>PVBE012427870.1_pt1 | contig 18671 bp, 21 predicted proteins | sample 1631181 | NCBI WGS metagenome assembly PVBE01 (sample SAMN08397723, study PRJNA350692) | Marine metagenome, whole genome shotgun sequencing project. | isolation source: water | place: Pacific Ocean | collected 2012-04
CCCTCAAACGCCGGCTGGAGCCCACGCTCGGGTAGTGATTACCTCAGTTCCGAGAAATAGAGGATCCGCCCGGACAAAAGCCCAACCCAAACACTGAAAGCGCAGCCGGCGTGATCCCGCCCGAATTATCCATCGTCATTCCCGCCTTCAACGAAGAGCGCGTGCTCCGCAAATGCCTGGAGGCGGTGGAGGGCTATGTCCGGGCGAAGCAAATCACGTACGAAATCCTCGTCGTGGATGACGGGAGCACGGACCGGACCCGCGAGATTGCCCGGGGGTATTCCGACCAAAACGACCGCGTCCGCCTGCTGACCAACGATCAGAACCGTGGAAAGGGGTTCGCCGTCCGGCAGGGAATGCTCGCCGCCGGGGGAAAGCGGATTCTGTTTATGGACGCCGACCTTTCCACGGCGCCCGAAGAGTTCGATCAAATGAATGACTGGTTCGACCGGGGTTACGCGATCGTGATTGGCACCCGCAGGTCCAAGGGCGCCACCATCGAGCGGCATCAATCCCGGGTTCGGGAATCCATGGGAAAGGTCTTCACCGCGCTCTCGCGGGGCGTTCTGAGGGCTTCGGTGAGCGATTTCACCTGCGGTTTCAAGGGCTTCAGCCGGGAGGCCGCCCGGACGGTCTTCTCCCGCCAGAGACTGAACGATTGGAGCTTCGACGCGGAGATCCTGCACATCGCACAGCGCCGCGGGATTTCCATCAAGGAAGTCCCCGTCCACTGGGCCAACGCGGGGGACTCGAAAGTCCGCATCGTCAAGGACACGTTTCAATCCTTTCTCGGCCTGTTGCGGATTGTTGTTCATTCACTTTCCGGCAAATACGACGGCTGACCCCCTGACGCGCACTTTCGAGCGCCCGCACGGCCACTCCCGAAAGATTTGCGCGGGGACGCCGCCCGGATCTAATATTTTCATCGTGCACGAAACGGATTGAATTTCTTGGGAGCGTTCGAAGCCGATGCGAATCCTGGCCGCCATCTGCCTCCTGTTCGCCGTTTTGGGGGCGTCCCATCCGGTCGCGCCCTTCGCTGAGGAGGCCCCGGCTTGCCGGTCCGCTTTGAGATGGGAGGCCGCGGCGCGCCGGCTCACGTCTGACGCAAAGCTCATCTCCCTCCTCGGAGAGGCGGCCGTCGAGTGCCCCGGAAACCTTCCAATCGCGAGCGTCCTCGGCAAAATCCTTCTCGAACGAAACCATCCCGAAGCGGCCGCCGGCGCGCTCCGGGCGGGACTTGCCCGCACACCGGGTCTCATCGAAGCCCTGCTCAGCGCCTCCGAAGCGGAAGCGGCCCTCAAGAACCATCGACGGGCCATCCACCTCCTTTCGGTCGCGCGCGCCATCGGCCCGGATCACCCGCGCGTCCGTGCGTTTTTTGAAGATCTGCGTAATTTTCTGCCGCTCTCGATCCGCAGGGAGGAAGGCGCCGATCCGATGCTGAGGGTGTTCTTCGAGGGCCGTCACGCAAAGGAGCGGCTGCGCAAAAACCCCCTGGATAAGGAAGCCCAAAGGAGGCTCGCCGCATACCTGCTGGCCCAGGCGCGCGCCCTGGTCGAAACGGGAGAAACCGAACAGGCCGAGGAACTGCTCGGCCGGGTGCTCCGCCGGACCCCCCGCTATCGCCCCGCGCGGGAAGCCATGGTCGAGCGGATCATCGAAGGGGGGAACTACCATTTCCGTGGAGAGAATTACGTGGAAGCGCTCAAGCGGTACCGGGAAGCGGCCCGCATGCTCTCCGACAGCGTGGCCGCCCAGATCCGAATCGCGGAGGCACTCCAGCAAATCCCCGGAAAGCGGGAGGAATCGCGGAAAGCCTATCTGAAAGCGCGCGCGCTGATGCGGTCGTCCGCAGATCGGGCCTCGGAGGAGGATCGGGCCGAATACACCCTCGCCATCGCCCAAGGGCTGACGTACGTCGACCCCAATCATCCCCTCTACCGCAGGCGCGCCGCCCGGCAGGAAGTGGCCCGGGCCGAGCGGGTCACCAAACAAGGCCGTCTGAAGGAGGCCGTGCAAGCCTATCTGAAGGCCCTGGAATGGACACCCGACGACGGGGGCATCCATTCCTCCCTGGCCGATACGCTCCGGTACGTCGCGGACGGATGGCGGCCGGCCATCCGCCACTACGGCCTGGCCGCTCACCACCTCAAGTCGAATCCCCCGGACGGCGTAGACGCCGAAAAGCTCAAGGCGCTCATCCGCCACGCCGAACGAGAGGGGGCCCGACTGGAGAAAAGCCATACGGGGACGCTCGCCTACATCCGCGCCAAGTTTTTTCTGATCCTTCAGGAGCGCCGCTTGGAGGCCATCTTCTTTCTCATCGTGTTCGGCTTCGTCCTGGTCTTACTGTGGCGCTCGAAGACCTCTGAAGCGGAGGATTGACCCCGACGGCGAAACCGCCCCGGCGGCGGAAACGGCCGGACTTCTCTCCATGATATAATCGGCCCCGGTCATCTTCTTCCCGCCGATCCCCGGAGGCAGGAGCAATGCAGGGAATGAAAACCCGCAGCCATCTCCCCCGCTTGAGCGCCCACGAGCTGTTCAAAGGGAAGCTGTCCCCGGACGATCCCCGCTCGGGCAGATATTTCTCCATGTACTCCAGTGTTTTGGGCGGAATCGTGACGGACGCGAGACTCATGACCATTCCTCTCGAGGACCACATGGTCCACCGGGGGGACGGGGTTTTTGAGACCATGGAGATCCATCGGGGAAAGGTCTATCAGATGGCCGCCCATATGGACCGTCTGGGTCGGTCGGCCGAAATTGCGGCGATCGAGTTTCCCATGCCGGAAAACGAAATCCGGGACATCCTCCTCGAAACCGCCGCGGCGGGAGAGGCGAGAGAGGCGATCTGCCGGATCTTCATCTCCCGTGGAACGGGCGGTTTTTCCGTGGACCCGCGGGAATGCGACCAGAGTCACCTCTATGTGATGATCACCGCCCCGGAAGGTCCGACGCCTTCGCACCAACTGCGCGGCATGAGAGTCATCACCACCGAAATCCCCGCCCGCGCGGAAGGCATGGCCCAATTGAAATGCTGCAACTACATGCCCAACGCCCTCATGGAGCGGGAGGCCCATCTGGCCGGGGTGGACAGCGCCATCGCCCTGGACGCGAACCGATTCCTGGCCGAAGGCTCCAACAAGAACGTCGCCATCGTCACCCCGACCGGGGAGCTCAAAACGCCCACCTTCCGACACGCCCTTCAAGGAACCACGCTCCGGCGCGTGATGGGGCTCGCCGAGGGTTTGGTCGAGGAAGGGTTGTTGAGCGGGCTGAAGCAGGCCGACATCTCCCGGGCGGAAGCCTACGGGGCATCGGAAATCATGTTTGTGGCAACAACCCTCAAGGCGCTGCCGATCATAGAATTCGACGGACATCCAATCGGCGGGGGGGAGCCCGGACCCGTCGTCCGGCGCTTGCGGGAGGCGCTGGAACAGGACATGCGAGAAAACGAATCCCTCCTCACACCGATCCCTTACCAAGACTGAGCCATTGAATCCCATTCGATACGCGGGCCCCACATGGATTGAAAGGTCCCGGGCCATCTCCAAGACCGGACGTCGATTGAAGCGGTGGGGAATCGCCGCCGGCGTCCTGCTCGTGCTGCTGGTCGCCGCCTTTCCCGCGTATTTGCTCGTCACGGGCGGGGGAAGCCTGAAGCGGGCCTACCAACACGTGACCTACGAAGTCATGGCGAACAGGGCGTCCCCCGGCCGAGCGTCCGAGGTGAAAACCGTGTCGGACCTGACGGCCTTTCTCCACTGGCGGATGAACGTAACGGCCGACACGTCTCCGCGGGATCGGCCCTTCCTGGACGTGGCCGTGGATGGGACGGCGTACTGCAATCAGATTGCCGTCGGCCTGGCCCACCTCCTCGCGAAAAAGGGGATTCAAGGCCGGCTGGCGATGCTGCGGAACAAACAGGGCGTCTCCCCCCATTCCGTGACCGAAGTCCTTCTGGACGGCCGCTGGGTCCTGGTCGACCCCCTCAACGGCATTTTCCCCGGGGCCGACCGGGGCGGCGTCACCCTACGCGAGCTCGGCGCGGACTTCTCGACCATCGAGAATTTGCCCGTTGTGGGGGGGGAACACAGGCTCTCCGCGGTGGCAAGCGACGGCAACCGCCGGGACGATTTCGTCGAGTGGTACCGGTCGTTCGTCGTCAGCCCGATCGGCCCCGACCGTCCGGGCATCAGCTTCGTACGGGGTCAGCGGCGAAAACACCGCCGGGTGATTCGGCTGACGCGCTTGTATTATCAGGTGTTCGGCAGGGCCTTCTCCTCCTTTGTGCAGGACATCCGCTTCGTCTGGAACCGCTCCTGGTTGCCCGGGAGAAATCTCCCCCGAAAGAAACTGGCGCGGGCCCGGCATTACGCGCTTCACGCCCGCTGGCACAAGGCGCTTCCCCTCTATCGCGAGGTCCTCGCCTCGGCTGCGGGCCCGGTCCGCGAGGACGCCCTGTTCTTCTCGGGCATGGCCCTGCTGGAAGCGGAACAGCCGCGGCCGGCGCTGAACACCCTCAACACCTTGGTGAGCGAATTTCCCGAGGGTCGCTGGAAGGAAACCGTTCACTTCTATCGTGGAGAGGCCCTCCGGGCGCTGGGCCTTCTCGGGAAAGCCGAGGAGGCTTACCGCCTGACGCCCAGGAACTTGCTGACGCCCGCCCGGCGCCGGTTGACTTCCCTCAACGTCGCCGCGAAGCCCCGCTGACGCGGGACGCCCGGGCTTGGCCCGCTCAGGCGGGGAAATCGCCTGAAGAGAACGATGAAACCCTCTTGTTTGCGGGGGCGGGGAAAGCGACGCGCCACGCCCCCCCTCGCCTGAACCCTCTGAAAGGAGATTCCCGATGTCCGAAAAACGCAATCAGCCCCAGGTCATTGTACGCTCCGCCGGCCGGGGGATGCAGATGCAGATGTTCACGACGACGGGCAAGCACGCCTACATCCTCGATGAGCCCGAAGTCCGGGGCGGAGACGATTTGGGCGCGTCGCCGTACGAGTTCTTCATCGCCGGATACGGCGGCTGAAGCCTCCTCACGCTACTGGGAGTAGCGAAGGCCCGCGGCATCCGGCTGGACGACGTCGAGATACACCTCAGCTTCAAGCGAAGCCTCACGCCGAAGTTTCACAAGGATTACCACGGTGATCCCGGGCGGCGAAAAAACATGATCGCCCGGCTCGTGTCGGACGTCTACATCAAAGGGGATGTGACTGAAGAGCAGAAGGCGATGCTCCTGGACGAGTTGGAGAACTGTCCGCTTCACAACACGCTGATGAGGCCGCCGGAGCTCATCGAGAACCTCCACATCGTCCCGCCGGACGGGGAAATGCCCCGATACGAATGACCCGGGGCCGGGCGATGAACACCCGCGCCCCGGCGCTTGTCGATTCCGGAGGGCGCCAACTGAAGGGGGATGCGCCCCTTCGGGGGCTTCGGCTCAATCCTCAACCGGATGGAGGAGGACCTTCACCTCCTCCGCCGCTTCGAGCCTCTCGAACGACGTTTTCCACTCGGTGATCGGGACCCGGCTGGAGACGATGGCGCGCGGGTCCACCTTGCCCTGGCCGAGGAGGTCCAGCGCGCGCTCCCAGTCCCACCAGTTGTGGGAGAACATCCCCGTCACCTGAACCTCTTTGTAGGCGATTTGCTCCCAGTCGATTTCAAACGGCCTGCCCATCAGGCCGACCTGGGTGAACTTCCCCGCCTTCCGAACCAGGTCCAACAGCAACCCGGCCGCCGGCGGCGCGCCCGCCGACTCGAAGACGACGTCCGCCCCGAATCCGCCGGTAAGCTCGCGGACGAAAGAGACGGCGTCCTCCTCGTCGAGATTCATGACCCCCGCCAACCCCAGGTTTCTGGCGACCTTCAACCGGGCGGCGTCGCGGCTTGTCCCCAGCAGAATGACGCACCCCCCTTCGGCCTTCGCGACCTGCGCCACCATCAGGCCGATGGGGCCGGGCCCCGTCACGACGACAACGTCTCCCGCCTGGACGCGGGTCAGGTGGATAACGCCGTGGACGGCGCAGGCCAAGGGCTCGGTCAGCGCGCCCGCGATGAAATCCACATTGTCTGGGAGTCGGTGGAGGAGGGCCTGCCGCGCGATGACAAAATTGGTGAAGGCGCCGTCCACGCCGTAGCCGAAGCCAAGGCGGTCGTTGCAGAGGTTGTAATCTCCGCGCCGGCAGAACCGGCACCGGCCGCACGTCCGGGCGGCCGTTTCGCACGTCACGCGGTCCCCGGGAGCGTAGGCCGTCACGCCCCGTCCGACTTCGGCGACCTCGCCGCAGAACTCGTGCCCCATCACTACGGGCGGGTTGGACATGAAATGGTCGTGGTAGATGTGGAGATCCGTTCCGCAGATTCCGGCGTTCCGGACGGCGATTTTGACCTCACCCGGCCCGGGCGAACGCTCGGCGACTTCCCGGACCTCGACGTTGCCCTTCCCCCGCGCTGTCTTCACGACTCCGAGCATCGAAATCCCTCCCATCGGCATTTCCGCGCCGATTTACCACGATGAAAGAAGGCCTGCCTTGATTCTTTTTGAGAAACGCCCCCCTCCCGCTTCGCGCGGAGTAATTTGTTTTGTATCTGTCTTTTTACTTTCCCGATTACCTGAAAACGCTTATACTGCCTAATCATCCATTAAATGGGGGGAGATGGAACTCACCGGTGGCATGTGACCGGACCACCCCAAATATACCGAATGCGAGTTGGTTTCGGCAATCTCGTCAAGATGGACCGGAGGGTGTTCACTCAACCCTCCCACGCGCCGATACCAATAAGGTGAAGCGGCCGGATCAGCGCCGGACGGGTCATTCCGCGAACCGCGCCTGAGGAAAATCAGGATTGTCCGAGAAGAGAGACACCTTCAGGTATGAGCTTCTGAACGGCGACAAGATGGTCGCGGTCGGGAACCACCACAGCCCCCACCGCGTCGCCCGGGATTACTCAACGGACGGGCTGGAAGTCTCCGACGTGCGCATCATCGGGCCCGCCATCAGCCGGGAAGCCGCTGAGATTTGGGTGGAACAACGCCTCGATGAATACCGCCGCGAGAACAATGGAAAGAACCCCCGATACAATCCGCCGGAAATACAACTCGATCTGCTGACAGAATCCGCTTAACGCGTTATTCTCAAGATCCTTTCGAATCGACGGCCGGGCCGATTCTTCCCTTACAAATCTTGTCGCTTGCTCGGCCTTCTGCCTCCCCCGGTCCATCCGGCTTCCAGCCCCCCGACCCTGCAACGAATCATGGACAAGATTGGCCCCTTGCTCGGATGAGTGAGCGGCCGGCGCCGAAGACCAGGGCCGCAGATCCCGCACCGAGCCGATTCCTTCCTCATCCATTTTCCGCACAAGCCCCCGCGATATCCGGGCCGGCGCCGACGGACCCAGGTAGACGAAAGACGTCAGGATGTCCACGATTCCGGCGCCCGCCTCCAGGAGACGGAAGGCCCCCTCTTCGTCGAAAACGCCCCCGGCCGTCTTGATGATAAGGCGTTCGTCAATCCGGCTTCGAAGGTCCCGGACAATTCGGAGGGTGTTGTCGAACACGGAGAGGCCGGTCAGGTTTCCCCTTCCCACCGCGAGACGAGGGTTGTCATGCATCATCCCCCCGCCCATGCTGACGCCGTCCTGGCCGCACCTCGCCGCGATGTCCGCCATCGCCAGCGCCCTCCGCCAATTCTCCTCCGACATGCGCAGGGGCAGCTTCAGAAAAAGGGGCTTTCGGCGCTCGGCCGAAACCTCCTCCATGAGGCGGGCGGTGAGATCCAGTTCGTTCAAATCAGGCCGCTCCTTCTGGTTGGGACAAATCCAGTCGATCTCCGCCGCATCCACCAAGGGCTCCACGGCCCTGTGGCTCGTCAGGATCTCCTCGACCGAGAACCCGCCAATGTTGGCGATGACCGGAGGCCCGCCGGCCCGGTGGGACTCGCGGCGCCGGGAGAGGCTGCGAACGGCGTGCTCGAGCCCCTTGGACGGCAACCCCAGGCTGTTGACCAATCCCATCTCCCGGGGCCGTCGCAGCAACCTGGGCCCGGGATTCCCGGCCCGGGGCTTCGGCATAATGGTTCCCACGGTCACAACGCCGAATCCAAGGCGGGGAACTCCGGGAAGGGTTTCCACGTCCTTGTCGAATCCGGCGCTCAGGCCGATGGGGGTTTGCAGGCGCAACCCCGCCACTTCGGTTTCCAGGCGTGCATCCCGGACCTGAAAGCGTTCGGACAGGGCTTGCCAAGGTTGTTTTCCGGCAAGGACCCACCTGCCCAATTTGTGAGCCGGCTCCGGCGGAAGAAGAAACAGCAAAGGACGAATGCAAGACTCATAAACGGCCATATTAAACCTCCCTTCCCGAAGGCCGGCGATACCGAGTTGTCGTATCCCAGGGGTTCTTGGATACAACTGGAAATAGACAACATTGACAATGTAACGCTGCCTGCAACGAAAAGGGAGAAAACCGCTAAAAACCGAACAACCAAGCCCCATCCACCAACTCGATCTTTGCTTGTCTCCGGTTCTTTCCGTATCCGTTCGATCCCATAAACGGGCACATGGACCGACGTGCCGTCCGCGGCGATGACGACCGTCCCGGAGCGGCGGGCCTCCTTCATTTCCGGGAGGGTCCAGAGCGCTTTCGCGATCAGGGCCTTGGATTCCTCAGGGGTGAGACTCGCCAGGGCCTTCACGGGGACTCCGGGAAAGGCCTGGGGGAATACGCGCGCGCGAAGCCGTCTCGCTCCATACCACTCGCCCCGACACCGGGTTGGCTAGAACGATGGGGCTCTTTTGAAATACGCCCTTTTACCTTGAGTGGAAGCGGATCTGAACCCTGAAGGGGCTCTCTTCTCTGATCCGGCGGATCATCTCAGATCTTCCAATTCTTGATCGATGATGTCCGTCAACTCCATCACGTCCGCCACCGCCCAATCTCCCATGTGTCCGATCCGGAACGTGTTTTCGCGCAATTTCCCATAGCCGCCCGCGATGAGGACCCCTTCATTTTCGAGACCCGAATAGAGGCCGGGCAGGTTGAAATTCGGGGGCACCTCGACGACCGTCACCGTGGGTGAGGCGCATCTTTCCACGACAAAGAGGGAGAGGCGGGATCCGGCCCATTCGCGAACATGCGCGGCCATCCGCCGGTGACGCTCGTATCGCGCGTCCAATGTCTCACGGTCGATGTCCCGGAGCTGACGGTCGAGCGCCAGAAGGTGGGCGCTGGAGGCGGTGAACGGAAGCTGACCTTTCTCCATGGATTCCATGCACCGCAGGAGGTCCAGGTAGAAGCCCCGGTCGGGATTTCCTCCCGCCCTGTGGAGCGCCTCGGGCGACAGGATGCCGAGGCCGAGGCCGGGCGGCAGCGCGAGACACTTCTGGGAGCCGGACAGGCACACATCGATCCCGTTCTCTCCCACTTCGACCGGCGCGCCGCCGAGACTGCTTACGGCGTCAACCAGGAGAAGAACATCGGGATGCTCATGGACCGCCTCGGCGATCTCCGCCAACGGATTCAGGACGCCCGTGCTCGTCTCGTTATGGACGAGCGTCACGGCATCGAACACCTCCCGCCCCAGGGCGTCTCTCACGTCCTCCGGCCGGGTCGCCGCTCCCCACTCGACGCGAAGCGGAACGGCCTCCCGTCCGTGGCTCCGGGCGATCTCATGCCACCGCTCGCTGAACGCGCCGCAGATGAGATTGAGGACCCTTCCGCGCCGAGGGACCGTGGTGACTAGGGCGGCCTCCATCATCCCGGTGGATGAGGAGGTGGTCAGGACGACTTGATGCCCGGACGCTCTTTGGACGCCGAACAAGTCCCGGAGCCTCGGAACGATTCCGGCCAGCAGCCGCTTCATCTCCGCCCCCCGGTGGTGGATGGGGGGGCGGGCCATCTCGGCCAGGATTTCCGGCCGCACCTGCGTGGGGCCCGGCATGAAGTTCTTCTGAAACATTGCCGCCTCACATCCGGCGGGGACTCAGCCGTAGAGCAGGTTCGCCGAGTTGAGGTGGGCCATCCTCCGAATATCGTCGGGGGGAATGCCTTCCTCCAACAGGATCTCGAAGAGCAGGCGCAGGGCCTCGACGGGTGGCGGGTTGTGCAATTGGCCCACGTCGGAGGACAGGACCACGCGATCCGGGCCGATCTTCCGGATCGACTCGGCCAACTCGCTGACGGACAGCGTCCACCAGCGCGGCGAGATCTCCATGAAGGTGTAGTTGAGCATCGCCCCCGCCCCCGCCAACTCTTCGTGAAGGGCGAAGGGAAGCTTTGACCAGAAGGGGTGATCGGCCACGACCTTCTGGACGCCTTTCTCTTTCGCGAGGCCGACGAGGGTCCGGATCTCCTCCCCCGACAGGTGGCCGCAGCTCAGGATCACGTTCGCCTCGGCGACGAGCTCCAGGATGTCGTGGACCTCGGGAAGGACTTTTCCCGCCTCGTCGAAGATCCGGATGGGCCGGTAGTTCTCGTAGAGGCGGGAGGCCCGCTTCCCGTCCGCCGTCGCGATGCCCTTGTAGCCCCCGACCTGGCCCGTGATCTCGACATGATGGGCCGCGTCCACGGTCGGCATGAAGATCTTTCTGGCCCCGTAACGGATGGCGGTGTCCACCGCCCAGGGGTTCAACCCGCCGACCGGATAGTTCAGGTTCAGGCTGCCGAAGACGTCGATCCCGCTGACGACCCGGGCGACAAGGGGCATCCGGTCCGCTGTGCCCTGGTGATGGCATTTCATCAAAACGGCCCGCATCCCCGCGTCACGGGCCTGCTTGGCGATGTCGATGTGGTCGTAAAGCCTCACAAACACGTCGGGCGACGAATGGATGTGAATGTCGCAAGCCCCTTGAAGCAACTCAAGATCTTGCCGCATGGCCTCCCTCCTTTCCGATCCTTCGGCCTTCAGCTCAGGCCGTCCAGGTGTTCTTCCAGATCGCGCGGTCTCCACCTGGGCCGGATGTCCAGGTCCTCGGCGATGACCTTCGCGGCGTTATAACCCGGGCCGCCGGTCATAGAACTGCCCGTCCGACAGGCGGCCTTCCAACTGATCCCCGCGCACCATGGTGGCGACATGCGCCTCGATGTCCAGGGGGGTCTGGCAGAACCGGTTGACGATGACGCCGGGTTTCCCGAGGTTCGGCGCGTACTCCGCCCACCGGCCGTGCAGGGCGTCCAGAAGCTCGTCCTGGATCTCCCGCCACCGCCGCGGGTCCACGTGCGTGTCGAGGCCGCCGCCCTGCTCCAGGTAGCGCTCGAGGACGACGACGTCCAACCCCGCCCGGGCCATGTCGCCCGCCAGGATCAGGCCGTTGTGTCCCGCGCCGATGATGATCCCGTCGTATTCGGTCTGAAGGGCCAACGTCCGATTTCCTCTCCACAACCGGCCGGCGAGGCTTGCGCGCGGACTGAAGAAAAAAACCAGGCGGTCCGCCAGGATCGCAAGAAAACGAAAAAACTCCGGATTCTTCCTGCCGGATCGGTGACTTCGAATCATATCAACAATGAACGTCCGGCGCGGCGGGGGCGAACCGTAATGTTGCGTGAGGGGGCAATGGAAGAAACTTTTGGCCGCCGAGAAGCGGAACCGCGAGGTGAAAGCGGGCGTACGTATGAGGAACAGATCAGGAAGATGGATCTGATGAAGGGTGTGCGGGGCGCTTTGCAAAAACCGCGTTGAATACGGCCGGGATGTTGACAGCTTGCGCCGCCGTCTACTTCCCGAGGGCCCCCAGGACCTCTTCGGTCGAATCGACTCCATGAATCGTCCGGCCGTCAAAAGCGTAAGTGGGAACCCCCTCGACGCCGAGGCGCTCCCCGTTTCTTCTCATCTCGTCCAGCTCACCGGCGTAGGTCTCGTGCTCCAGGGCGCCTGCCAGCGCCTTTCCTTCCAAACCGACCTTTTCGCCCAATTCAACCAACACACCGGGGTCCGCGATGTCCCGGTCTTCTTGATAACGGGCGTGATAGACGGCCTCCCGGAAGGGTTTCATCAAGGCGTAATCGCGGGCGAAGAGGGTCGCCTGATGCGTGAGACGGGTCCGGCACTTTTTCTGGGGGAAGATGAGCGTCATCCCGTAATTCGAGGCCAAGGCCTGGTGCTTCGCCAGACGCTCCTCCGCCTGCTCCGGCGTCGATTCCAGGAAAGCGACCCCGGCGGGCCGTCCCTCCCAAGGCGTCCAGTTCACCTTGACGCCGCCTTCTTTTTCGACTTTCGCCATTCCACCGATGGCGATATAGCAGAACGGTCACGTGTAATCGGCGAACAGCAAGATCTCCCTTCGCTCATCGGTCATTCTAAAATCCTCCCCCAGTTTGGTCCGCTTTCACTCAATCGGTTGAACGGGATGACGAATCCTGCGCCGGAATTTTCCATTTCCGAAATCACCGTTCCCCTCAAAACCTCGGCTCCCATATTGTAAATCGGCCCATCAATCTTCCCCGGCAAATGGAATATCGCCGTACACTTTCAAACAGACCGGTCTCTCTTTCCCGCGCCACCCGCTAGGTGCGCCGGATTGAAGTTAGCCGGCAGCCGTCCGGGGCGTGGACAGGACCCGCTCGGGGACGCAGACGAACCCTTCCATCAGCCGGCGGGCCGTTCGAATCACGGTGGCCCTCAAAAGCTCGCCGTCCTCAACCTCCGCCTCCACCTCGATGACCCCCGCCGGATGGCCGATGCGCAGGGTTCGGGGAACCTCTCCCCGGGCCTCCCGGACAATACGGTTCACGAGGGTCCCCTCGATGTAAGCCGCCGCGGCCGTGCAAATGGCGCCGGTCAGCGCGTAAGCCCGGTGGGCCCGGCCCATCGAGAGCATCCGGCCCCGAAGGTCGTGACCCTCGGCCGGGACGATCTCTCCCGAGGCGGCCGTGTAATCGGCGGGCGGCGCCACCACCGCCACCTTGGGGATGGCCGGGCTTTCCGCCCGCGCGCGGGCCGGGTCCATCACGAACCCGAGCTTGAAGGCGATCTCCCCCCGGATCCGCTCGAGCCGGGCCAGGACAACTTGGGCCGCCTCCATCTCCTCGGCCGTCTCCGAGCCCGTCCAGCCCACCGCCTCCGCCCCCACGAAGAACAGCGGGTTGGCGGCGTCCACAACCGAGAGGGCGAACGTTCCGCATTCGCCGATCTCGACCTCATCGAGGGGCTTCCCGGTGGGAAGCAGCTTTCCCGTCACCGCCCCGCCGGCCCCGAGGAATCCGACGCGGATGGGCGCGGCCGTTCCGGGCACGCCGGGGATGGACGTTTCTCCCCCCTCCCGAGGCGCCCCGTCCTCCACGGGAACGTCGAACTCAATGACCTTCTTCGTATTGGTGTTGAGGACGCGGACACACGTAATGGGCGCCCGGGGCTCGACCCACCCCTCCTCCACGGCGAACAGGCCGACGGAGGAGGAGATGTTGCCGCAGTTGTTGCGCCAATCGACGAAGGGCTGCTCCACGGAGACCTGAGCGAAGGTGTAGTTGACGTCGATGCCCTCATCACGGGACGGCGCGACGATGGCGCACTTGCTCGTGAGGGGGTCCGCCCCGCCGAGGCCGTCGATCTGCCGGGCGTCCGGGCTTCCGAACGCTGCGAGGAGGATGCGGTCCCGACTTCCCCGGTCCTCCGGCAGGTCCTCTTCCTTGAAAAAGAGCGCCTTGCTCGTCCCGCCCCGCATGACAACGCAGGGGATCTTCACTTGCGACATCGATTCCTCCGAACCTTATATCTCCTGCTGACCCATCCAGCAAGAAATCCCTCGACTTAACTGGAAATGATGGACCCGTAGGATACACTCCAATTTTCCGTCATTGAAACCTTCCCGCTTTCTATCTAGAAAATATCCTCCTTCAAGTCGAATTCGGATTATCTTCATTTTTGCCGCGTCAAGAAAAAACTCCCGACCCGCTTCCTCCCAAAGTTCAAGAAGGCCGACCGATCCTCATCGTCGAGATGGATATCATCACCACCGTTCACCGGGGCAGGAGCGACGGAAGCCAAAGGGACAACGGGGGCAAAAACGTGATCAGAAGCAGCGCCGCGCACTCCGCCGCCACGAATGGAAGGACCGCCCGCGCAACGCCCTTGAGCGGCTCCCCCGTCACGCCACCCGCCACCAGGATCACCGCGTTGACGGCGAGGAGGAAGAGGACGCGGCTCCCTTTCAGGAATCCCAACCCCGCCGCCGCGTCTTCGGCGATTCCCTGGTCCGTCAGGACCCACGCGAAGACCGACGCCATGACGACGATCGTCATCACGACCGCCGAAGTCCTGGCCGACGTCCAGAGGATCTCCGGCAGATCCCTCAGCCTGATGTCCCTGTACACCCAAAGCCCGACGGCTAGGCCGTACACAACCGCCACGGCGGCGGCCTCGGTGGGAGTGAAGACGCCCCCGTAAATCCCGCCGAGGATGATGACGGGCGCGCCCAATCCCCAGAGGGATTCCCGCAGGGCCTTGGCGAACGGCACGTGGGCGAAGCCCTCCGCCACCGCCGCCGGCTCTCACCGGGCCTCAAACCATACGACGGCCGCCAGGCTCGCGGCCGTCAGCAGGCCCGGAAAGACGCCCGCCATGAACCGCTTCGGGATCGAGGTCTCCGCCAGGACGCCGTAGATTACCAGGGCGATGGAAGGCGGGATGATGATTCCGATCCCTCCACCCGCCGCCAGAAGGGCCGAGGCGAAGGATCGGCGGTAACCCGCGCCTTGCAATCCGGGATAGAGAAACGCACCGATGGCCGCAACGTGCGCCGGGCCCGAGCCGGACAGGCCCGCGAAAAAGACGGAGGCGGCCACCGTCACGTAACCCAGCCCGCCCCGCACGGTCCCCACGAGCGAACGGGCCACAACGGTCAGGCGTCTGGCGATTTCCCCGCGCGCCAGGATGTTCCCCGCCAGGATGAAAAAGGGGATCGCCAGCAGGGTCCACGAATGGGCCGCGCCGAAGATGAGCTGCGGGAGAAACACCAACGGGGCCAGGTCGAACGCCCAGACCGTGACGACCCCCGCCAGCCCCAGCGCAATCGCCACCGGGGCGCCCAAAAGGAGAAGGAGGACAAACGTTCCGAAGAGTACAGCCGGGATCAAGACGTTACCGGGGCGCTTGCGCGCCGGCCAAGCTGCGGGTGAGGTGCTTGCCTCATGACAACCTCTGTGGCGCACGGCGCTCAGATTCGTACTAACGTCTAGATGCGAGAGTATGGAGAGCCGCCACCGCGTGTCCGGCCGGCCTGTTTATCGGAAAGGGGACGCCCCCCCCTGGCGGCCCTTCCGGATCGGCGGGGTTCAGAACACGGTAAATATAGAGCGCCGCACCAATCGGGACCGCCAGCGTCACCCAGTAGGCCGGGGCGCCCAAGGCCGTCGTCTCGCCCATCCGGATGGAGATCCCCACGGCCCGAATCCCCTGGACCGCGAGGACGCCGAAGAATAGGACCGTCAGGCCGGCCACGATCCCATCCAGCCAACGCCGCAAGCCGGGGGGCAGGTTTTCTCTCAGAACGGAGAGGCCCGGATGGGCCCGATGCCGCGCCGCGAACGCCGCCCCCAGGAACGTCGCCCAGACGAAGAGATCGGGCGCGACCTCCTCGATGTAGGCGATGGGAACCCCCGCGCCCCGGGCGGCCGCGCCCGCGAACGCCAACGCCGCCATGGCGGCCAGAATCGGAACGAGGAGGATCTCCTCCACCCGGCCCAAGCGTTTCACGGGCGCCTGCCCTCCTTCGACAATTCCTTCACGGCCCTTTGCACCTCGGACTCGGCGAGGTCCATCACATCCCGGCCGACCTTGGGCGCCCATTCATCGTAGACCGGTCTCACTCTCTTCTTGAACACGGCGAGTTCGGCGCCATCGAGCCGGATGACCTTCATCCCCTTCTTTTCGAGGAATGAGGGAAGGCGCTTATCGTCCTCCGCAACCCACCTTCGCTCATACTCCAGGGCCTCCCGCGCGGCGGTCCGGAAAATCCGCTTCAACCCGGGGGAAAGGCCGCTGAAGAGCTTGCCGTTCATGGAGAGAATGAGGGGATCGAACGAATAGTTCCAGATCGTGACGTGTTTCTGCACCTCGTAGAGGCGCGAGGAGGCGATGACCGAGAGGGGGTTTTCCTGCCCGTCGATCACCCCCTGCTGAAGAGAGGAGAACACCTCGCCGAAGTTCATCGTCAGGGCGTTCCCCCCAGTAGGCGGAAGATCCTCAGGTACATCCTCGTCCCGGCGACGCGGAACTTGATGCCGGGCAAGTCCTCCGGCCTCCGGATGGGCCGCTTGCCGTTGGTGAGCTGGCGGAAGCCGTTCCGACATTGTATGGAGGTTCAAGTCCCGTGCCTTTTTCCGAGGATTTACCCGAGATATCAAATTTGCGTGATTATGGACTGAAACAGTTTTTTAACACTATATGATATAGAATGTTATCCATTAACAATATAAGCGGCCCTTCCCGTAAATTCGATGCCGGCCTTCTTATTCAGGGAGACGAAAATTCTTCCCCGGCATGAAGGGTTTGCCGTTCCAGAGGAAGGCCGGTGGATGGCCAGATCGCCCTTTTCACCACGAGACATCCGTCCTACAGCTCAACCGCCCGCCCCTCCCGGAAAGACCGATACGCGGCGAGGACAAAGGCCAGGGCGCGCCGCCCCTCGGCCCCGGACATCTCCACCTCCTCCGTTTCAGCGGTCGAAACCTCCCCGGCGGACATCGCCGATTGCCGGGCCCTCACCACCCGCAAGAACTCGGCGTGCATCGCCGTGAAACCCGCCAAATCTCTCATGGGCGAGAGATGAATCCTCCTCTTTTTCCCCGCGAGATAGAGAAAGTAGCCGTGGTTCTCGATATAAAGCGTCCCCTCCGTCCCGGAGACCGAGGAGAACTGCACCTTGCCGGGGGCCGGGATGCCCCAGGAATGGGTCAATTCACCGACGACCCCGCCCTCATGCTCGCTGACGACATGCACCGTATCCTCGACGGGGACGCCCTCGCGGGTCTTCGGACCCCGGACGGCATAGACCTTCTTCGCCGCTCCGGCCAGACAGAGCAAGGTGTCCACCCAATGGATTCCACCGTCCAGGAGCGCGCCGCCGCCCATCCGTTCCGCGTCGGTCCGCCATCCGCCGTGCCTCGAAATCCCCGCAATCTTCACCCGGGCGCACTTCACCCGGCCCACGGCCCCCGCCTCGATGAGCCGCCGGGCCTTTCGGACGCTGGGCTTGAACCGGAAGTTCTCGGCCACCATCAGAACGCACCGGCCGCCGGCCTTCGGCTTCGCCGCGCGGACGGCCCGGATGATTTCGTCGGCCTCCTCGAGCGTCCGCCCGATGGGTTTTTCCATCATCACGTGGACACCGCGAGAAGCGGCCAGAAGGGCGTGTTCAACGTGGAGATCGTGGGGCGTGCAGATGACGGCGGCGTGGACCCGCTCATCCCCGAGGGCCTGCTCGTAGGATCCGAAGCCGACATCCCCCCCGAACCGCGCCCGATACGTCTCGGCCTTTTCGGCCGAGCGGCTGGCGAAGAAGAGCCGGGGGATGTCTTTCAGGCGGCGCATGGCCGCCGCGTGTCTGCGGGCGATCCCTCCGCATCCCACAATGCAAACGCCGAGGGATGGCGGGGGGCGTGATTCGGCGGTCAATTACCGCTCCTGCATCCAGCCGTGACAGCGCGACGTGCGCCGGCGGCTTTCTGCACTCGCGCATTTACTCATTGGACTATCGAAGACCCGTGCGCCAGTGAAGTTGTAATCGGCGTATACACTTCAATCGCAACCTGGCCGGCGCGCAAGCGCCCAAGCGCCCTCAGCGGCCCTGGAGGTAGTCTCCCAACCTTCCCCGGGAATGCTCGTCGTCGTGGCAATCGGCGCAGAGGTTTTCCCAATTGCCGCCGTCCGGCGGGTTGTTGGCCGGGTCGCCGTCCTTGTGGTGGACGGTGAGGAGATGGAGGCTCCCCCGGTCGAACTCCCGCCCGCACTTGGCGCAAATCCATCCGTGGAGGGCGAGGGAGCGCTCCCGATATCCGGACTTCTTGCCGGACCTTGCGTCTTGCACGAAGTCCCGGATCTGATCGGGCTGAATCTCGGTCTTGAAAGGCCCTCTACCCCGCCGACCTTTTCGGAATCCCGGACCCGGCACGCTAAATCCTCCGAATACGTAAAGTGTTCTCTTTCAAGGGGGTATATGATGCCACATAATGTATAGATTAAATACTATCGAAACCCATTTCTCCCCGGACCCGGCTTGGGACCGGCCTATTGGGAGGCCTTCGAGAATCGTCTGGACGGAGGCGTCCGGCCCATCGACCGCCCGGTCCTCGTCCGGCATCCTGAGCCGCTCGACGACATCGCCGCCGACGATGTGCCGCTCGACGATCTCCTTCACGTCATCGGCTCCGCCGACCCAGTATCAGATAGCCTCGGGATAGACGACCACGCTCGGCCCGAGCTCGCAGGCGTCCAGGCAGCCGGCCCGGTTGGCCCGCACCACGCCGCTCAAGCCTCGACGCTCGATCTCGGCCTTGAAGAGCTTCCGCAGGTCCCCGGCGCCGCGGTCCATTCCACCGCCTCGTAGCCTCCTGCTCGCAGGAGGCTACGAGGCAACCCAAACACTTGCATCCAGGGACCTCCTCTCTCTCTGTTGGCCCCTGGAACTCTACTCCCTACCCAAGGAGATGTCTCACATCTATCTGAACCTATACA
>PVBE011795026.1_pt1 | contig 18667 bp, 8 predicted proteins | sample 1631181 | NCBI WGS metagenome assembly PVBE01 (sample SAMN08397723, study PRJNA350692) | Marine metagenome, whole genome shotgun sequencing project. | isolation source: water | place: Pacific Ocean | collected 2012-04
CGCGCGGTCACCACGTAGTTGGCCCCGGCGGTGCCGACGCTGCCGAGCACCACGGAGTTCGCCCCGAGCAGCTTGCCGACGGAAGCCGCGCCCTTCGGCGACAGCTCGCCCCGCTCCGACCGCTGCAGCTCACCGACCACGGAATCGAGCCGCGACCGTTCGACCTGCAGGATCCGCGGCCGCTGCGCCAGCCGGGCGCTCATCAGCTCGGTGCTGACGCGCTCGAGGCTGTGCTCGGTGACCTCCGGGTCGAGCCCCTTGAACGGCAGCACGGCGACGCGGCGAAACCCGGTCGAGTCCTGTGCCTCGAGCGCCTTGGCCAGGCGGTCGGTGATCGTCTGGATGCCGGCCTGCACGCTGCCGCTCTTGTCAGTGGACGGGGCTGCGGCGGGCTCGGGCGCAGCGGCCTTGGGCTTCGCAGCGGCCTTGGGCTTCGCAGCGGCCTTGGGCTTCGCAGCGGCCTTGGGCTTCGCATCGGCCTTGGGCTTAGCGGCCTTCGGTGCGGCCGGCGCCAGAGCCTGGGTCGCGGCGAGCACCGCCGCGCCGCCCACGGCAGCCACGGCGACCCCCGCCACCGGCACCGGCACCGCCGCCGCCGCCCACGCGGCCGCGGCCTTTGGACTCGTCGGGATCTTCGCGACCACCGTCTTCCCATCCACCTCGATGCGAATGGCGTCGAAGACCGCCTTGGGAATCTGCCGCTTGAAGCGGGTCCGCAGCACCGCTGCACCCTTCTTCGGCTTGATGAGCGTGCGCTTCAGCAGGGGGGCGGATGCCTTCAGCCACTTCTGCTTTGTCGTGACACCCTTGAGGTGCAGCTCGAGCACCTTGCCCTTCGACAGGCGCTTCTTCTCGACCGCGTCCGCAGCCACCGCCTCGCTGCACACGAAGGTGAAGACCATCGCGTCGCCGTCGCGCGCGAGCTTGACCCCGGTCAGGCTCGGCGCCGCCAGCGCCACCTGGGCGCTCGCCAAGAGGATTGCCACCGACAGACGCAACATGAGACCCCGCTTTCTCTTCCCCGCGCGTGCCACCATAGCAGCTTGCCGACCGACTTCGCGCCACAGACCGCAACGCCATGCATCGTCCTGATGGCAGCGCGGGCTTGACCCGCGCGTCCTCACGGACCGCCTTGTTGGCCCCGACGCTCCTGGTGGGCGCCGGCCTGCTGGGCCTCGGCTGGGGCCTGTGGAGCCTGGCCGACATCTTCGCGGCCGAGCGCGACGAGGCGTACGCCGCTGGCGCCGGGCGCAGTCGCGCGCTGGAGCACTACGCGGTCGTCGCCCTGCAGCAGCGCCTGCTCGCGCACGTCGAGCGCGTCGAGGCGCCGATGGCTGCCGCTGCAGCCGACCCGCTGCTCGACGCGGCGGGCTTCTACCTCCATCGCGAGGGCCTCCAGGTCCTGCCGCGCCGGCGCCGCTTCAAGCGGGGCAAGGCCGGCCCTGCACGCGCCTTGTACGAGGCGCTGCGCGCCGGGGAGGCGGTCCTCGTCGTACCCGAGGATCCGACCGACCCCTGGCAACAGCGTATGCAACTGCGTCGCGCGTTCCTGGCGGCGCTGGTTGGCCCCGACGAGCCGGGCGTGACGGGCTCGTTCCGCGCGCTGCTCGGCCACCGCGCGCGTCACGTCCTGCGACCGGGTCAGGACGTCCCCACAGCGCTGGCGACGCTCGCGACCTTCGTCGAGCGCGGCAAGCCATCGCCCGCGGTTCTCCGCGCGGTGCTCCGTGACGGTCTCGAAGACCCGAGCGGCCTCCGCCTCGAGCCTTTGATGCGCACGCTGATGCGCCGTCCGGACGCGTTCACCGCGCCCGACCACGCGTTCCTCTCGGCGCGTGTCATCGAGCTCTGCGACGGTGCTGGGATCCCGCATTTCGAGTTCCGGAAGCGCCTCGCCGAGGTCGGAGAGCCGCTCGAGCTGCCAGCGGCCCTGGTGGCCCCAACGCTGCTCGACGACGGCCGCTGGTTCGTCGAATCGACCCCTTCGGGCGAGGTGCGCGGCATCGCGATCGAGCTGCCTGGCGAGCTCGAAGCGGTCGCCGAGGGCATGCGCGCCCGCGGCGTACTCGACGAGGACGAGACCTTCTCCGCGCCGGTCTTCGATGGCGCCCTCGAGCTGCGCCGGCTGCGGCCGACCTTCCGCTCACCGCAGCGGCACGCCGCCCGAGCGCGCGCGTCCTCGGCCTGGCAGCTCAAGACCGGGCTGCTGCTGGTCTGCGGGGTGTTGGCGCTGCTCCTCGTCGCCTTCGCGCTGCTCGAGCAGTCGCGGCGACGGCGCTTCGTCGAGCTCAAGAGTGACTTCGTCGCCACCGTCAGCCACGAGCTGCGCACGCCGCTGGCCTCGATCCGCCTCATCGCCGAGACCCTGGAGCGCCGCCTCGAAGGGGATGAGCGCGCCCGCGACTACCCCGCCCGCATCGTGCGCGACGTCGACGGCCTGTCCTTCCTGGTCGAGAACATCCTGTCGTTCAACCGCCTCGACAAGGGTCGCTGGGTGGCGCGAGTAGAGGCGGTCCGCCTGGCCGACGTCGTGGCCTCCGTCCGCGAGGAGCTCGGCGACCTCGAGGCGCGGCCGGTGGAGTGGACGGTCGACGGCGTCGACGGGATCGAGCTCGAGGTCGACCCCGAGCTGCTGCGCCTTCTGCTCCAGAACCTCTGCCGCAACGCCTGTCAGCACAACGAGCGTGACCCTGTCTGCCTGGAGCTCAGCGCCCGCGAGGCGGGGGCGCGCGTCGTGGTGGATTTGTCCGACAACGGCGTCGGCGTACCCTCCGGCGCGCGGAAGCACCTGTTCACCGCCTTCTGGCGCGCGCCCGGCGGACGCACCCGCGGGAGCGGGCTCGGCCTCGCGATCTGCCGCCGCGTCGCGCGCCTCCACGGAGGGCGCATCGACCTGTTGCACACGGGTGAAGATGGCAGCACCTTCCGCTTGGAGCTGCCGAGAGCGAGGTCATGAGCGGGCAAACCATCCTGGTGGTGGAAGACGACGAGAATCTGCGCCTCGTCCTCGCCGACAATCTGCGTGACGCGGGCTACACGGTGGACGAAGCCGCGACCGTCGCGGATGCACGCGCCGCCTGGGCCTCGGGCGCCTACGGCCTCGTCGTACTCGACGTGATGCTGCCCGACGGCGACGGCTATTCGCTGTGTCGCGAGCGCCGCGTGGCAGCCGACGACACGCCCGTGCTGATGCTCACCGCGCGCAGCCTCGAGGACGACGTGGTGCGCGGACTCGAGGAGGGCGCCGACGACTACCTCGCCAAGCCGTACCGTCTGCGCGAGTTGATGGCCCGCGTGGCCGCGCTCCTGCGGCGCGCCCGCGGCCCGGTCCGCACAGGCGACGTCCGCTTCGGGGAGTGGCGGCTCGAGCGCGGCGCGCGGGTGGTGTCGGGCCCCGCCGGTCCCGTTCAGCTGACCCGTCGCGAATTCGACCTGCTCGCCCACTTCACCGACCACCTCGGCGAGGCGCTCGCCCGCGACGACCTGCTCGACGCGGTCTGGGGCACGGACGTGGTCGTCGACACGCGCACCGTCGACAACTTCGTGTCGAACCTGAAACGCAAGCTTGGTTGGAAGGGTTCGGACCCTTGGCGCATTCGAACAGTGCGGGGCGTGGGCTACTGCTTCGAGCGGGATGGGCCCGATCGATAAAGTCGCTGGCGCCGGTCGCCGTTGGCATGGGTTGCGCACGCGCGTCACACGCGCATTCATATGGCCTGGGACGGAGGGGAATTCTCGATGCGCTCGATTCGGCTCGTCGCCGCCCTGTCCACGCTCGTCCTGGCGAGCGGCGCGGCACACGCAAAGACGGGCAAGCTCACTTCGGTCGAGTACGCGGGCACGAAGGACGCCATGCATTTCACGCTGACGGCCAACAAGGCGGTGGCGCGGGGTGATGTGTCGCTACGGCTCGACGATCGCGGCCGGGTCATCGTGCTGCGCGTCAATGGCGTCCGCTCGAAGCGCTATTGGGTCAAGGCCAAGGACCGGCAGCTCAAGCGCACCCTGGCGCTCACTTCGAAGAAGAAGCCGGTCGGCGCCCTCGTCCGGATTCGCCTCGCGGGTGGGAAGAAGTACAGCCCCGCCCAGCTCAACGCGGCGCGCATCAAGGCCAGCGGCCGGGTCCTGACCGTCGCTCTGCCGCGCTCCAAGGCGATCGCCAAGGCGTGGGCCGCGCCGCCCCCCAAGAAGAAGAAGGTCGTCGTGTTGGTGGCGCCGCCGCCCCCGCCGCCGCCGCCGCCCGCAGCGCCGCCCGTCGCCAAACCAAAGCCGCAGCCCAAGCAGGTCGCCAAGAAGCCGAAAGCCAAGAAGAAGAAGGCCAAGAAGAAGCCCAAGGCCAAGAAGAAGAAGAGAAAGGCGGCGGCCAAGAAGAAGCCCAAGAAGGCGGTGGCCAAGAAGGAGCCCAAGAAGGCGGCGCCTGCCAAGAAGAAGAAGGCCGAGGACAAGACCGGCGACTTCGTCGAAGGCGAGCTCGCCGAGGTCGGAACCATCGGGCTCATCCCCTGGGAGAACCGCTTCGGGCTCGTGCTGGGCATCCAGCGCCTCGGCGAGATCTTCTACGGCGCCGTCACCCCCGAGTTCAACTACACGCCGAAGGTGGCCGGCCGCCCGCTCTCACTGAGCTTCGGCGCGCCGCTGCGCGTCGAGATCCTCGACTCGCGCGCAGACCGTCGCTACGAGAACGCCGGCAGCTTCCGCACCGAGGACTGGGACGAGGTCAGCGACTTCGCCAAGGTGATCCAGCGCATCACCTACGGAGGCAAGGAGCAGCGCTTCTACCTCGACATCAACCGCTTCAAGGCGTCGTCCATCGGCCACGGCACCATCCTCAAGCGCTACAACCCGAACCTGAACTTCAACACCACGCGGGTCAGCGCCCACCTCGACGCCTTCTTCGACTACGCGGGCTTCGAGACCACCATCAACGACATCACCGGCCCGAACATCGTCGGCGGCCTCGTCTTCATCAAGCCGCTGAGCCTCGTCGACCGGAAGAGCTACCTGATGCGCTCGTTCAGCATCGGCTTCACTGCCGTGGCCGACATCGACGCGCCGCTGCGCAACAAGGTCGACTCGAGCGACGTCGACAACGACGGCCGCCGCGAGGTCGAGCTCGAGGTCGACCAGGACACCTTCCAGCCGCAATACCTGTCGAGCGAGGTGTTCGCCTACGGCATCGACGTCGAGCTCAAGCTGGTCGACACCGAGGTGGTCGATTGGAAGGTCTACACCGACTACTCATTCCTCGAGTCCGGCGTCCCGCGGCGCACGTCGAACGTCACCGACGAAGGATCGGTCGCGACGGCCGCCGTGCAGAGCGGCGGGTTCACCCTCGGCAACCTCTTCCGCATAAACGCCGGCACCGATCCCGTGCACGCCCTGCGCCTGCGTTTCGAGTACCGGAATTACGACCCGAATTACCTGCCGAGCTACTTCGACACCTTCTACGAGATCCAGCGGGTCCAGTACTTCACGACCTCGGAGTCGGCGACCAGCGGGGACCTGGCCAACACCACCAAGCTGCAGCGCATCCTCGGACGCGACCCGGACGCCGAGCGCGTGAATGGGGCCTACTTCGAGGCGAGCTACGCGCTCTCGCACTTCGTCAGCCTCTCGCTCGGCATCGACACCAACGACCGGACCCCCGACAACAACATGTACATGCACCTGGGCGTGCCGCACCTCGGGCGCTGGCAGCTGGGCGTGACCTACTCGCGTGGCACCGCGGACGACTTCGCCGACCTCTGGGACTTCGGTCTCACCGACAACGACCTGCTGATCGCCCAGACGCGCTACGGCGTCGCCGATTGGCTGCACTTGAACCTCGAGGCGCTCACCGTCTACGGCATCGGGGCGCGCAGCGTCTTCGAGAGCCAGCTGCAGGTGAACTTCTCGGCCGAGTTCGGCTTCTCGTACTAGGAGGTTCGACGATGCGTACATCCCTCCTCTCGACGCTCGCGCTGCTCTGCGGCTGTGGACTGGTGGAGTCCGCGAGCGAAATCACCTACGGCTCGCAGGCGATCGCCCAGATCAACCAGGACATCCTCTGGCCCAGCGCCGACGAGCTGAGCGGCCTGTCGGGCGATGACACCGGCGACATTGACGGCTTCCCGACTTCCCTCGGGGACGGGACGCTCGCGCACCTCGCCGGGGCGTTGAGCGCGAGCGGCGAGTGCCGCCGGGAACTCTTGAGCGGCGACCTGCAATCCGAGGCGATCCGCCGCGTCGAAGTGAAGATGGCGGTCTGCAGCGAAGACGACCGCTGCGCCGAGGAGTGCGACGACGGCTTCCTGGGCATGGTGCTCAAGGTCTCGGTGACGATGGTGCTCGCCAACGCGGAACAGCTCGCCGACCTGAAGGAGCGACTGGCGGACGTCACGCCCGACGCGATCGTCCAGGTGCGCCTCCGGTTCTTCAAGCTGTGGATGTTCCAGGACGACACCGACGGGCAGCGCGTCGACATCACTCCGAAGTTCCGCGACTTCTCGTTGACCATCGGTGACGGCCGCAGCGCGGAGGTACCGCTGGTCGAGGAGCGCCATCTGCCGCTGATCACCGAGGACACGCCACAGCGCTTCGACGTGGACGAGCGGTCCGAGTTCACCGAGAACTTCAAGCGGGCGATCATCGCCGGACAGACGATCGCGGTGACGCTGACGCAGCGGATGCGCGTGCGGCGGCCCGACCTCTATCTGCTGCGCCTCCGCGGCGCGGGCACCGGCATTCAGGTCCAGCCGGAGCTGGTCATCAACGTCATCGACGTCGCGGCTTCGAGTTTTTAGATGAGGTCACTGCTCACCGTTCTCCTCTTGCTCGGTTGCGGCGACCACTTCGACAGCGAAACCGAGGTCGATGCGGCCGCGGATCCGGTCGACCCCAGCTACTTCCAGGGCGTCGGCCTGGGTGAGGCGTGCGCGGGGGAAACCGATTGCCGCGACGGCCTCGACTGTGAGAGCGGCACCTGCACGGCGGCTGGCGAGAAGGTCGCCGACGAGCGCTGCCTGCTCACGGCCGAGTGCACCGACGGCCTCCAATGTGGATGGGCCGGCTTCTGCGTCGAAGCCGGCAGCGGCGCCGAGCGGGCGCAATGCAGCTCGTCTGCGGACTGCGCGCGCGGCTTCTTCTGCGAGCTCAGCGGCGGGCTCGCCGGACATTGCAGCGCGATCTCGGCGGACGCCGGCGACCTCGACGTGGAGTGCGAAGACACGAGCGAGTGCCTGTCGGGCCTGGTGTGCTCACCGGGGCGTGGCGTCTGCGCCCCCGGGAGCGTCCTGCTCAACCCGGACGTGTTCCGCGGGGTGCCCTGCTTCGCGGACACCGAAGCGGAGATGCCCTTCGGCATCCGCCACGCGATGCCTGGCAGCGTCGGAGAGTCCGGCTTCTACGGCTTCCCATTCCCGACCGACCTGCGGCTGCGAGACGGGCGGGTGGATCTCAGCGGGCACCCGACCCCCGGGGACGCGCTGATCGGGAAGGATCCGTCGGCGAACGTGATCGCGGCCATCGACGGCGAGCTGAAGGGGTGGAGCGTCAACCCGGCGATCTACTTCCGCTTCACGCGCGAGATCGATCCGGACACGCTCGAGCTGCGCTTCGTGAACCTCGAGACCGGCGAGGACCACCCGCACTCGGTAGTCTTCAACGCGGCGCGCAACAAGTACATCTGCCACAACCACCTCTACGTGCATCCACTGTGGTCGCGGCCGCTCCTGCCGAGCACGAAGTACGCGGTGATCATCGCCGACACGGTCAAGGCGGTGGGCAGCCCGGGCACGGCGGCCAGGCAGCTCGACGCGCTGCCGATGCTGCTGTCGGACGAGGCGCCTACGGACACGCAGCGCAGCGCGTGGGACATGTACGCGCCGGTGCGCGCCTGGCTCGCCGAGCGCGACATTCCGGCCGGTCGCATCGCGGGGGCCACCGTCTTCACCACCGAGAACCCGTACGAGGCCCTGGAAGGGGCGCGCGCCGCGGTGCACGCCGACGACATGCCGGCCCTGGTCGGTGACCCCGTGTTGTGCGATGCCGGCACCCACTCGCCGTGCGCGACCCCCGACTTCGCGGGGGAGGGGCGCGACCCTCGCGACTGCCCGGCGGAGGTGTCGGGGCGCGTGCACGAGATCCACGCGAAGATCCGACTGCCGAAGTTCCAGGTCGGGACGCGGCCGTACATCCACGAAGGCGGCGCGGTCGAGCTCGAGGATGGGAAGCTGAAGCTGCAGGGGCACGAGGACGTCTGCGTGTCGTTCACCGTCCCGAAGAGCGGGGAGATGCCTGCGGGCGGGTGGCCGGTGGTCATCTACGGCCACGGGACCGGCGGCTCCTTCCGCAACCACGTCAACCTGCTCGCGCCGGGCCTCGCCAACCTGGAGCTGAGCGACGGGCGCAGCACGCACGTGGCGACGATGGGGATCGACCAGTCGATGCACGGCTCTCGCATCGGCGCCGACCAGGGGCTCGACCCCGGGCCCCTCTTCTTCAACGTGGGCAACCCGCCGGCCGCGCGCGGCAACGTCATCCAGGGCGCGGTCGACAACTTCGCGCTGGTCCGCTTCGCGCGCGCCTTCGATGAAGCGCTGCCTGGCGCCGGGACCACCCGCTTCGACCCGAACCACGTCTACTACGACGGCCACTCGCAGGGCGGGACCACCGGGCCGATCTTCGCCCCGTTCGAAGACGACGTGGGGGGCGTGGCGTTCTCCGGGTGCGCCGGGTCGCTGGTGTTCAGCCTGACCTCGAAGAAGTCACCGTACGACGCGTCGGTCGGGGTGCGCCTGGCGTTGCAGGAGCTCGATGTGGACGCGTTCCACCCCGTGCTGCACCTGTTCCAATTCTACTTCGACGCGGTCGACCCGCTGAACTACGCCCCGCTGCTCTACCTGCGCCCAGCCGGCGCGCCAGTGCACACGCTGCACGTGTATGGGCGCAACGACACCTTCACGCCCGACGTGGGCCAGCGCGCCTACGCGGCGGCGACCGGCGGCACCTTGGCGCTGCCGGAGACGCTGCCGAACGACTACGACACCATCGAAGACCTGGGGATGAAGAGCGTGGAGGCGCCACTCTCGGGGAACTTCCGCAGCGGGGACGTGAGCATCACCGCGGTGACCATCGAGCACTTCCCCGACTCGTACGACGGCCACTTCGTGGCCCAACGGAACCCGCAAGCCCTCGCACAGCTGGCACATTTCCTCGGCACCCTGATACTCGACGACACGCCGACGGTGCCCGCGCCGTAAGGGTTTCCGGGCGGCTTCGAACGCTTGTACGACGCCGCCCGCGTGCATCGACCCCAGCCGTTGCGTAGGGTCAATTCGTGCGCTGCGTCGCCCTGCTCACCACGCTCTTCGTCGCCGCGCCCGCAGCCGGCAAGACGTACTACCCCGCCGGCCGCGTGGTCTCTCCCGTCACGCCCGACGTCGCCTCGACGCTTCGCACCATCGCCGAGCGCCGCCCGCGGCAGGAGGACGTCTTCGCCAAGGTCGGGTGCTCGATCACGGCGAGCCTCAGCTTCATGCGGTGTTTCACGGGCAAGCGGGTACGCCTCGACAAATGGGAGAACCTCTCGCCGACCATCGAGCACTTCCGCTTCGGAGACGCGGACGGCACAGACCCGTTCCGCCGCCGCTCCGTCGCCGCGGTATCGGGGTGGAGCGCGCTGCACACGCTGCGCGGAGAGCCCTCGCCCCTCGACGCGGAGCTCGAGGCCATCGACCCGCGCTTCGCGTTGGTGATGTATGGCACCAACGACATCGAGCGGTGCGACATCGACGAGTACGCCGAGAACCTCTTCGCGATCGTAGCCCACCTGGTGGAGGAAGGCGTGGTGCCCATCGTCAGCACCATCCCGCCGCGCGACGACCGGCTGCGGTCCGACCGCTGGGTCCCCGCCTACAACGGGGTCGTGCGGGCCGTGGCCCAGGCGCACCAGGTGCCGCTCGTGGACTTCCATCTCGCCGTCGACGCCCTCAAGCGCCACGGCCTCGGCCCCGACCGCCTCCACCCGAGCACCTGGCGGCCGCGCAAACGCGCTCGGGCCTGTGACTTTCGCCCGTCCGGCCTGCGCCACGGCTACAACCGTCGCAACCTCGTCACGCTGGCGGCCCTCGACATCGTGCGTCGCGTGGTCGTGGACGGCGAACCGGCGCCGGACCCGCCGCATCCGTTCCCTGACGCCGGGGGCACCGCCGACGACCCCATCCCGGTGCACGCACTCCCGTTCACCGACCACGACAAGACGGGGGGCGTGGTCTACTCGCTGAAGCTCGAACGGCCGACGTTGATCGAGGCGTACGTGCTCGACCTGGGCGACGACGAGCTCAAGCTGCGCCTGCTCGCCGACCCCTCCGACCCTCCGGCGACGCTGGCCGAGGCGGACACGCGCATCGAAGCGTCGCTCGCTCCCGGCACCTGGCAATTCGCCGTGGACGGATGGGGGGACTACCTTTTCGTGGTGGTCGAGAGCCGCGCCGAGTAGTCGTAGAACGCGCAGTCAGACCAGAGGCGAGCGGGGTCCACCGCAAAACGATGGAGCTGTTTATGCGACGCACCCCGGTCTGGTTGGCCGCCTGTGTCTTCTTTGTGGGTCTGGCCTGCGGCTGCGAGCCTGCCTCCGACGATCCCGCGGACTCTGGGGGCCCGCCCCCTGACGCAGGCGCGGTCCTGCCCGACGCGGATGTGTCGCCGGACGCAGAAGAGCTGATGCCAGACCGGGCGCTGCCGCCCGATCTCGGCGGCCCGGTGCCGGACGCCGCGCTTCCGCCCGACGCCGGCGAGCCGCCGCTGGACGCCGCGCCCCCGCCGGACGCGGCGCTCCCGGATCCGGACGCAGCGCCCCGACCGGACGCGGCGATCCCGGACCCCGACGCGGCGCGCCCCGCGGAGCCGCTTCCGGAAGCGGGCCCCTTCTGCGCGTCCAATGTGTGCCCGCCGGAGCCCGACTGCGTCGAATGCGCGGACGAGCTCGTCTTCGTCGACGCCGCGGCCGAGCCCGGGGGCGACGGGACGCGTGCCCGCCCGTTCCGCCGCATCGGCCCGGCCCTCGACCTCGCAGAGGCGCGCGGCGGTGCCGCCGTCGTGGTGGCGGTCGGTCGCTACGAGGAGACGATCGGTCTTCCGGATGGGGTCTCGATCCACGGCGGCTTCGGTCCCGAGTGGCGCCGCGGCGCGGGCGCCACGGAGTTTCGAGGTGTCGAGCCGGATGGCGACCAGCTGACCGCCGTGCGCGCGGTCGACATCCTGCGCGGCGCCGGCCTCGACCAGGTGACGCTCACCACCGTCGACGGCGGGCCCGGCGTGACGACCAGCGGTGTGCTCGCGCGCCGGGCGTCCGCGCTCATCCTGCACGAAGTCATCGCCCGCCCAGGTCGCGGCGGGGACGGGCAGGCGGGTCGCGACGGCGCGCCCGGCACCGCCGGCGGTGACGGCAGCGACGCCGAGGTCGTGCTCGAAGACATCGGCTGTCGCCTCGACGTGGCGCCGGGCGGCGGAGGCCACAACAACGCGTGCCCCGTCGCCGACGGCGGCCGGGGTGGCCGTCAGGCCGGGCCGCCGGGACCGCCCGCGGCGCAATGCGACGACCCGCCGTGCCCCCCTGCGGGTGGGGTGGCTGGCGCGGCCGGCGACGATGGCCTCACGTCGTTCCTCGCGCCTCTCGTCGAGGGGGAATGGCGCGGCGTGACGGGTGACTCGGGCGAGCCGGGTCACCCGGCCACGGGCAACCGCGGACAGGCCGGTGGGCTCGTGGAAGGCGCCCGGGGTCGGTTTGCCGCCGGCGGCGGAGGCGGCGCAGGGGGTTGCGGCGGGACGGCCGGTACCGGTGGGGGTCCCGGCGGTGCGTCGTTCGGCCTCTTCGCGGTCGACTCCCCCGGCTTGCGCGTCCGAGCGTCGGATCTCGCGGGTGGATCGGGCGGCGTCGGCGGCGCAGGCGGTCTCGGCGGCGCGGGTGGCGCTGGCGGCGCCGACGGCGTCTCTTTGGACTGCAGGGTGTCGCAGGACCGACCCGAGTGGCACGACTGCCATGGCGAGATCGGCCCGTGCGAGCCCACGCCTGGCCGCGTACCGGCCATGCACGGAGGAGACGGCGGGGCCGGCGGGCGCGGCGCCGACGGCGTGTCCGCAGGCGTCCTCTGCGTCGGCGGCGACCTGGCGCTGGACGACGCGACCGTGCTCGCGGCCGGCGAGGCGGCGCATGCGGCGACCGACTACGGCTGCTGCGTCCCGGACGAGGCGGCGGCCGAGGCCTGCGAGGCCGACGGTGGTCAATACGACGCCGGCCGCTGCATCTGCCGCCACGCGGACCTGTGCCCAGACTTCCCGCAACCGGAGGTCTGCAACGGGCTCGACGACGACTGCGACGGGCGCATCGACGCCGCGCTGGCCCGGCGCGAGGTGCCAGTGAACGCGCCCTGGCTGGCCCGGTTCAACGCGCGCGACACCTGGATCGTCAGGCTCGGCGCATACCCGACCGAGACGGGCGCGTACGTCATCTGGAGCGCCGAGGACCAGGCCTGGCCGGAGCTGGACCCCTCACCGACCGGGTTCTGGGTGGTCTACCTCGACGCCGACCTGGTCCCTTCACCGGCGACGCTGGTCGCGATGGAGCCAGACGCGAGCCTCACGGTGGCGACTTCTGGTGAGCGCGCGCTGCTCGCTTTCGGGGGCTGGTTCGCCGCCGGGAGCCTGCTCTACGTCGCTGCGCCCGGCGAGGAAGGGGAGGGGCCCCGCGTCGACGCCCGCCCTGCCCACGCCGCAGCCGTGACCCTGGCCCCGGCAGCGCAGGGGTACGCCGCAGCGCTGCTCGATGACGGTCTGCGCTACGCCCCGGTCGGTGAGGACGGCGAGGTCGGCGACGCGACGGTGCTCGCCGAGCAGGCTGCGGGCCCGGTCGCCATCGCCCCGGTGGGCGGAGGACACGCCGTGCTCGCCACCGTCGACGGCCGGCCGCAGCTGTTCGTCGTCGATGCCGAGGGCGTCGCGGTCGGTGAACCGCTCGCATTCGACCCCATCGAGCCTGCGGGCCGGGTCCGTTACGCGGCCGCGGCTGGCTTGGACGAAGGCGCGGTCTTCGCGTGGACCGAGGGCGAGCTGGTGCGCGCGGTCTTCGTCGACGCGGAGGGTCGGTCCGGCGCAGCCCACGACCTCGGCGACGGCTCTCTCGGCGGCATCGACGCCCTGGGCGAGCAGGCCGGCGTCCGCATGACGGTCGGCCGGCGCGGGCTGATGATTCGTTTTGACGCAGACGGGCCAGCAGCGGCCGTCGAGTCCGTCTCGGGCGTGCGCCTCGCGGACGAATACCTCGGCGTCACCCTGCGCGACGGTCGCGCAGTGTGGGCCCAGTTCGGGCTGCTCTGTGCGTTGGCGGACGAGATCGTCGCCGAGGGCATGCCGTGCGGGCCCGAGTCACCCCCGTGCGCGGTGGGCACCTTCTGCGTCGGCGACGTCTGCGCGGTCCGCCGTTGTGGCGACGGCGTGCGCGCCGGCAACGAAGCCTGCGACGACGGCGACGAGGTCGAGGACGACGGCTGCACCTCCGAGTGCCTGGTCGGGCGCGTCGCCGTCGGCCACCCGTGCGCCCCAGACGGCCCCGAATGCGTCGATGGCAGCTATTGCGACGACGTCTGCACCGCGCATCGCTGCGGGGACGGCCTGCTCGCGGAAGGCGAGGCCTGCGACGACGGCAACGATATCGAGGACGACGGCTGTACCTCGCTGTGCGAGTCGGACGCCCTCGGCGAGGGCAGGCCGTGCGCCGGCGCCGAGCGCCCATGCGACCGCGACACCTGGTGTCCGGAAGGTGCAGACGCCGTGTGCACCGCGCACCTCTGCGGAGACGGGCACCAGACCGGGCCGGAAGGCTGTGACGACGCCAACGACGATGACGCCGACGGATGCACCGCGGCGTGCGAGTGCACCCTCGGACCGCAGCAGCTCCCACCGCCCGCGGACGGCGCGGTGTGCGAGGCGAGCGAAGACACGTGCGGACGCGCGCCCCCCGAGCTGCCGTCCTGCCCCGTCGTCGCCTGCGGAATCCGCCCGGCCACCCCCGAGGCGCTGGGCGACGAGTGGGTGCTCGACCTCGACGAGCAGGGCCGGACGCGCGCCACCAAGGCGTGGCGATGGATCGACAACATCGACGGCGAGGTCATCGACGAGACCTGGATCGTCGTCTTTGACGCAGAGGGTCGCGCCATCGAGTACACCCGCGACATCCGCGGCTCCCTCGGCAACAACCTCTTCGAGGGCGTCGATTGCGGCTTCGACGCTGCCGGCCGCTTGGAGTACTACCGCGAGCACTCCGACTTCTTCGGCGGCTGGATCTTGCATTGCGGCTTCACTGGCGACCGAGTGACGCAGGTCGACACCCTCTCGGGCCGCGGGCGCAGCCGCACGCGCTACGCCTACGAGGACGACCGCCTGCTCAGCCGCGGCGACACGACCGCCTGCGCCGGCGCCGACACCCCGTACGAGGAGTGCGCCCGCGAGGAGGTCACCTACCGCTACGCCTCGACGCGCCTCGCCGCAGAGGACGTGGCGATCTTCGAGGCCGGCGGCGCCGAAGCCGCCGGGCGTCGCCTCTCCCACGTCGGTTGTCCCTGACGAGGCTGCTACACCGCCGAGTCAGACAACCACGCTCCGAATGTGTGCCAGGGGATCGCCCGGTGGCCGCCAGGGAGCGAGCGCGCCTCACGCGTCCCGCAGACCAGCAATCCGGAGGGCGCAGACTGGGGCTCGAGCGCGAGGAACCTCGCGAGCGCCTTCGTGTGGCCTGGGCCGGGGGTGGCCGTCTTCTTGATCTCCACCGGCACCATTCCCGCGGCGGTCCGAACGACGAGGTCGACCTCGAGTCCGTCGTGGCTGCGCCAGTGGTAAAGCTCGGGGCGCTGGCCGGCGTTGGCCATCGTCTTGAGCGCCTCGGCCACCACGAGCCCTTCCACCAGCGCACCGCCCATCGACCCGGCGAGGGTAGCTTCGGCCGAGGGCTGGCGCGTCAGCTCGCACGCCAAAGCGCTGTCGAGCAGGTACCACTTCGGCGCCTTGACCAGACGCTTGCCGAGGTTGCGCAGATAGGGCGGCACGGTGAAGCCGAGGTAGGCCGCCTGGAGCACGCCGAGCCAGGACTTCACCGTAGGTTGGGACATGCCGACGTCCCGGGCGAGGCGCGCGACGTTGAGCTCCTGGCCGTGGAACGCCGCGGTGAGCAGGACCAGCTGCTCGAACGCCGCGAGGTCGACGATGCGCCTCATCTGGCGGACGTCGCGCTCGACGTATGTGCGGATGTAGCCGCGGAGCCAGAGGTCGCGCCGGTCCGGGTGCAACGCCGGCTCGGGATACGCGCCACCCCAGATGGCAGCCTCGAGGTCGGGCCGGGTCGGCAACTCGGCGATGGCGAAGGGGAGCAGCTCCAGGATGGCGACGCGCCCTGCGAGGCTCTCCGAGACCTGGGCCATCATCGCGAATTGCTGCGAACCCGTGAGGACGTAGCGCCCCGGCCTGCGGTCGGCGTCGACGCGCAGCTTGAGGTACGGCATCAACGACGGGACCAACTGGATCTCGTCGAGGATGACCGCATCGGTGAATCGGTCGAGGAACCCGTTGGGGTCGTCCCGCGCGAAGCTGGCCTCGAGCGGGTCGTCGAAGCTCACGTAGGGGACCGAGGTGCCGAGCTCCTGCCGGACGAGGGTGCTCTTTCCCGACTGCCGCGGCCCGGTGACGAGGACGACGGGAAGCTGTTGCCGCGCCTCTCGGAGCGCAGCGGCGAGATGACGCGGCACGTACATGCTGACAGATCTAAACTCTAATTTTAGATCTGTCCAGGTAGGCGCGGAGCCGGAAGTGCGGCGCCGACGAAGTCCTGCGCGCGGTAGGGCAGGTCGAGCTGGGGGCGCGCCGCGTGCCGTTCGGGGTAGATCCGGGGGCGCCGGCTCGCCGCGGGCGACCCGGTGGCCGGGCTCGACGAGCGCGCGGCTGAGATGGTTGGAGGTGGTGAACAGCCCCTCGCCGTGGTCGATGCACACCTTCAAGCCGCCGCGGTTCATTTCGTTGCAGACGCGCAGCACGACACCAGGTGCTGCCGCCACGACCGGCGTGCCCACCGGCGACGCGAAGTCAGTGCCGACATGGCCGTCGTAGGTGAAGCGCCCGCCGCGGAAGTCGCGGGCGTAGGTCGCGCGGACCGAGTAGCCCTCGTCCGGCGGCTGTGGGACGCGGTTGAAGAAGTTGTAGATGGGCACGCGCCGGTCGCGCCGCTTCAGGCCGAGCCAGGTCGGCAGCCCGATGTGCGGTTTGAAGATGCGGACCGACGACGGACCCCAGCGCGACGGGGGCAGATGAGGGTTGCCGGCCAACGCCTGCCACGCGTCGCGCAGCGCCGGTCGCAGCGGTCTGAGCCCGAAGGTGTCGAGGACGTGGACCCGCTTCATATGGAAACGGTTCCATAAGGGTTCGCGCCGGAACAACTTTCAGTTTCGCATCCGCGAGCGCAGACCGTCTTCGCCCGCGCCTCGGTCGCACAATCCTCGACGTACCTCTGGTACGCCTGCGGTTGCGCTCGGTCGCCGCGAACGAATCCGGCCCCCGCTCGCCGCGCGAACCTCGAAAGTTCTTCCGCGCGACCCTAAGTACGCGCGGGGCGGTAGCGCCTGACGGCCTCGCGCTGTAGTTTCCGCCGAGGATGAAGGACAAGGTCCGCAGCCTCCTCGCCATCGAGCCTGGCGACGGAGCACCCCTACGGATGCTGGGGGCCACGTTTGCGGTCAGCGCCGCGGCGTCGATCGTCATCGCCACGGTCACGAAGTCCCTCTTCCTGTCGGCCAACCCGCTCGAGCGCCTGCCTTGGGTGCTGCTCGGCTCGGGCCTCTTCACCGCCATCACCGCCATCCTCTACGTCCAGGCGATGCAGCGCTTCAGCCTGCGCAAGAGCTTCACGACCCTGCTCGGCGTGGCGATCGTCTCCTTCGTCGTCCTGCGGCTGCTGTTTCCGGTCAACCGCGAGCTGATGTCGCTGTGCATCTTCGTGTGGGCCCCCGGGATGGGGCACCTCATCATCGTCCAAACCTGGAACATGGCCTCGACCATGCTCCCCACGCGGCAGGTCAAGCGGCTCATCCCCGTACTCGCCGGGCTCGCGACCGTCGGCGCTGCGGTAGGCGGCGCCGCGACGCGGCTCATCCTCGAGTTCGAAGTCGTCGGCGCCGAGGACCTCATGCTGGTGGCGGCGCTCCTGCTCTGCTGGCCCCTGTTCCGCATTCACCGCGTCGTCGCCGCGCTCCAGGAGAGCCTGCCCGAGGTCGACGACCCCGAGCCCACCGACAGGCGGCGCCGCTCCGAGGTCGCGCGCGGCTTCCGCAGCATCGTGCGCACCCCGCTGCTCGCGCGCCTCGCCGGGTTCGTCTTCCTCATGCAGGCCGCCTCGGTCCTCATCGACTACCAATTCAGCGGCGAGCTGAAGCGCAACTTCCAGCAAGACGAGATGGCCGCCTTCCTCGGCGCCTTCTACTGGGCCAGCAACGTCGTCGTCCTCGTCGTCAGCTTCTTCGCCACCAGCCGCATCGTGCGCATCCTCGGCATCGGCTTCGCCCTGTCGGGTGTGGCGGTCCTGCTCGCCGTCGGGAGCGTCGTGTACCTCTTCGCGGGCGAGCCCAGGACCGCGTTCTACGTGATGGCCGCCGTCGCCTTTGGTGAGCGCATCGGCCAATACGCGCTGACGAAGAACGCGGTGCAGATGCTCGTCACGCCGCTCGACACCCGGAAGGCCGAGCGCGCCAAGACCCTGATCGACGGCGTCGTCTACCGCATGGCGACGGTCATCGTCTCGATCGTCCTGCTCATCATCGTGCCCGGATTCGACGAGCTGCAGATCCTCTCGCCGGCGGTCATCGTCGCCGGCTTCGTGGTGGTCTGGATCGGGATGCGCATCGGCCCGCATTACCGCACCGCGCTCCTCGACGGCCTGCGCGCGCGCCGCGTCGACACCGCCACCGCGAATTACCGTCGCCTCGGGCTCGGCCGCCACGTGGTCGACGACGTCGAGACTCGGATCGACGAGGCGAAGAGCCCCGACGAGGTCCGCCAGGCGCTGGTCGTGGCCATCGAGCTGCGCGTCCCGGTGCGCGCCTCGCTGCTCGAGCTGCTGGCGATGCACGACGATCCGCGCATCGCCACCCGCGCGCTGACGAAGATGGCCGAGCAAGGCACGGTGCCGACGCGCGAGCTGATGCTCAGCCTGCTCGTCCCCGAGAAGACCGCCGAAGTCCTGCGCGCCGCCCTCGACCGCCTCGGCGCGTCGCATCCGCCGGAGGTGCTGGAGGCGGCGATGCACCTCGACGGACACCCCGACATCGGCGTGGCTGCGCTCGCCGCGGCCTTGCGTCAGCGCTTCGGCGTGCCCGAGCCGACCACGGAGGCGGAGCGCAGCGACCTCGAGCTCGAGATCGAAGCCGACATGATGAACTCGTCGCCCGAGATCCGCGCCCGAGCCATCCGCATCACCGGCGGCTTCGACTTCAGCGGGCTGCGCGGCCGCGTCGCCGACCGCCTCGCCGAGTCCGGCCTGCCGCGCATGCTCGAGGACCCCGACGTCCGGGTGCGCCTGGAGGCGGTGGAGGCGATGGGCCAGCTCGCCCTGCCGAGCTTCGTCGACCCGCTCATCTCGTCTCTCGACCGCGGC
>PVBE012759417.1_pt1 | contig 18666 bp, 16 predicted proteins | sample 1631181 | NCBI WGS metagenome assembly PVBE01 (sample SAMN08397723, study PRJNA350692) | Marine metagenome, whole genome shotgun sequencing project. | isolation source: water | place: Pacific Ocean | collected 2012-04
CAAACATCGTGGAGGCCGTGCAACAACAAATTGAGTCTGCGGGAGAGGATGACGTTTTGGGTGGTGGTGATGATGGTGACGCTGATCCCATGCTGGCCAAAGCCTTGGAAGTCATTCGCACCACTAAAAGGGCTTCCACCTCGAATCTGCAAAGAAAGCTGAGGATTGGCTACAACCGCGCAGCACGGATCATTGATCTGATGGAGCGCGAGGGTGTGGTCGGCCCGGCAGACGGAGCTCGACCCAGGAAGGTCCTGGTTGCCGGCATGGAGGGGTGAATCCTCGTTGACCTGCTTGTAAAAGCTTGTCTTCGTCCGAATTCAGAGGCAACGAACGCGTCAAGGTGTTCGAATATCGGACAGTTGCAGAGGTGACGGATGCTTGCGATCGACCCCCGCACGGGCTACAAACCGTGCTTCCCGGAGGCCCAGATGAAGCACGTCCTAGGGCTCATCGCCTCGTTCTTGCTCCTCCTCGGTCTGGTCGCTGCGCCTACGAGCATGGCAAGTCCTACCGAAGATCCCGCCACGGTCGAGGATCTGATTGTCGAGATCGAGAAGACCTACGGTGGGGTTCAGTCGGTCAGTGCGGACTTCGTCCAGGTCAGCCGGACGGCGACTGGGGAGCACAAGACCAAGGGCAAGGTCAGCCTCAAGCGGCCCCGGTTGATGAAGTGGGACTCCACGAAGGAACCCGGCGGCACGCTCTTCGTCACCAACGGCGAGAAGATGTGGATCTACAGCCCCACGGACAAGCAGGTGCTGGTCTACAGCGACCTCAGCGAGACCGGTGGCGGCGGTGCCCCCTTCGATCTGCTCGACAGCCTCGAACACCTCAACGAGCACTTTGACGTGACGCTCGAGTCGTCCCAGGGTGGCAAGGAGCGAAAGAGCATCGTCGTTTCGCTGACCCCCAAGAAGGAAGGCCAGTACAAGCACATCAGGCTCGTGGTCAGCAAGCGCAAGTACGAGATCGAGAGCATCACCCTGACCGATGCCTTCGGTGGCGAGACGGAGTTCGTGTTCACCAAGGTGCAGTTGAACAGCGAGATTCCGGATTCGGAGTTTGAGTTTGCGGCTCCCGACGGAGCCGAGGTGATCGAGGCGGACAGCATCTGAGCGGTGTGAAGCAGCGCGTTCACCTGATCAGCCTGGGTTGCCCGAAGAACCGGGTCGACTCCGAGGTCATGGTGGGCACCCTGCAGCAGGGGGAATTCGAGCTCGTCGATGAGCCCGAGGGCGCCGACGTGATTGTCGTGAACACCTGCTCCTTCATTCAGCCGGCGACCGAGGAGTCCATCGAGACGGTGCTGGAGATGGCCCGCTTCAAGGAGGAGGGCAGCTGCCAGAAGCTCGTCGTCACCGGTTGCATGGTGCAGCGCTATGGACAGGCCCTGGAGGCTGAGCTGCCCGAGGTGGACCACTTCCTGGGGACAGGGGAGTACCACCGCATCGAGGAGGTTCTGAGGGCACAGGACGCTCCACGGAGCTTCGTGGACGTACCCATGTACATCCATGACGAGCTCGCGCCGCGGGTCAACAGCTGGGCCGGGCACAGCGCCTACCTGAAGATCAGCGAAGGCTGCAACCACCGCTGCACCTTCTGCATCATCCCCCAGCTTCGCGGAAAGCTCCGCAGTCGTGGGATCGAGAGCCTCACCGTCGAGGCGGCCAGACTGGTTGGCCAGGGCGTGCGGGAACTGAACCTGATCAGCCAGGACACGACCGCCTACGGGCGCGATCTGTACGGCAAGCCGAAGCTTGCACAGCTGCTCCGCAGCCTGGCAAGAGTGGACGGGCTGGACTGGATTCGGCTGCACTATGCCTATCCAATCGGCTTGCCGGATGAGCTGCTGCGCACCATCGCCGAAGAGCCGAAGGTACTGCCCTATCTGGACATGCCCCTCCAGCACGCCAGCGGTCCGATGCTCAAGGTCATGAAGCGTGGCGTGACCCGCGCGGGTCAGGAGCGCATCCTGGACCGGGTTCGCGAGGCCGTGCCGGACATCAGCATTCGCACCACCTTCATCGTGGGCTTTCCCGGGGAGACGGCGGCGGACTTCGCCGTGCTCGAAGACTTCGTCCAGGAACAGCGCTTCACCCGGGTCGGCATCTTCACCTACTTCCAGGAGGAGGGCACGCCCGCCGCGACCATGCCCGATCAGGTCCCGGAGGAGCTGAGGGTCGAGAGACAAGGGCTCCTCATGGAACGGCAGGCCCGCATCTCGCTCGCTCACCACGAAGGGCTGGTCGGTAGCCTGCTGCCGGTGATGCTCGACGGCGTCTCGAAGCAGTCGGAGCATCTGCTCAGCGGGCGGCTGATGAGCCAGGCACCCGATGTCGATGGGGAGGTTCTCCTCACAGAGGCTCCCGCAGACCTTCGACCAGGGGACATCCGACCCTGTCGCATCACCCGTGCGACGTCTTACGATCTGGTCGGAGCACTGCAGTGAAGTCCGTCAGCATCATTCTGCCCGCGTTCAACGAGGCGGAGAACATCGGACCCTCCATCGATCGCGCAGTCAGCGTGATGGAGGGGCTGGGCTACCCCTTCCAGATCGTGGTCGTGGACGATGGCAGCAGCGATGCCACCCGGCGCATCGCGGCCAGCCGCGAAGCCGTCGACCGCCGCATCCGCTGCATTCATCACCCGCGCAACCGGGGCTATGGTGCGGCGCTCAAGACCGGGATCCTGGCGGCTTCGAAGGACCTCATCTTCTTCACCGATGCGGATCTGCAGTTCGACATTGCCCAGATCGAACGCTTGCTGCGCTACACCGACCGCTACGACATCATCGCGGGCTACCGGGCCCAGCGATCCGACCACCCCGTGCGCCTGGCCAACGCCTGGGCCTGGGGTCGGCTGGTGGACCTGCTCTTCGGGCTGAAGGTGCGGGACATCGACTGCGCCTTCAAGGTCTTTCATCGGCGTGTGTTCGACCGGGTGCCCATCAACAGTGTGGGCGCCTTCGTCAATTCGGAGATCCTGATTCGTGCCCGAGCCGAGGGCTTCTCGCTCAAGCAGGTCCCGGTGGCCCACTACCCCCGCGTCGCGGGCCATCCAACGGGTGCCAACCCGCGCGTCGTCATCAAGGCCTTCGTTGAACTCAGCCGTCTCCACGGCGAACTGAGGGCCCTCAGTGGTCCTGCAGACGCTGCCAGTCGAGAATCTCGCTGACGAAGACGGGGCGGAGACGCTCCTGGCTTTCGTAGAGCCACTGAATGGTCGTGCGGACGGCCTCGCGGTCGCTCAGTTCCACCATCAGCAGCACCGCACCGTTCCGGTCGGCCAGGTTTTCGATGCGGATGACCTGGGACTCCACGTCGCCCTGGATGATCTCGGTGACGGCCAGCATCGGTACGTCGAAGCGGGCCAGGCCCTCTCCTGGGCTCGCGTCTACCAGGTAGAACTCCTCCAGGCTCCCGTCGGCAAAAGTCCGTGACTCGCGCAGCAGGATCCCCGTGGAGAGCGGAACGGCGTCCAGGGCCAGGGAGACCTCGTGCTCGGGCGGGAGCTCCACCAGGAGTTCCTTGTGGTCGAGTGCCGAGTCCCGGGAGTGCAGGAGGGAGAAAGGGGAGAAGGCCTCCACCGCGACGGTCAGCGGCAGCGGTGCTTCCAGCACGGCCTGTCCCGCCTGTCCGTCGTAGCCGAGCCCGGCCACGACCAGGGCGATGAGTGGGCGGTCGATCCCATCCCTCGCGGTGGGTGAGGTCAGCCGCGGATGGAAGGTCAGGTGCCAGGTCTGCTGCTTCCCCTCGTAGATGCGCAGGTCCACGTCCAGCTCATTCTCACTGGTGATGTAGGCTTCGATGCCCTCGGGAAGCGTGGCCTTCAGCGCCTCGGCCTCAGCGCGTGGTTCGGCTTGGGCTTGAAGCTCGATCCGATGAAAGGGGGGGCCATCACGGGTCTCGGTGGTGTCCGAGAGCACCTCCAGGTCCTGCAACCATGGCGAGAGGTCCAGGTACTCCGCCACCCTCTCCTCGACGGGCCCATCGGTCTGCTCACCCGTGGGCAGGCACGCCAGCAGCCAGAGCATCATTCTGCTCGGGCCAACTCCAGGGCGCGCTGGAGCTGAGGATCGCGCTCTGCCCGCTTCTCGACTTCCCCCTGGAACTCCGGTGCTGGTGTGGACCCCGGATCGTTCGGGAGGGCCTGGACCAACTCCAGAAGAGCCTCGCGCTCTTCGGGTGGCAGTTCGGACTGCTCCAGCCGCTCGGACAGCTGTGTCGTGGGCGAGGTCCCGGCGAGCAACTCGATGACTTCGTCTGGCTGGATGCCCAGCCCGCGCTCCAGGTGTCGGCCGCCGGGCAGGTAGTAGAGACCGATGGTGAGCTTCAACGCGGAGTGGTCTTCGTACTCGAAGTAGGTCTGCACGCTGCCCTTGCCGTAGGTGGGCAGCCCGATGACCGTGGCCCTGCCATGGTCCTGCAGGGCACCCGCGACGATCTCGCTGGCGGAGGCGCTCAGACCATCCACCAGGACCACCAGCCGCGTCAGGGTGTCCGTACCCGCCGGGGTGGCCTCGTGGCGCTCGTCCGGTGAGTCGTCACGGCCTCGTGTCTCCACGATGAGCCCCTCCTCGACGAAGTGGTCCACGACCAGGACAGCCTCGTCCAGGAGACCCCCCGGGTTCTGCCGCAGATCGAGCACCATGGCCTCCACGGGGCCCATGGCCTCGAGCTCTCCCAGGAACTCCTCTCCGCTACGCCGTCGGAACTGGTCGATGCGCACATAGCCCACCGTGCCGACCTTCTCGGTGCTGACGCTCGGGGTGTGGATCTCGTCGCGAACGGGGGTCAGGGTGAGCTCCACGTCACCGCGCACGATTCCCAGCGCCACCTCGCTACCGCGGGGACCCTTTACGTGACGCACCGCCGTGTCCAGGGTCCAGGCGCGAATGTCCTTGCCGTCCACCACCACGATCCGGTCGCCGACCTCCAGACCCGCAAGCTCTGCAGGGCTGCCAGGAACGACCTCCTGAATCAGCAGGCCGCCCTCGTCGGCCTGGACCACGACCACCCCGATTCCCGTGCTTCCCTCGGTGTCCTCACGCAGGCTACGGTAGGTCTCCGGATCGAAGAACCGGGTCTGTTCGTCCAGGCTGCTGGCCATGCCGTCGATGGCCGCGTGCACGAGCTCGGGGCCGTCTTTTTCATCGACGTAGTAGTGCTGGATCTGTGTCATGGCTCGGGCGAAGACATCCAGGCCTTCGTAGGGGTCGTCGGCTGTGGCGGCGGCGATGCTGGCGCTGGTCATGCCACCGAGCAGGCCCAGGCTGAAAGCCCCAAAGGTCAGGACGAAGGCCATGAGGTTGCGCTTCAGGCTGGAACTCATCGCGCCCCCAACCACCCTGTGGGGTTCTGGGTGCCGCGTCCCTTGCGTACCTCGAAGCCCAAGCGCGCTCCGTGCTCGTCCGTCACCCCCGTCTCGCCCACCAGCCCGATCACATCGCCTCGCTCCACCGAGGCGCCCAGCTTCACCTTCGACGCGCCGAGGTGGCTGTAGACCGTCTTGTAGTCCTCGCCATGGTCGATGATGACCGTCAGGCCGTAGCCCCGGATCCAGCCCGAGTGGGTCACCACACCACAGCCTACGGAGCGGACGGGCATGTGGAGGTTGGCGCCGATCTCGATCCCACCGCTAAAGGCGGGCTGCCCGGTCTTTGGATCCGTGTAGTCCCCGTAGCCGCGCAGGATGGTGCCTCCTACGGGCCAGCGTAGCTTGCCGAACTCGGCGCGGAAGGACCCGCAGCTCTTCACGTCGGCGGTCATCATGGTGACCGAGTCGCCCAGATCCTGGATCGCGCGGGTACGCTCACCAATGAGCTGCAGAGCGGTCTGGCGGTCGCTGCGAACGCTCTCCAGCAGGGCCAGGCGGCGGGCCCTGTCGTCGCGCAAGTGTGCTTCCTTCAGGCGTACCTCGGCCTGCAGCGCCGCCAGGGACTCCCGGTCGATGTCTACACGCTCCACCGCGGCTTCCTTGAGGTGGACCTGCTTGCGGAAGCCCTCCAGCTCGTCGTCCCCGAACCTCAGCACGCCCAGGATGTAGCGGGTGGTGCGGCGCAGGTCGGCGGGGTCGTCAGCCGAGAAGACGATGCGGGCAAAACCACGCTTGTTCACGTGGTAGAGCACCTTCAGCAGGCCGGCGACCTTCGTGGCGCGGGTGTCCAGGTCGGCCTGGGCGCGCATGAGTTCGTCCTCGTGCATCATGCGCTGCTGCTCGATCTCGTCCTCGCGCTCCTGGAGCTGCTCGATCTCGGAACTGACGTCGAAGAGCTCCTGGTCGATCTCGTCCAGCTCCCGCAGGAGGTTTCGCTCCTCGCGCTCGGTGCGGGCGATCTCCCGCCGTGCGTCACGGTCCTCGTCCTGCCCACGAGCGATCGACACCAAGAGCAGGATGAGCATCATGGCGCCGCGCTCCAGAAGCGACGGATCGCAGCCCAGCATCCCACGACACCGAGCATCACGCCCCCGGCAAAGAGTAGAGCCAGGGCCGATGGGGAGAGGAAGACGAGAGCCTCCTCCGCCAGGGTGAAGGAGAGCGCTCGGTCCAGCTGCAGCACCAGCAGCCGGTGAAGTCCGTAGACGGCTCCCAGGCCGGCGCCGGAGCCCACGATGCCCTGTATGGAACCCTCGATGAGAAAGGGAACTGCGGCGAAGGTCCAGGTCGCCCCTACGAGCTTCATGGTCTCGAGTTCCTGGCGCCGGGCGTAGGCCACCAGGTGCATGGTGTTGGCGACCAGGAAGATGGCAGCGGTCACGATCAGGGTTCCCAGCACGACGCCGAGGACACGCATCAAGGCCAGAAAGGTGTTGAAGCGTTGTACCCATTCCTGGCCGTAGTCGATGACCTCGAAGTCCGGCCCGTGGATGCTCTCCACGAAGACGGTGATGTTCGCGGTGGCGTTCTCCGTCAGCGTGATCTCCAGGCTGGCGGGAAGCACCTCGTTGCCGAGTTCCTTGAGGATCGGGCGGGTCTCCTCCACCCGCTCCACAAGGTAGGCGGCGGCCGCGTCCTCGCTCACGTACTCGACCAGGGTGACCTCGGGCCGGGAGGCGATCTCGTCCTTCACCGCGAAGCGCCGATCGACGGGCACATCGGAGTAGAAGTAGGCGCTGACATGGACGTCCCGGTCCCAGCTGTCGACCATGCGCTCCAGGTTGAACATCACACCCGTGTAGACCCCGGCCAGCATGACCGCTGCGGCGATGACCCCGGTGGCGATGAGGTTCAGGGAGAGGTTCTCCCACAGCGATCGGAGAGCTCGACGCAGCAGGTGGGAGAACATCAGGACTTCACCAGCCGCCCGTCTTCGAAGCGGAGGCGACGATGGGGGAAGCGGTCCATCAAGCCCACATCATGCGTGGCGACCAGTACGGTGGTTCCGCGGAGGTTCACCGCCATGAGGATCTCCATCACCTCGATGGCCATGGCACCGTCCAGATTGCCGGTGGGCTCGTCCGCCAGCAACACGGCGGGGTCGTTCAGGATGGCGCGAGCCACAGCCACCCGCTGTTGCTCACCACCGGAGAGCTCCAGGGGCAGGCGCGCTTCCTTGCCCTTCAACCCCACCACGTTGAGCACGGCCCGCACCCGTCGCCGGATGCGATCGCGGGGAAGACCCAGCACCTCGAGCGCGAGGCCCAGGTTGTCCTCTACCGAACGACTGTGGATCAGCTTGAAGTCCTGGAAGATGACGCCGATGTTGCGGCGTAGATAGGGCAACTGGCGCTGGCTGAGCTTGGACGCATCGATTCCGCCGACCAGCAACTTCCCGCCGTTGGGCTTCTCGGCCCCATACAGCAGCTTCAGGAGCGTGCTCTTGCCCGCACCGGAGGGTCCGGTGACGTAGGCGAATTCACCCTTGCTGACGTGAACCGTCACATCCTTGAGCACCTCGTGCTCGCCGTAGGACTTGTGGATGTGGTACAGCCGGATCACTCGGCTCCCGATTGTAGTGAAAAGGGACCGCAAGGGTCGGGCAGGTCTACCAGTTCGACGGGCTCCGGAGCCCAGCCCAGGAAGCGGAGGCCCACGGATCGGAAGCGATCCAGGTTGTCGGTGACGAGGAAGCTCGTGGAGCCCGAACCACCCAGCTCGCCGAGGAGTTCGGCTGTGGCGTTCGCGGTCGCCTCTGCCGAGTCCACGAGTGTTGCGGTGGGCAGAACGGTCTGGATGACTCCGCGGAGCAGAGGGTAGTGGGTGCAGCCGAGAATGACCGTGTCGGCCTCCAGGTCGCCCAGGTAGCGGGTCGCCACCAACAGGGCGACGGGGTCCTCGGTCCAGCCTTCCTCCGCCAGAGAGACGAAGAGCGGGCACGCCCGGGCCTGCACCTGGAAGCCGAGCGCAGCGAGTGCCTCCTGATAGGGCCCTGCGCGCACTGTGCCCTCGGTCCCGAGGACGGCGACCCGGCCCCGGGTGATCCGCGCGGCCGCCTCGACGCCCGGTTGGACGACGCCGATCACCGGGATTCCTGCCTGGGCCCCGGCGATGGTGAGGCTCTCCAGCGCGTGTGCCGTGGCGGTGTTGCAGGCCACCACAAGCGCCGAGATGCCGCGCTGATGGAGCGCTGAGGCACAGCGCGCGGCGTAACGGCGCACGGTCTGGGGGGAGCGCGTACCGTAGGGCACCCGGGCCGTGTCGCCCAGGTACAGGAGGTCTGCGTTGGGGAGACGGCGGCGGATAGCAGCGAGGACTGTCAGTCCGCCGACGCCGGAGTCGAAGACGCCAATCATGTGATACAGCCTGGGGCGTGCAGATAGCGGTGTATGGCGGCAGCTTCAACCCACCCCATGTGGGGCATGCCTTGGTGGCGGCTTGGCTTCGCTGGACGCGGCGCGTGAACAGCGTGTGGCTCGTGCCGGCCTTCGAGCATGCTTTCAGTAAGGATCTCGCGCCTTTCGCGGATCGAATGCGCATGTGTCAGGCTCTGGCGAGGCTCGTGGATGCTCGCGTGAGCCCCATCGAGTCGGAGCTGGCGGGGCCCAGCTATACGTGGAACACGCTCTGCGTGCTGCGCGACCGTCATCCCGAGCACCGTTTTCGACTCGTCGTTGGCGCTGACATTCTCGAGCAGACCGACAAGTGGCACCGGTGGGAGGACATCTCGGCGGAGTTTGACCCCATCATCGTAGGACGAGGCGGCTACCCACCTGTATCCGGAGCGCCCACCTTTCCGGAGATCAGCAGCACCGATGTTCGCCAGAAGTTGTCCCGTCGGGAGCCGATCGATCACCTGGTTCCGGCAGCTGTGATCGATGTGTTGGAGGGTCTCTACGGATGAAGCCGCTGATTCTCTGGGACATCGACGGCACCCTGCTCAGCACGGGCGGCGCAGGTCGTGGCGCACTCGACGAGGCCTTCGAGGGCCTGCACGGCGTGAAGAGCGCCTTCACCCGCGTGGTCTTCGGTGGGTGTACGGATCCGGGCATCGTGGCGCAAGCCTTTGACCACGCGGGGATCCAGTACGACGACGACGCCATCGAACAGGTGCTTCAGAGCTACATCCCCCGGCTCCGAGAGCGGCTGCGCAGCGACGCCATCGTCGTGCACCCTGGGGTGCCCGGGATCGTGCTGGAGACCGAAGCCCTGGCCGTCAACGCGCTGCTGACGGGAAACTGGAGCGAAGGGGCACGGCACAAGCTGGAAGCGGTTGGACTCTGGCAGCACTTCGCCTTTGGCGCCTTCGGTGACGACAGCGCCCAGCGCAACGATCTCGTTCCGGTGGCGAGGGAGCGCTGTCCTTATGAGCCGAGGCACGTGGTCGTCATCGGTGACACGCCGAGCGACATCGCCTGTGCCCGAGCGGGAGCGGCCATCGCCGTGGCGGTGTGCACGGGTTGGTCCTCGCGGGAGGAGCTGGAGGCTGCGGCCCCGGATCTGCTGCTGAAGGACCTGCACGAGGGGCGAGAGGCCCTGCTGGATCTACTCCGCGGGCTTGGGTAGCCACAGGCTGGCGTTGGGGTCCGCAGACTCCTGGGCGTTGTACCCACCAGCGACCAGCACCCCGTAGTCCTCGTCCACGGCGACCATGGGCCAGAACACCGCCGTCGGCAGGGTGCCGCTGGTGCTCGAGTCTGTGCAGCCGTCCAGCAGCTCGAAGGAACCCTGGTCCGGATCGAAGATCTCGGCACAGGCCACGGGGCTCTCGCTGGACTGCGCGTGAGTGCTCGTGCTGCCTCCGAGCACGAGGATGCGCCCGTCTGGGAGGGGGACCATCGCGTGGTTGGCGCGGGGAATGTTCAGGTCTCCGGTCTGGCTCCACTGCCCGCTGCTCGCGTCGTAGATCCAGGCCTCGTCCAGAGCATCGGTGACTTCGTACTGGAGGAGCTCTGCACGAATGCCGCCCGCGAGAAGCACGCGGCCATTGCCAAGGGGCACCATCGCGTGGTGGGAGAAGGCGAGGTCGCCGGGGGACGACACGTGCTCGGAGCTGCCGGAGGGCTGCAGAAGCAGGCAGCCGTCTTCGCTGGAGATCTTGGTGGTGACCGATATTCCGCCGCAGAAGAGCACCCCGTCGGTGCCCAGGGACGCGGCGGCGCCGTAGGCTGTCCCGGGCAACTGGCCGTCGCCGTTCTCGAAGCTGCGGCTGTCGCGGCGGTAGATCTCCCAGCCGGTGGAGACGCCGATGCTTCCCTCGGGAGCGCGTCCCCAACCTCCCATCAGGAACACGTCCCCGCTGACGTGTTCGACGGCCACGTGCCCGTAGCGGGCCGCGCGCAGCGGATCGTCGCCGATGTCGATGACCTCTTCGCTCGACGGGTCGAAGAGAAAGGCGTGGTAGGTGGATGTGTGCCAGCTGGCGCCGCCGGCGCTGCCCCCGGCCACCAGGATGTAGCCCGCGTCATCGGCGTTGCCGGTGAGCAGGGTGGCCGTATGTCCCGATCGACCGCCGTAGTCCTGGCCGTCCGCACTGCCCTCGTAGTTGGGCATGGAGGTGTCGATGGTCTCGAAGGCCAGGCTGTCCGGGGGCGCGACATCCAGCCGCCAGATGCTGCTGTGGGTCTCGCTGTCCCAGCCCGGGCCGCCAGCATCGAAGTCGCCTGGATTCTCGCTCTCGCCACCGAAGAGCAGGAAGCTCCCCAGTCCATCCGCGACAAGAGCCCCCGAGCCGCGGCCCTCCTGTCCGGACTCCAGCCAGGCCATGCTGTCCACCTCGGCGACCAGGAGGGTCTGCTCGATGGACTCGTTGTGGGCCGTCAGGGGGGTGGTGACGCCGTAGGCCAGGAGTTCGTCGCCCGCCAGAGCGCGCAGCAGGATCCGGGTGTTGTCCAGGTCTCCGAGTCCGTCGAGCTGGGGCTTGTCCACCAGGCTCAACTCGAAGACCTCGGGATCGCCTTCGGCGTGGTCGAGGACCAGCTCGAGGGAGTCCGCGTCTTCCACGGGATCCTGGTTTTTCGGGTAGCGCACGACCAGCGAGATCTCGTAGGTTGCGATCCTCCCTCCGAAACCGCCGTCCGTACACGCCAGGAGAGCCAGGAGCATGGCAGGCAGGGTAGCAGCTAAGGTTTGGGGGTGCTGCTGCAGTCACGTCAGCTTTCCACACGGGCGGATCTCGTCCATGGCTTCACCACACGGGTGTTGGGAGACGACTGGGAGGCCATCTGTGCGCTCACCGGCATGCAGGGGGTGGCCCGCGCCGTCCAGGTGCATGGCTGTGGCGTGCTCTGCCCCGAGCAGCCCGGCCAGCTTGGAGAAGGCGACGCCGTCGTGGTGTCCACTCCCGGTCTGCTCGCTGCGGTGCGGGTCGCCGACTGCGTTCCGGTGCTGCTGGCGGCTCCGGCCGGAAAGACCTGCGCCGTCGCCGCGGTCCATGCTGGCTGGAGGGGAACCGTGGCCGGGGTGGTGACCGCTGCTCTGGAACGGCTGTGTGAGCGAGCAGGGTGCTCTCCGGGTCAGGTCCAGGCCAGCATTGGCCCCAGCATTGCCCTTCCAAGCTACGAGGTGGGACCCGAGGTCCTGGACGCCGTCAGGCGCCTCACGGACGCCCCGGTGATCCGAGGCCGGCACGTGGATCTGAAGGCGACCAACGCTGCCTTGTTGGAGGCCGCAGGTGTCGCGGACATCGAGCTTCTCCCCCAGGACACCTTCAGGGACGAGGGCTTGTGGTCCTACCGCAGGGACGGTCCGGGTGCAGGGCGGCAGGTCGGCTTCATCGGACTTCGCTCGGATGGAGGCCTCCCGTGATTCTGCTGGTGCTGGCCTGTTCCGGCGAGCCGGAGGTGCACTCCCGCCTCACACCGATCGCGGAGGCGCTGTCGCTCTACGACCAGGGGGTGGAGGCCCTGGCCAGCGACCCGGCCGGGGCGGCGGAGCTCTTTGCCCGGGCCTCCGAGCAGGACCCTGGGAGCGCGGAACTGCAGCTGTGGAGGGGCAAGGCCCTGGCCGCTTCAGGAGACTTCGAGGGGGCCATTGCGGCGGCTGACGCGGCTCTGGCGCTCGACCCGATGCTGGTCGAGGCTCTCTACAATCGGGGCTGCTGGAAAGCCCGGTCGGGCGATCTGGAGTCGGCGCTCGTCGACGTGGAGCGTGCGCTGGAAGACTCTCGTGTGGACCCTCTGGACGTGGCTGTGGATCCGGACCTGGCGCCCTTGCGGGAGGCGTGGCCGGAGCGATTGCCCAAGGCGGAGCTTGTCTGCTCTTCGCAGCTTCCCGGCGATGCGGTGTTCGTGGGGAGCGAATGGACGATGTCGCTGGAGTGCACCCATCGGCCGGGTGAGATCCTGCAGGTGGAGGGGCCCGTGGTGCCCCCTTCGATCCGACACGTGAAGACCCGACAGAGGCTGGAGCCTGCCGGAGTATTGGAGAGCACCGTGTTGGAGTTCACCTTCGTCGTGCAGGGGGCGGACGAGTCCACGCTGGGACCCTGGACCCTCAGTGCCGGAGCACTGGAGGGCGTGGCTCCGGCCGGCGTCTACCGCTTCCTCGCTCCCGAGGGCCACGTCAGGCCGGAGGCTTCCCCCTCCGAGGTCTGGATGAGCCCCACCGCGGTCTTCGGCCACGAGCCCGTGGAGCGGCGCGGAGAGCGCGTCTACGTCAAGGCCGAGCCCGGCGACCGCATCGGGTGGGAGGCTGCGGAGGTGGTGCTCTACGAGCACCGGCTGGGTGACCGGCCGAACTGGGTGGGCTGGAGCGGAGTGCTCGCCCCCGGTGCCACGGTGACCGTGACTCGCGGGGGCAAGGAACTCTACGGGCAGCAGCCGTAGTCGGCTCCGACGGAGTCTCCGGTGCTGCTGACGTTGCTGCAGGTGGTCGTGGTCGAAGCGCCGCAGCTGATGCCCCAGTCGTTTCCACCGGTGGTGACGTCGGTCAGTTCCGCCGTCACGGTGTCCAGGTAGAGGCCGTAGGTGCTGTCGTTGGAGCTGAGGTCGTTCAGGGTGACCGTGACGCCCGGAGCGGTGCCGGCGGTCATCACCTGGTAGCTCAGGTTGGTGCCGTCGCTCCCCACGGGGGAGGTGAGCGTCAGGGTGTCTGCGTCATCCACGCTCGCGATCACGAAGGGACAAGACCGCAGGTCGGAGATCACGATCAGGTCGCCCGCCACCAGACCCAGGGTCTGGAAGTCTCCGCCCACAGCGGTGAAGGTGGTGTTCCCGTTGCTCACCGCTCCGTTGTAGCCGTAGTCCAGGCTCTGAGCGTCATCGCCCTGGGCGCTGATCCCGGCACAACCGTGGGTGGACATCGAGCCGCCGTCGATGCTCAATTCGGAGCCGATGGACTGGATGCCGTTGTCGGTCATGCTGTCCGCCCGAAGGTTCACGAACTCTGCGGTCACACCATCGAGGACCAGGCCGTTCGCGCTTCCGCCGACCACGGTGAGGTCTTCCAGGTAGATCTGCCCCGCGCTGGCGTTGCTGTTGTACAGGCTCATCACGTCGCCCATCGAGTCGCTGGTGATGGTGACCTCGCTGGCCAGCAGGTAGGGCTCGATGCCGCTCCAGTTGAGGAGCACTACTCCGTAGCCCAGGTTCTCGGCGTTGGGGTCCTCCGAGATGTTCAGCTCGTAGAGCTCCAGGGAGGTGTCGCTCGCGTAGATGCTGCGCTCGTTCGCTCCGCTGATGGTCACGCCGTCCAGGGTCACGGTGCAGTCGTAGAAGGCCGCGGCTGGGCCGGTGTAGGTGGTGCTGTAGGAGTAGTCCAGCGTGCCGTCCCGCCAGCGCTCGTACTGGTACTCGGTGCCCTCGACCCCATCGATGGTCAGGCCATCGACCTCCAGAGCGGAGCCGCTGCAGTAGAGCGCGTCCTCTCCGGACTGGTAGAAGGTGTTGTCCTTCAGTTCGGCGGTGCTGGTCACACCCACCAGACGGATGGGCGAACCGTTGTAGTTGGTCCAGATGTTGTCCTCGATGACCACGTCACCGCCATCGATGTAGAGGCCTTCGGACCCGTTGGTGAAGGTGTTGTTGGTGATGGACATCGAGGAGGCTGAGGACCCGACCACGTCCAGGCTGTTGAAGTAGCTGTAGGTCTCCTGGGTGTAGGTGCTCAGCACGTGGTAGCCGTACCAGTAGGAGTCGCTTCCCGAGGAGGGGAAGGTGACATCCAGGGTCAGCTCCGTCTCGCTGTCCACCGACAGGATGTCGACGTAGTAGCCGTAGTTGAGCGGCAGGATGACGTCGCCGGCCTGGTAGCCGTCCGAGATGAAGGTGGCGGTGTCGTCCGTGAAGGTGCCGGACCCGGAGGTCCAGGTTCCACCGGGGCCGCTGCTGAGGTACTGCAGGTTCCGGCCCTCGTCGATGGTGTAGGTGGTCTTGAGGTTGTCGATGAAGGTGTTGCTGTCCAGCACCAGGTCACCGGAGTAGTTCGCGATGCCACCGAAGCCCGGGGCGTCGGTGACGGTGCTGTTCGTGAGGACCAACGACGAGTTGATCGACCACAGGCTGAGGACCTCACCACCGGTGACCGTGATCCCGTCGAAGTTCAGGGACGAGGACTGAGCCACCATGTTGATCGGCACGCTGTTGCTCACACCGCCGCCGTTCCACTCCACGTCCGAGCTGACGATGAGCAGGCCGTAGCCGACGCTGAAGTAGTAGTCCTGGTTCACCAGGGTCGGGTCGTCGACCAAGCGCAGGTCGTCCACGGTGACGTCGGTCAGCACCGCGTCCATGTCGCTGATGACGATTCCGTAGCGGCCCGGACTGATGATCTGGACGTCCGTCAGGTAGGCCTCGCCTCCGGTGCTGTAGTCCTGAAGGGTGAGCCCCTGGGCGTTGTAGCCTTCCAGTTCGAGGCCCTCGACGGTGATGACGTCATCGCTCTGCAGCACGATGGAGCCGGCGTTGGCGTCGCCCCAGGCTTCTGGATCGTCCTGCATGAAGACGACCTCGGGGTCTCCGTAGACTGTCGAGTTCGTCAGGGTGACGGGGTCGTTCTGCGTGACCAGGACGATGGCGAACTGGATCGCGTTGGTGACCTGGGCTCCGGTCACGTAGAACTCGCCGAAGACGCCGTAGATGCCGTACAGGCCTCCGCTGATGACGTCGTCGGTGGAGTCGATGTCCCCCTCGTCGACCAGCACGGCGATGACGTTGTCGGTCAGTTCGTTGCTGGAGCTGACGAAGCTACCTCCGTCGCCCCACAGGCCGAAGCCGTCGATCAGGCCGTTGTCCAGGCTGGTGTAGAGCGTGCCGCTGACCACGTTGTTGCTCGCGGTGATGACGGCGCCGTCGGTGCTGCGGAAGCCGAAGCCCAAGGAGTTCGTGACGGTGTTCCCGTCCACCGTGGCCGTGCCGTTGTCCACCTGCACGGCGCCGTACTTCGGGGCCTGGAAGACCGAGTTGCTGACGGTGGTGCCCTGGGAGTTGTTCGCCACCACGGCGGTGTTCGCGATCTCGATGAACTCCAGGTTGGTGAGCTGCGTTCCCGTGCTCGACTCGATGAGGATGCCGTCGCGCGTAGAGGTGAAGGTGAAGCCCTCGATGCTGGCCCCATCGGCTCCGCTGACCTCGATGGCGGCCTTGTTGACGGGGGCGTTCCAGACCATCACGCCGACGCCGGGACCCACGATGCTCACGCCCTTGGTGACGATGGCCTGCTGGTCGAAGGTGGTACCGCAGTCTTCCAGGGAGACGGTGCTGCCTTCTCCCGCGACCTTCAGGGCGTCCTCCATCCACGCGAAGGTCTGGCCGCCGTCCAGCACGATGCAGCCCTCTTCGTACTCGATCTCGCCGGTGTCGTCGGGCTCGATGGAGGTGTCGTCGGGGTTGTCCTTACCTCCGGGGCCGTTGCCGGTGCAGGCCATTCCAAAGAAAGAGAGCAGGGTGAGGAGGCGGATGGTCATGGGTACCTCGAAGGGGTCTTCAGCCGTGCAACTTATCTGCGGCCTGCGCTGGCCACAACCCGTTAGCTATGGCCCCCTGGAGGCTGCGGTGGACCGGAGAGAGCAGCTCGAGCGTCTCGAGAGGATGAATGCAGCCGCTGTGGCGGGTGGGGGAGAGGCTCGCGTGGCCCGGCAACATGCAGCGGGTCGCATGACGGCGAGGGAGCGCGTGGACCTGCTCTTCGACCCTGGCAGCTTCCGGGAACTGGACCGCTTCGTCACCCATCGCTGCACGGACTTCGGGATGCAGGACCAGAAGGTGCCCGGAGACGGCGTGATCACGGGCTACGGCCGCATCGATGGCCGCATGGTGTACGTCTTCGCCCAGGACTTCACGGTCTTTGGCGGCAGCCTCAGCTACGCCTACGCAGAGAAGATCTGCAAGGTCATGGATCTCGCCAGCCGCAATGGCGCGCCCATCGTCGGCTTGAACGACAGCGGCGGCGCTCGAATCCAGGAAGGGGTGGCCAGCCTGGGGGGCTACGCGGACATCTTCCTCCGCAACACGCTGTACAGCGGCGTCGTGCCGCAGCTCAGCGCCATCATGGGGCCCTGCGCTGGCGGTGCCGTGTACTCGCCGGCCATCACCGACTTCGTCGTGATGGTGGACAAGACCTCCTACATGTTCGTGACCGGCCCCGACGTCATCAAGACGGTGACCGGTGAGGACGTGACGAAGGAGGAGCTGGGCGGCGCGCAGACCCACACCGCCACCAGCGGCGTGGTGCACTTCGCAACCCCCGACGAGGCCGCCTGCATCGCCTTGCTGCGGGAGATGCTCTCCTTCATGCCTCAGAACAACATGGAGGACCCGCCCCTCAAGCCCACCGAGGACGAAGCGGATCGCGCCTGTCCCGAGCTCGAGGAGCTCGTACCGGTCAACCCCAACAAGCCCTACGACATCAAGGACCTGATCACGGCGGTGGCCGACGACCATCACTTCCTCGAGGTCCAGCCGAACTACGCGGGCAACATCGTCGTCGGTTGGATTCGCCTGGGCGGCCGCTCCGTCGGTGTGGTGGCCAACCAGCCGGCACACCTGGCCGGCGTGTTGAACATCAACGCCTCGCTGAAGGCTGCGCGCTTCGTCCGCTTCTGCGATGCCTTCAACATCCCCCTGCTGTGCCTGGAGGACGTACCCGGTTTCCTGCCGGGCACGGCCCAGGAGTTCGGCGGCATCATCAAGCACGGTGCCAAGCTGCTCTACGCCTTTGCCGAAGCCACGGTGCCTCGGGTCACGCTCATTACGCGAAAGGCCTACGGTGGCGCCTACTGCGTGATGAACAGCAAGCACATCCGGGCGGATCTGAACTTTGCCTTCCCCACGGCCGAGATCGCGGTCATGGGGCCGGACGGGGCCGTCAACATCATCTATCGGCGGGAGTTGGCCCAGGCGGAGGACCCGGAAGCCCTCAGGGCGACGCTGGTCGCCGACTACCGCGAGAAGTTCGCCAACCCCTACCAGGCGGCCTCGCTGGGCTACATCGACGAGGTCATCTCACCCGTCAGCACCCGCGCTCGCCTGGTCGAGGCCTTCTCCTCCCTGGAGAACAAGAGGGCCGAGAACCCGCGGAAGAAGCACGGGAACATTCCCCTATAGGCTCACTCGGACGGCGCGACGAAGACCACCGTGCCCACGAAATCGCCCTCCCAGTGGCAGTCGTCGGTGACGTTGCCGTTGCCGTCCTTGAGCACCACGCCCCCTTCCAGGACGCCCTCGTAGTAGGCCAGGTTCTCGCCGTTGGTCTGGTCGGCCTCGGGCCATGTCAGCACCCCGGTGAGGGTTGTCTTGGAGGGCCCCGGGCCCGGGCTGAAGTCCGTGCCTTCGAGCGTCACCGTGAACTCCTCACCCGTGCTCTCCCCGGTGAAGCTGTGCCAGCTCTCCTCGTTGTCCGGGTCCAGGATGCCCGTGGAGCTGATGCCGGTGGTGGAGGAGTCCCAGTGGGTGAGCGCACACTCCATCACGAAGGCCTCCCCCAGGGGGGTCTCGGCGGGACCGGTGTCACAGGTGGTCGTGTAGGCCGCGCTCCGCACCGTGAGGATGATGTTGGCCCCAGGCTGCACCACGTCCCTCACGGTCATCGCCACCGCGTTCAGGGTGTTCATGCTGCTCCCGCCCGACTCCGTCGAGGTCGGGGTGCTGGACAACATCAGGCGGAGACGGGTCTGTTCCGGTGACAGGTTGGGATCGATGCCCCGGACCAGGGCGGCGGTCGCGGTGACCAGAGGCGCGGAGAAGGAGGTGCCGTTGGACCAGCGGAAGGCACCGGTGTTCGCGAGGGTGTTCGTCTGGGCGTTGTTCTCTTCGAACGTTGCCATAGTCTTCACGGCGCCAGAACACCCCG
>PVBE011670935.1_pt1 | contig 18665 bp, 19 predicted proteins | sample 1631181 | NCBI WGS metagenome assembly PVBE01 (sample SAMN08397723, study PRJNA350692) | Marine metagenome, whole genome shotgun sequencing project. | isolation source: water | place: Pacific Ocean | collected 2012-04
CTGATAACATCTGTAATTACCTATACTTGAACGATTCGACGGGACTGCAAGTGGCAACATGGCGCCTGGCAACGACATAGCCGTCGAGACAACTGCTCAGCCGCCTGCCAATTGGGACGAGTCCATCCGCCAGGGCACCTGTGCCTCCTGAAGAGGAAGACGAGCTTGTGTTTGAAGCGGATGGTACCCTGGTGTGTGACCCGCTGCACGGTGAAGTGTCGGGATATTCGATGGGTGGAAGTTTCTGTTCGTAGTGTCTTTCCGATGGTTGATATCGGGAGTTGGGCAGGGCGGCGCGGTTGGCACGGACGGGTCGACAGACGGCTCGTTTTAGGGCACGGTGCATGCGATCGTGGGCGCCGTTTTCCTGTGGCAATGCGGGCCCGAATGAGCTGGTGGGATTTTTCGGAGATCAGCCTGTCACGGCCTGTAAACACTTGCAGGTCGTAACAGGTGAGCAGGAATCGGGTGTGCTGATCGACGATAGTCAGGGAAAAGCACTCGACGCACGTTTAGTAATAGGTGCGGCCAGGTGTGCAGGACTTGACTACCGTCGAGCAGTCCCGCCTGACCCTCCTCGATGTTCCGCTGGCGCCACTTGTAGCCGGTTTTACGACTGACTCCGTATCAATCACACAGATCCGTCATCGAATAGAGTCCACGATGCATGTCGGCAATGAATTTCCGTCGTTGTTCCATGGGTGATGTCTCCGTCCGAGGAATCGGCCAACCTCCCAGATTGAGTCGGTCCTAAGATAGAGGCGTTACCCATCAACCCGGACTATGCTGTTACCAATCAACCCAGTGTGTACCCTGCCCCACGCTAACATCGCATAGAATCAACACGTGGATGGATGTTGAGAGCGATGACATTGCATGCGCGCTCCATCTCCTGTCCACCACAATGAGTCCGTGGAAATAGAGTGGCGTCGATGGCAGAGGCCCAGGCGTCAGTTTTGGTGATACCAGGCTCCCTGATGGACCTGTTGGAATCAACAATCTACTGGACCAAACGGCTGCGAAATCCTCCAAAGGTCGAGACGGCGGCACGGCTGCGACAATGTTACGAGGTATAGATAGCGTGACCGGCCTCGAGAGACAGTTGCGAGAACGACTCAAGCAATTGGCAGATCGGACCGAGAAGGAGGTATAACATCAAATGGAGCCGCGAAATCTCCCGTGGCGGTGGAGCTGCTCAGGGCTCATTTATACGGTAGCCTTAATACACAAGGATAAATCATGAGCAAAAAAAAAAGAGTTCTCTTTATGGGAAGCAAATCACTGGGTCTTCGAGTGCTACAGGAAATTCACAGGCTTTCCCCTGATACGCTGATTGGAGCAGTTACGGTTGACGATTGTAGTGACCCTCGAACCAAGTTGACTGATTTTCAGAGTTTTTCAGATGAGCATAAAGTTGAATTACACGTAGCAAGAAATCGCAAACATTCAGAACATCTAATACAAGAACTGAAGCCGGATCTGTGCTTTGTTGTAGGGTGGTATTGGCTAATTAGTGACACCGTTTTGGATGCTTTACCTCTCGGATTCATTGGGATTCATAACTCTTTACTTCCGAAGTTCCGTGGTGGATCTCCATTGATTTGGCCAATCATAAACGGCGAAAAAGAAGCCGGTTTTTCTTTTTTCTCTCTTACTTCGGGAATGGATGAAGGAAGAATATGGGTACAACAAAGAATTCCTATTGGTGAACGCGACTACATTTCGTCTATTCTCGAAAAAATAGAAACCGAAGTAATCGCTGTTCTACAGCGCGACTACCATGAGATAATAAATGGTAGCATCAAGCCAGTTGAGCAAAACCATGAATTGGCGACTTACTGTGCACAAAGATTTCCCGGAGACGGAAATATCGATTGGAGTAAACCAGCTCAAGAGGTATTCAACTTCATCCGAGCACAATCAGATCCCTACCCGGGTGCTTTTACCTTTTTCCAGGCTCAAGAAATGAAGATATGGAAGGCAAGGCTTTTTGAAAGGCCGTACTTCGGCACCCCCGGTCAGGTCGCAAGAATATCCAGCAATGAAGTCTATATCATCTGTGGCGATCATCATGCCATTGTGCTGGAAGAAGTTGAACTCGATGGAAAAAGGCGCAAGCCAACTGATTTTATAAAATCCTTCAAAGGGAGGCTGTCCAGTTAGAGAACAGAATGCATCGTTAATTTTTCAATATGGAAAAAGGCTAAAAAAACGCTGCGCCAGACCGCAATTCCACTGCGCTGCATTACCGCCGGCAAGCTTGGGCGTTTTAGAGAGAGAAGACCACAGTCTGCTAAGTCAATGATTTTATTGTTCCAGATGTAGTTGTTTCCATATTGGTGGCCGTTGGCACGCCACAAAGAAAAAGTGGCGCTGCGATGGATCCTCTATGACGAAGCCGTCGCGTGGATCGAGTCCGAGCTTGGAACGCCAAGGCAGCGGGCGAATTCTCCCGAAAACTTAATCCCGGAATTATTAAGCCCGGAATTACGGGGCACTCCGCTATGTGAGGATGCCGGGTCCTTCTGCTTCAAAGAGGGGGTACTCCCAGTCAGGCGGACGAAGCTCGACTAGTACCAGCCCTTGACACCGCTCTTACCAGAGAGGACTCCAAGGCTTGTAGGCCAGCGACCTGTCCCTGCGATAGATCGTCAGCAAGGCATTCGATGCCTCCACGATAGTGATGTGGAGGCCTACGGTCAGATTGAGTCGAACCCGGCCATCCTATGCCCTATATGCAAATCGACTCCGTCGAGAACACCGATGCTCGTTGACCCGCGCCTCATTTGCCTGATCAGTTCTAAGCACCGGCGATAGAGCCGGCTGTCATTGAACTGATGAAGCCGGAGTGGAAAGAGATTCCGTGATCGCCTGACGCTTGTGAGATCGATATGTGACGAACTTGCTAACTGTCGGTCCCGGAGACCTTGATGCATGGAGTTTTTGGATACTACAACATGAGACTCTTTCACGGCCGACCCGTCGGGCACGACTGGACTAGTGCAGGTGTCAGTTTTCCCAACATCGTGGGATTGTCCCCGCGTTAACCGTCTCATGTCCCCAACTGTTACGCCGATCTGCAATCCACCGATGCCATCAAGGATGCAGTTGGGTCCGATCCAGGTATTCTGCCCAACGCTGACATCGCCTATAATCAATACGTTGTCACAGCACGACGTACCTTCGCCAAAGCCGTAGTGGGCCGCTGTCTCCCACCGGTCTATCAACAGGTCCCCGAGAGATACATAGCGTCTGAATTTCTGTCTCATCTGTTCACGGAAATCCAGGTATAGACGTCTGAATTCCGTCTTAGCGTTGATTGCTCAACTTTAGTCCCGAGGAAAGCTGCGTCACGTACCAATCCACCGTCGACTTCAGCCCGGCTTCAAACGGCGTCGTCTGAAAATCAATGAGGGCGGATAGTTTCTTGTTGCTCCCGTAGTGACACTCTACATCACATGGCCGTCGTTCTTGATAGTCGATAGCCGTCGCGTTGCCGATATGGGCCCGGATCCCCTCGATGACGTCACTAATCGTGACCTGTCCGTCGGTGCAGATGTTGACGCTTTCTCCTGAAGCAAGAACAGGATAGACCTTTACCACCGCGTCTACTGTATCGTTAACATGGATAAAATCCCGGCTTTGCAGACCGTCACCCTGAATGACGGGCGCCTCGCCAGCCAGCAGGCGCTGCACGGTGCGAGGTATCACCGCTGCCATGGGGCCCGTGCTATTCTGTCGTGGGCCATAGTTGTTAAAGGGTCGCACCGTAATGCAATCCAGAGCAAACATCTCCACGTAGGACTTCACTGCGATGTCCGCAGCCGCTTTGCCAGCTGCGTACGGTGTCGTGGGATGGATCGGATGCGCTTCATCCATAGGTTCGTACAAAGCCGTGCCGTAGACCTCAGACGTAGAGAACTGCACAAGTGTTGAGAACCTGCCACGCCGTTGCAGTTCCAGAAGATTGATCGTCACCTGAGGATTGACCATGAAAGTATTGGCAGGGTTGTCAAAAGAGTGGCCAAGGGCCTTTGTTGCACAATTGAAGACGATGTCCACGGAATGCTTGTCAAGAATCATCTCCAGAGAGGTCATAAACTCGGCATCGTCTCTGTAGAGCACCGCACCTTGTGCCTGTGCCGCAGTCAGGTTCTGCATATTGCCGAGAAAGAGATTGTCGATGATGACAACCTCCCTCGCTCCCTCTGCGTAAAGCCGCTCCACCAGATGGCTACCGATAAACCCAGCGCCGCCAGTGACCAGAATTCCACTCCCCGAGATCGCAGCCCTCACAGGCTCTTCTCGATGGTCTGGCGGATTTTCTCAGCAATACGGATTGCCGCCAAACCGTCTGTGGCAATTGGCACATCCACGTCCTGGCCGAAACAGAACTGACGGAACTGAATGTGTTCGTTGAGCAAGGCCTCTTGCGGCTGCACCTCGATCGTCTCCTCCGTCGCAGTAATGGAGGGGCCCACCTTGGCGCTGGCAGCAGACTGCCTGCTCACAACGATCTCCTTACGCAGCAGATTGCAGTCTACGAAGGAGTCTTCACACGTTGCAACAATCTGACGAATACGCTTTTCAGTGATGCGGCTCGCCATCAGATTGGAAAATGTGCCGTTGGCGTGAAACAGTGTGGCCCGCGCGAAGGCGATCACCCCCCCAACCGCTGTCCCATAGGCGGTCACGTCCACGACGGGCCCATTGAGATAGCACGCTAGGTCTATGTCATGAATCATGAGATCACTGATTACATCGACGTCCGTAATGCGTGAACTGATCTTGTTGGTCCTGGTGAAATCAATGTTGATAATGCGTTCGTTCGAATCCAGCAGGTTCTTGAGCGTCGTCAGAGCAGGGTTGAAGCGTTCGATAAAGCCGACCTGAATGCTAATACCGTTTTCCTCGGCGAGGTTGCACACCTCCTCCGCCGATTCCAGCCGTTCCGTCAGGGGCTTCTCGACGAAGATGAATTTGAGATGGCTCGCCGCCATACGGATGTACTCCGCGTGGGTCGATGTAGGTGAGGCAATGACCAGCGCATCCACTGTGTCTAACTCGCGCTCCAGCTGATTGGTCGACCTCACCCCAAACTCCGCAGCCAGTTCTGCCGCCCTTGGCTGATCAACGTCGTAGATAAAGGAGATCTGCACGTCTTTCAACAGGGACAACACACGCAGGTGGTTTCGCCCCATGTAGCCGAGCCCAACCAGACCGATGCGCAGATCACCTCGCTCCTCCGCCTCTTGCTCACGCCGGGTCCCCGACTCGTCCACGTAACAGACGTGGTGCGCAGGATTACCCATCACCAGAGAGTGCGGTGCCACATCTTTGGTGACGACACTACCGGCGGCAACCATTGCATATTCCCCCACGGTAATACCGCAGACGATCGTCGCATTGGTGCCGATGCTTGCTCCCGTCTTAATCACCGTTGGCATGACCTGCCAGTCCTCCGAAAAGGCGCGAGGTACACGGTCGTTGGTGAACGTCGCATTGGGCCCGACAAAAACTCGATCCTCCAGGGTTACCCCTGCGTAGACGGAGACACCATTCTGCACTTTAACGCCATCACCAATGCGCACTCCATTGTCGATGTATGCGTCTTTGCTGATGATACAGTTGCAGCCAATAATCGTATCCTCTCGGATCTGGACATTGACCCAGACCTTGGTCCCGGCGCCAAGTGAGGCTCCCGGTGCCACTACCGCCGATGGGTGGATCGTTACCTCACTCATCTACCCCTCCATCTATCGAGTACTTGGTGGATCGCGTTACATACAGTTTCGACGTCAACGTTTTCATAACAAGGCAGGGCAATCGTCGTCTCCTGTAGCATGTCAGCGACGGGTTGTACACTGTTGTATTTCTTCAAGTAATAACTGCATCTGCTGAGACAATAGGTGCCGAGAGTTGACTCGATGCCTTTCTCGTGCAGAGCCGCCACCAGGGCATCCCGCTCGTGGCCCGCAGGAACGCGGGCCACGACGGATTGCGTGTTGTACTGAACATTGGCTGCAACTTCCTGCGCGACAAAGCCCAATGGTGTGAGCCGCTCGATGTACTCAGTACGGGTACGCTGCCTTCCCTCAATGATGGAAGGCAGCTTCTCCAGTTGCCTCACGCCCATAGCGGCCTGCAGTTCCGACATACGGAAATTGTAGCCGTGATCTACGAAATCCAGCCCCCCGCCAGATGCCACGGCCCCGTGGTTCAGACGCCGTTCCAACCACGCAGCGCGGCTCTGATCACGCACCGTAAGAGCTCCCCCTTCACCTGTGGTGACGAGTTTTCGCGGGTGAAAGCTGAAGCATGTCATATCGGCGATATTGCCACAAGCCACTCCGCCAACGGAGCTGCCAAAGGCGCAGGCGGCATCCTCGATCAAGGGAACGCCGTGTTCAGCGCAAAGTTGAGCAATCTCAGGGAGGCCGGAGGGGTTCCCAAGAGCGTCGACAAAGATCACCGCTTTGGTACGCGGTGACAGCGCCGCCTTCAGCGCTATTGGGCACATGTTGTAGGTGCTAGCCACCACATCAGCGAAGACAGGCGTGGCACCAAGATCTTCAACGACGTTTGCCGTTGCGGGAAAGGAAAAATCGGCGACCACGACCTCGTCTCCGGGACCTGTGTCCAACACCTTCAGGCAAAGGCTGAGTGCTGTGGTCGCAGAAGTCGTTAGGAACGCGTGTTGCGCCCCGGTGTGTGTCGCGATCCGGCTTCTGAAGGCCTTTACAAAAGGCCCCTTGGTCAACCAGCCGCTGTCGAGGATCTGTTGAAAGTCCCCCTGCATCTCGTCGTACGTGACATAGGGACGGATCAGACGGATAATGGACGCGTCTCCGCACTTTGGGCCACGAATCGCTCCTCGGAATACCTCAACATATGGCGGGTCTGTGCCAGCCCTGTGCAACACAGTACATCAAATATGGACAGGCCCGTTAGGAACGGCTGGAATGGTTGCTCGTATTCAGGATGTTGGAAATCCTGGAATCGTAGAGCCACGTCTGCTGCCTGGTAGAGCTGGTTTTCTTGATACAGACGTCCCCCCTCCCCGCTGAGATATGTCGATCCACCCACGGCCTTTGTCAGGCCAATCAGAAGTTCAGTAGAGGCTCCTGAAACATCGAGGTCGGAGCCGGAGATAACCTCGGTATCGATCTCCAATGACTCGCACAAAGACCTGATCATCGCCTCATTCAGCGCGCTGAGATGGCCCGGTCGTTGCTCGAGCAACGCCTTGATGGGACCCATGGTCTCTTCATAGAAAGGCAGGGCTCGGTAGGTTCTCTCCAGAGTCGCCAGGTGCTTTCCCACCCAGTTGTCTTGATAGTTGATCTCCGCTTCAGCGATCAGTTGGTGATAGCGACCCTTGACCTTCACTGGAACTGTGAGCCAGGCAGAACCCGCAGGACATTTGATATGAACCCGGTTGGACCAACTGCGTTTGGGATACTGGACGTTGTCGAGCAGAATCAGTACATCCGCCTTATTCGCCTTGTCGAAGAATCCAAGCCAGGGGAGATAGTTGGGCTGATGAATAGCCACAATCGTATCTGCCTTCATTGGAGATGGGCTTGCATCCATGTTCAGTTGTTGGTCGTCCACTCCGCTACTTCTGGATGACTTTCAGTCAGCTTCTCAATCGCCTTGCCAATCCCATACCCCGGACACTGCTGGCACATGGGAATGTCATCGGCGTCCAGCAATCGCTGACGGAATTCTTTCGCCTTCTCACCGTTCCAGATGGCTTCGAATTCTTCTTCGTGAATATTGCCCAATTTGTGCGAGTCGTGGTAATCGTGGCAGCAGGGGTGCACATCGCCATTCCAGGAGATCGAAGTACCATGCCAGGGCCAACTGCACTTGGAGCGGTTGGCTCGCTGCAGAATTCCCTTCGACAGCTTTTCCTGCTCATATACCTGCAGATCTTGGATCGTCGTTAGCATCGATCCCATCGTATCCAGATTGGAGTTCGGGATCGAACCTTGGATCAGATAGGACTCATCGACGTTGATTTCTTTGGCAAGCTCAAAGAAATCGTCGATCTGATGCTCATTCTGCTTAAAGACAATCATGCCCATACGAATGCGGGTACGATGGTCCCCTCTAGCGGCGCGAGCTGCGACCAGTTTGCGCACGTTGTCGAGGATGTTCACAAGATCGCCCCCGCGACGATACGCCTCATGAATGTCCTGCGTGGTGCCAGAGATATGGAAATTCACCAGATCCAGGCCGGTATCGAGCAGTTTCTCGGCGTCGATGAGAATTCCATTGGTATCGATATTGGCGTAAATACCGCGTTCTTTGGCCTGAGTAATAAACCGATAGATGTTCTTGCTGAGAAAAGGCTCACCCAGGCAGTAGAGATCGGTGAAGTTGAGCGATCCACCCAGATCTTCTATGATCTTATCAAAGGTGTCTATCTTCATCGTGCCTACCGGTCGCGACAGCGTGCCATCCCCCGTTGCGCATCCGGGGCACTTCTGATTGCAGTGATTGGTCGGTTCAGCGTCAAGGAATGTGGGCAGTACTGGCACATGAGTTCGGCTAAGAAAGAAGCCCATTTGGGCAATCACCGTCCGCCACCAACTCTTCGGGCGGTAGCGGACATATTGGTAGAACCTGCGAGAAAAATGGGCCATCTTGCTAAACCTCGATTGTCGACATCAAGAAAATTGGAGACGTCATAGGAGAAAGGGTGACCTTCAGTATATCGGCAATATGGGAAGAATTCTCCATCGACCAACTCGTCCGTGAGCTTTTATACGTCTATAAGAACAAATAGCAATCCTGTAGTAGCAAAATGGGGTCCACTACCCCTTCCTGGTGAATTGAAAATACACCAGTCCCGCAGAGAGCATAGGTGCGAACTTTTTGGAGAATCGAGCCACGAGCCTACCCGGAAAAGCGATAAATTTCCGTGGCTCCAGCTCAACGTCAAAGGACAGCGGCCCAGGGCGCTTGTGAAAAGCATCGAAGGCCCAGTTTGCGGCACCGTAGTATTGATTGACGGGCTTGCATCTCTCCAAGTGCCAGCCGCCAGTGGCGAAAAGCCCCACCGTTTCCTGGTTGGAGAAGACCCATTTCTTGAAGTCCGGTTCCTGGTTCACTCGCGAACGCATAAAGAGCTTGCGGAACCAGCGCTTCTCAAAAGGGACGCGGCAGAGAATGGTCTTCCAAAGATCCTTAGCGTACTGGCAGACGTAGATCAGTTTGCCTTGATCGCTCAGCATCTTCTCGATCGCTTTCAGCATCACGTCGATCTTCTGCAGGTCTTCAATTTCGTAAAGGACCCCCATAATCATGACCAAGTCGAAGGACTTTTCACGGAAGGGAAGATCCGTAGCCGAGGCACAAACGAGCTTAGCTTCCGGTCGCAGGCCGCGGTAGATTTTCAGCCCCTCGCTGGCGATATCAATACCAACAACATTGTATCCCAGACCACTGAAATGCTCGACGGTTCTGCCCATACCACAACCCACATCGAGGATTTTTAGATCGGTACGGCCCGCCAGATAATCCTCGATCTCCAATACCGATTGGTCGCCGCGAATTCGGTCGAGGTTGTCCTCGAGTTCTGTCGCCGACCACTGCGCATCATATGCCTTCTGGGAATTCACGTAGTCGAACTCGTACATCCGTCTCATAGGCTACTTCCCCTCTCTCGCAACTTTTTGGGCCCAGGCAACGGCACTGCCCCGGAGACGGCCGACTCGCTTGTTAAATGATGTGTACTCTACGTAGTATCCACCGAACTTTTTTTTGAATTTCCGTATACCGGCCGCCTTCTCATCCTTAGGCTTGACGGCGACGCCCGCCAGATCGAAAAGTCTGAATCCCTGTGCTTTTCCCCAGTCCATGATCTCCAGTTTGATCAAGTCGTTGGCGAACAGTTTGCGCTCGAAGCAGACGGAACTGGTGGCAGCCTCGCATTCGATGAGCAGACCATTGTACGCCAGGACGCCAAGGCCAGCGATAAATTGCCCTTCGAAGCGAGCGGCAAAAAGCCTGCGACACTCGCCCAAAACCTTGTGGTGCATGAGAAAATGCTCCATCGAAAAACCTTGCATCCCCGATGCCTGGCGAAAATCGCTGACCAGACGGTAATACTGGGGCAAATCCTCTTCCTGTACCACAACGATCTCGACACCTTCCCGCAGGCACTTTCGGGCGTTCTTACCAACGCTCCGGTGCATTTTGGCGACGTAGTCAGTTTGCAGATCAACGAGGTACGTTGCCACTGTCCGGGCTTCGTATCCCCTGTCGACCAGAAGCGGCTCCAGCCCCCTGACCTGCATGGTAGGGTGAGACGTGAAGTCGATGCTCATGACCCCTTCCTTGCGTGCCAACCTCTCTATGGCATCGTAAATCGCCACCGCCGTCTCCGCCTCTTGCCCGGCATGCAGTGTCGGGCCATGGAGCCAAGAAAACGTCGCCAGGGCTCGATGCACCACCGGTAGAAGAAACTGAAGCCTTTGCGAACGCCGAAGGACATCGCTGAACAGGCCCTGCTTGATAATCAGACACCGCGCCACAGCCCTGCCATCTTCGTCGACTGTGACATAGAGCGGCTCAGCACCGCGCAGCGCTCGCAACAGGTTGGCCCAGTCCGTCGTTTGAAACAAACCGCCACACGGTGTGGATGCTACTGCTATGTCCCACCCCTGTGGTGCATCCCTATAGATGGTTGTGCCAATCATCATTGCCCCAGTGGGACGCCGGTTACCATGGAAACTGAAAGTCGAAGTTGTTCGCGCAGCTTTCGACGCCCGTACTCTCGCGTCATCCACTCGTAGCCTGCGCGTCCTCTTGCCTGCAGGTCTTGGCGCGAAGCACAGGCCTTCAGGGCAGCATACAGGGCCTCCTCCGAGTTGCCATTGAGCACCGGCGGAATCTCCGAGTAAGCGAACAGCGAACTGAATTCGTCCCAGTAGATGCTCACGGCTCTGCCCGAGGCCATGGACTGCAAGGCGAGAATCCCCGGAGTGCCTTGGTCGAATTGATCGGCGACGAGATCGGCCTCTTCGATGAATCGTTGCAAATTCGATTGATTGAGTCGCGGCACATAGCGAACGTGCTCGGCAACTCCCAATTCCTCAACAAGGTCTTTGGTCGCTTGCACGTGTCCCCCGTACTCCACGATGATCATGGAGGAAGCCCAACCTTCTTTGACTCGGCGTGCCCAAGCGCGGATAAACCGATCGTTGCCTTTAGCTAATTGGGACGAGCCTGGTTCCCCCCAGTCCTGGCGTGAAGGCATGAACACGTTGATCGGACCTTCCCTGTCGCCAAAGGGTGCAGGCTGCGCAGGTATCTCCCAAGGAATCAGAAACGGCGCGGAAATCTGCAGCTTCAGCTTCGTCGCGTTCTCTCGTGATACCGGGTCATAGGACGCATGTACGGAACTGGCCCGATGGAAGGCTCTGCGCATGAGCCAGCCTCTGGTTGTGCTCTCCATCGCGATCTCATGCAGATCCGCTCCTGTGCTGAATGCCAGGTAGGGACGGCCGCTAAACATGGAGACAATATGATACATGGCGAAGGAGACGATGACATCTGCCTTACGTAGCTCTCTCAGGAGCCGCACAAACGTGATCGCTTGCACGATCCTGGCCCCCAGTGGAAGAACCTTCATCCACTCCAGTCGAGGCGCATGATCCCAGATCGTTGCTTGCGGATTGTGTGTCCGCAGACGGCGGATCCGCTCCTCAAGTTCTTCCGACTTGTCGCCCCGCAGGGCGCTGGACATTGAGTCCTGTAGTTCCTTGCGACTCACGTATATCGACACCTCAAGGTCTTCCGAACTCAGCAATTGGCCGAAAATTACGGCACAATCACAGAGATTGCCGATGAGGGCTACACGCTGCCGCTTCACGGATTGCGGCCGACCCATTTGGGATTCTCGAAGAAACCCCTCTCGGCTTCTACAATGACCTGCTCCATCGTCGCCTGCAATAATGGTTCGACGGAGTCGCCACCAAGGACCCAGTAGAGTGGATGGAAGAGCAGCTGCAGAAATTTCATCTGCCTATCTCCAATAATCCTCAGAAAGTCTTCCGGCATGTTGCGCAGATTCGAGTCCGAGAAATACTGCCCCTGGACGAAGAACGGTGGAGAGTAGGCGGACAAGAATGTCGCCTCTGGAAAGGGATTCGGTGCACCTACCAGATGAGCCAAAGGATTGTGCCAGGCGACGACCCTTTCAAAAGTACAGCCTGTAGCCTGTTGGCAGATGTCCCAGTCAATTGCAACGGAGGCTCGAAGAGCCTCCGCCGATGCTCCCTCTGTCGGATAGCGAAAGTGCACGCCCAAATGCTGCCCGAGGGTCGCAATTTCCCGCAGGCAATCGAGGTTCTTCTCTTCCAGAAGATTGTACACTGGGGAACGTAGTTGCACGAAGAAAGTCCCCAGTACGTCGCAAGTCTGATTTGCCCTGGCCTGCTCCAGCGCCAGCTCGAGCGAATAATCGACATCGTGACGAAGAAGAATCGACGGATCACCTGCCGGCTGGTCGATAGGAAACTCGGAAAAAGAGACGAACCGGTAGCCGACTTCCGCAGCTCTCTCGAGCAGGGCTCGATAGCTATCCAGCGAACAGGCTAGCAACGTTAACGCTCCTTACGCACCGTGATGAAGATGGACTTGCATTGTCGGTGCAACCATGAAAACTTCATGAGCCATCGGAACATCGCTTCGATTCCCGGCACCCTTGCCAACAACGGAGAGGGAGGAAAAACGTAGGGCAGCCAGTGGCTCGGAACACGACGCTTAAGCACCGCCGGCAGAAAGGACAGAGGCGAAGGCAGTGGGTTGTAACCCTGCACATGGGTGCCTGGATACGGACGGAATATCGACTCGTACTCATCGGCCCGGCGCATGCGTGTGTGGTTGATGTACATCCAATGGCTACGGTTGGGCGTTGTGCACAGCAGGTGCCCGCCTTCGTCCAACAAACACCAGACACCCTCCAGGAAACGCTCCAGGTCCGGCACCAGTTCAATCATTCCACCGAGAACGATAAGATCAAAAGATCCCTCAGCGAATGGCAGGTGCTTCCAGTCCGCACTAACAAATTTGCAGCCCGGCGCCAGCTGCCTAGCTGTGGCGATCTTCTCCGTATCGGCCTCCACTCCAACACGAAGTGAGGCGTCCTCTGGAGCCTCGGACAGGATAATTCCTGGTCCACAACCGATATCCAGTATCCGGTCCCCTGGAACGGAGCGGATCTGCTCGGCAAGATGGAAGCGGACATCCAGTGAATCGCCCCACCAACCCAGCCAGTGTATGTCCTTCCACTTCTGCAAAATTCGCCGTCGCGACGCATTCATGGATAGTCCCGCTTCCGACGGTTGAATTGCAGTAACCCCTGCAAAGGACCCAGCAGCAGCGCACGCTCCGCCGCCGTTACCACACCGCTGGCGAGGACCAGCAGGATGTAACTGGCGACACCTACAAGGATCGTCGGTAACCCAACAAAGGGAAACACCGCTCTGAACCCGAGCACCGCTGCACCCATTCCGAGTCCTGCCGCCAAGATGCGTAACAGGTCTCCTGCGAGTCGACGAGCGCTGCTGGCGAAACTGATGCGACACGAGAACCCAAGGCCTGTGACATAGAAGAGCAAGCTGCAGCAGGTGGCCACGCCTGCGCCCTTTCCCCCCCACGTCGGGATCAACAGCCAGTTGAGCCCAACGTTGATAAGCAGAGTCCCCAAAGACAGATACAACATGAGCTTCCCGCCTCGTTGCAGTAGAACCAGGTGGTATACGGGATAGAACAAGCTGAAAAAGAAATACCCAAGACATAGAAACGGTAGTGGCCCAACGGCTTCAGCGAAGTCTGGCGTGCTCAACAACTGCACCAGGATGTCTCCTGTGACAACAATCCCCAGTAGCGCCGGAAACAACAGGAGACAGATGAATTTGATCCCTTTCTCCAGATAACGAGAGACCTCATCGGACTGCTCATGAAGCAGTACTGAGAACTTGGGTAGAATCACGGCGTTGACGGGGCGAGCGAAGTTCATCAACAAGAGCGCGATCGAATCTGCCACGTTGTATATGCCTACGGCGCTGGCCGATCTAAAGTGCTCAAGCATATTGCGATCCGCCATCATTATGAACAGCCAAACCACATTGACGGGTACCAGAGGGAACCCATGTTGAATGTATTTCTTCAGTTCAACGGTTGTGATAAAGCCATTTACGCCGGATGCGCTTCCCCTCCGGCGTAAATGATACGACTGCCAGGCAACCAGCACTCCGAGCACAACGATCTTGGCCAGCACCAGTTGTTCGAGCGATCCGGTCCACAGAACCAGGACTGCAAGAACAACAAGATCTCCGATGCTGCGCATCGCGTTGAGCAGCGCATAGAGTCTGATCTTCTCTCGTGCCTGCAGGAAGGCATTGGCAAGGAAGAACTGACCCTCAAGAAACACCAGCCCGCCGAGCAATCGCACGACCCGGGTATGCTCGACGCCACCTAGGAAGTGGAGCGCGATCCAGTCTGCGCCAAGCGTGATCCCCAGACCGAAAAGGAGTGAGATTCCGCCATTCATGCGACGAACAGCGCGCAGCGCTAACCCTCGTTCCACCTCGCCTGCATATCCAGGGATGAAGCGGACCAGAGATGCACTCAGTCCGAGCTCACACCATGGCAGCACATAACAGACCAGAACCAGCGCCAGCACCCAGAGACCGTATTTTTCGGTGCCCAGGGTGCCTGTCAGCACCGGCAACAACATCCATGTGGCGATGCTGCCACCAACCTGCGCCAGGCCGACAACCCAGGCGTCAGAGACAAACCGACGCTTCTCGGCCGCGCGAGCTTCGGCACGCTCGGACATAGATCAATAGTCCCGGCAGAAGGTGACCAGCCGAGGGCGAAGAAAACCGCAACCGGCACAAGGGAGTTGTAAGTCTGTCAACCTGGGGAGAAGGACGGTAAAATGCCCGGGGAGGGCACCGTCAACATCATGCTTGAGGATAACCCCAAAGGCGGATTTCATCAAGCACAACAGGGGGCCGGAAGACCGAACGCGGGCAGAGCAAAATGGACAACCTTTGAGCCTGGTCTTGACCTAACCCCAGAGCCCCGTAGCCGGGCCGATGTAGGTCTCATGAGTTAGAATCGTCCGGTAGTCCTGCTCGCTACAAGCCCCCTGAGAAGAGGATGTTCCTTGAGCCTCAAAACTCTCGATGATCACTCGGAAAGGGCCTGCTGACATGACGGTAGTGATAGATCTCATGTCCCCTTTTCGAGGGCGCATCGACTGCTTGACACTTCTTACAGAGCCAGTTACCATGAAGAGTCGCTCTCCCATCCCCCGGAAAACGACAGTTTTCACGACGATATACCCCCGTCGTCGTAGTTTGCATCACCTGGTGTTGGCCACCATTTTTGAAAAGGCAATCGGCATTTGGGACGCTCGGGGCCCCGGCGCGGTGTAGTTCTCGGACTGCATACCGGCCACGATGGCACGGCGGCACTGGTCATCGATGGCAGGATCGTCGCTGCCGTTGGCGAGGAACGGCTGAGCCGCACCAAGCAACACTACGGCTTTCCCTTTCGCGCGATCCGTTGCGTGCTGAACATCGGCAAGATCGATGCCGCCGATGTCGATGTGATCGCATTGGGGGGTGGGGACATCCTCAACGCGAATCCCTGGCAAGTTCGGGAGTTCTTTGACGAGGAGGGCTGCGGCCGGGTCGACTGGTCCAACCAGGTGCCGCGTAGCGTCGGCCGACGTGCTGCCTTCGGTGCCCTGAAGATTGGTCTGGGTAAGTTGGCGGGCCTGAGCGACCGGCGAGGAGACATCGCTGCCGCTGCCCACGACCGCGCTCTGCGCGACTGTGGTCTGGATCCAGCGCGCACGCGCGTCGTTGATCATCATCTATGCCACGCCATGAGCGCCTATGGCACGTCCCCGTTTGAGCAGTCTCTGGCCATTACAATCGACGGCTATGGCGACGGTGTGAACACGGCGATCTGGGACTGTTCGCCCGTTGACGTGACACGCCTCGCCCATGGACCCCAGGGCGATGACCTGGCCGCCTTCTCACCGGGTGATTTCTATTCGTACGTCACTTGTTATCTCGGGTTCAAGCGCAACCGACACGAGGGCAAGGTCACCGGATTGGCTGCGTATGCGTCCGCCGAGACGTGTTTCGACAAAGTAGCTGACCTTTTGCAGGTGGACTCGGAGACGGCGCAGTTCTTCTCGAGCGTAACAGGTTTCCAGTATTCCAGTGAGCGACGACCTCACGTCATAGCCCGGCGACTGTCGCGCTGGGCCGTGACGGGAAAACTCTGGGATCCAACCCTCATCGACGAATTCCGTCGGCGTGTCAGCGACGCCACATCCCAGGAACTAGCGGCTGCGGCGCAGATGCTGTTGGAGATCCGGGTGGTCGAGTTGATCTCTCACTGGGTGCGCAAGACCGGGCAGCGACACATCTGTCTTGCAGGCGGAGTATTTGCCAACGTCAAGTTGAACCAGCGCATCGCCGAGATCGATGGAGTAGACGATATCTTCATCCATCCATGCATGGGCGATGGTGGCCTTTCAGTTGGAGCCGCCCTGTGGGCGAGTCGGCCCGAAGGCGACACCGGGGTCCCGCTTGTGCGTGAGACTCTGAAGCATGCCTTCCTCGGACCTGGTTACTCCACCGAAGAAATCCGCGAGGCTCTGGACGCTGGCGAGGTAGAGCACTCGGAGGAGCCCAACTTGCCAGGGCGCATCGCCCGTGCGCTGCATGAAGGTCTCGTCGTTGCCCGGTTTGACGGTCGCGTCGAATACGGACCTCGTGCGCTTGGCAACCGATCGATCCTCGTACGCGCTACAGATTCGTCGATCAACGACTCGCTCAACAAGCGCCTGCGGCGTACCGAGTTCATGCCTTTCGCCCCAATGGTCCTGCACGACCGCATGGCAGATCTCTTTATCGACACTCTTGCCACGGATGCCCTGCGTTTCATGACGGTGACCCTCGACGTGAAGCCCGAATGGATCGAACGGATCCCAGCGGTCTGCCATGTGGACGGCACGGCTCGTCCCCAGGTCGTGGACCCGGAGTCCACGCCTTTTATGCACGCGGTCGTAGCTGCCTATGACGAACTGTCCGGCCTTCCTGCGGTGATCAACACCAGTTTCAACATGCACGAGGAGCCTATCGTCTGCACCCCGCAGGATGCGATCCGCACGTTCGCCCAGGGGCATCTCGATGCCCTCGCAATCGGTCCCTTCTGGGTTCAGCGCCCGGAAGACGCCTGAGGCGCACACTCGTGCGAGAAGCCGACAGCGCCAGATTCCGGGTTATGCAGAAGACGTACCGCCGTGTCAGCGGTCTGCTCGACAGCGATGTTGACGTCAGTATCGAGCCTCTCCGTCTCGGCTTCAGCCTGTGTTTTCGCCATGACATGGACCGCATCGACGCTCAAGGCCTTGAGGCTTTCGTGGACGGGGACCACGACCTGCCGCCGTCGACCTTATTCTTCCTGGAAGATCAGTGGCGACATTCTTCCTGGAAGATCAGTGGCGACGCTTTCCTGACGCCATCCGCAAGCTGTCTGACAAGGCACATTACGAAATCGCGGTGCACAGTGAAGCGAAACCCACACCTTGGTGCTGGTCACTGCATCAGTTGTCTCGCTGGATCGAACGTTCCTATGGGCGTCGCCTAAAGGCACAGGTCCGTCGCTTCGAGTCGCGCACAGGTGTGACCAGCAAGGGGCACGCAGCCCATGCGGTCAACAACTATCTGCCGTTTCAGGGCTGGATCAACTGGAACATAATCGAGAATTGTTCACTTCGAGTTGGCCTGGATTACGTGTCGGACTGGCGACTTCCCTCTCGCGTCGCCGAGGGCGAGCCCTTTCCTCCACCTTGGCCCGCATATCGCCGGCGCCGAGGTGACCGGTCGATCGTGGTTCTGCCGACGAGTTGGGACGACAAGTTCTTCTTCTACAGCTACGAGGACCACTTCATGCGTGCCACCGCGACTCCTGATGTGCCGTATCGCCCAGACGTTCTGGACGCCGCTTTCAGATCCGTCCTGCAGCAGGCCGAGATCTGTCGACGATTCGAAACACCACTGATACTGAATATCCATCCATGGCATTCGGTATCGAACGGTCAACCTCAGTTTCTCGAACTCAAACGGCGGCTTACGAACTGGGCTCAAGACGCTGATGTTCCGGTTCTGACGTGTGCCAGCCTATGCGGGCGAGCCACCAGTCAATGACGTCGCTTCGGCGAGCCTTCGGCTGGCTGTCGTGGCCGACGTCGGTGCTCGTCGGCGCAGCTGCCCTTGCGGGGTTACTGTGGATCTCCGGTACGGTACCACCACCGCTTCAGGCTCTGCACAATTTCTCCGTGCCCATTGACGCCCAGATCGCTCGGTCGGTCCTTGCTCCGCCGCGACCATCGGGCGAGCTGCGTGTCGCCTTCATCAGCAATTGCTTCTTTCATGGGGCCATTGTGAACGGGCCCCGCCACACGGTGCTGCCTGACTCCCTCTCATTTACCTCGTAAGCAACTGGCTCATCGTATCGGGATCTAAGCCGCGATAGTAGCTGAGCATGAATACCAGCACCGGCTAGCGCAGCCCAAACCGAAGCGCGTCCAGCCATTGTAAATCGCCCCGAATCGAAGC
>PVBE010541942.1_pt1 | contig 18664 bp, 17 predicted proteins | sample 1631181 | NCBI WGS metagenome assembly PVBE01 (sample SAMN08397723, study PRJNA350692) | Marine metagenome, whole genome shotgun sequencing project. | isolation source: water | place: Pacific Ocean | collected 2012-04
ACCGTATGGGGTATGAGGCATCAAAGAATACTTACCCTGATCAAATCCGCGCCTACCGCCAAGAGGTAACGGCAAAAATGGTCAAGGAATGGCCGCGTCGGATCGTCGGTGACGACAACATGTCGCCTGTGTTTTTCGTTGGTTTTCCAAGATCGGGAACGACGCTGGTAGAACAAATGCTGGATTCCCATCCGAATTTAATTTCAGGCGGAGAGCATGATTGGCTGAGAGAGGTCGGCGAGCAAATTCCACATAAGGTGCCGCAAGGACTTCAACATCTGAGCGAGGACGATATCAGGGAACTGCGGCAATCATACTGGCAACGGGCTCGCAACCATCATGGCGAAGCCCTCAACGGCAAGTCGTTGGTTGATAAGCTACCCCTTAATATCATCCATCTTGCGGTCGTGCGTCGGCTGTTCCCGGAAGCCAAGGTTCTGGTTGCTCTGCGCGATCCGCGAGATGTGGTCCTTAGCTGTTATACGCAATACTTTGAAATGAATGCGGCGATGGTCCATTTCCTGAACCTTGAAGACGCAGCCAAGTTTTACGCCATAACAATCGATCTTTGGCTGCACTACCGCGAAACGCTGGGGTTGGATTATTTCGAATACAGATACGAAGATTTGGTGGAAGAACCCGATGCCACCGCCCGCCAGATAATCGAAGCCCTTGGCGAATCATGGAGCGACGACGTTCTTGAATATCATCGCCACGTCAAGGACAGGGGCATCATGACGCCCAGCTACCAAAACGTAAGCACCAGTGTTTATCAATCCTCGCGGGAACGGTGGCGCAATTACGAGAGCCAGTTGGCTCCCGTCGCTTCCATCTTGGAGCCCTTCATACGCAAGTTTGATTATCCGCTCAGCTAGCCAAGGGTTTTTCCGCTTCCATGAACAGCGATTCGTCGCGTCGGTCCACGTGGTCGACAAGCAAGTCCGGATTGCGCCCGGCCCGGTAGTCCACGCGTCGGATGTTGGTGAACCCGATTTCGCCAAGGACACGGCTCAGATTGTCTTCGTCCCATACGGACTGGTGGCCGTGCTTTTGCGTAAGGGCCGCCAGGTAGTCGGCCCGGTCGGGATAGCGATAGGGCAGGCCGCCGTGATCTTCCTGGCCCAAATAGGCCATAACGAACTTACGCGTGTCGGGCACCGACAAGCGGGCCACGGCACCGGGTTTCAGGATTCTCAGGCATTCGGTGAGGATGTGGAGCGCATCAGCCGGTTGAAGATGCTCAAGGACGTGTTCCGTGAACAAGCCGTCAAACCAATTATCCGGGCATTTCAAAGGTCTGCGCAGGTCAACCATCCAGTCCGGCCGCCGTTTGCGGCTGAAAAGTCGGGTCACGTAAAAATCGGCATTGACGAAGCCCCGGTGAAAATTCGGCCCACAGCCGAGCTGTAGGTAGTTCGGCCCGTCGGACGGCGGCGGTGGATCGCGCTTAAGGAACTTTTCTCCGAACCAGCTCCGATACTCGAAGCGGAAGATGCCGCGCAGCGTCGTGCGATCGCGCTTCCATACCGAATCGCTGGACTCAGGAACAGTGGGTGGTGATTTTTCGTTCATGGCGACCGAGCCTAGCAGAAATTGGCTATGCGAAACGGTGCAAAATACTCGCCATTGGGCGGCTTTACTCGTAACCTGATCCGGTGTGTGATGGGCCATTCCCCCTTGGTAAGGCGTAGTCCATGGTCATTTTGCATCACTATCCCCAGTCTCCGGTCTCCGAGAAGGTCCGCGTCGTGCTCGGGCTCAAGGGCTTGGACTGGCGCTCGGTGGAGATTCCGCGCCTGCCGCCCAAGCCAGACCTGATGCCTCTCACCGGCGGTTACCGTCTGACGCCGGTTATGCAGGTGGGCGCCGACATCTACTGCGACAGCCAGTGCATCATCCGCGAATTAGAGCGCCGTTTCCCCGAGCCGACCCTCTTCCCCGAGGGTACCTCTGGTATGGCTTGGGGTCTCAGCCGGTGGACGGACGGACCGTTGTTCCGCACTGCGGTTGCGCTCGTCTTCGGCGCCGGCGCGGCCGACCTGCCACCGGAATTCGCCGCTGATCGCGGCCGGCTTTATTTTGGAACCGGGTTTGATTTGGCAGCGCTTACCGAGGCCCTGCCCGGGACCTTGGCACAATTGCGCGCCCAACTCGGCTGGCTGGAAGATTGCTTTACCGATAGCCGTGAATTCCTGGCCGGTTCTCGGCCGGGGCTCGCCGATGCGCTTGGCTACTATCTGGTCTGGTTCATCCGCGGTCGTTACGCCAAGGGGCCTGAATTCCTGGAACCGTTCGAAAGGCTTTGTACCTGGGAAAGCCGCGTAAAGGATGTCGGCCACGGAAATATGAGCGCGATGGACGCCGGCGAGGCCCTTGATGCAGCCCGCGATGCCCAACCGGAATCGGCTGAGAAAGTGGACACTAACGATCCCCAGAACCTAAAGCCTGGCGACGAAGTCGCGGTCGTGCCGGACGGTGTTGACTGTGCGCCGCCGGTCTTCGGGTGCATCCACGCCCTGACGCCCCAAGAGATCGTCATCCGCCGCACCGACGGGCGGGTCGGAGATGTGGCGGTGCACTTTCCCAGGGTAGGCTACCGCATCTACCAAGTGTGAGATGTTGTCTGATCGCGGTTTCATTGTGGGCTAAATTAATGAGATAATGGCAATAGAATATTTCGGGAGAAGAGAGGGTGGCGAAGAGCAAGGTTAAGACGTCCTCGAAAAGTGGGCGCCGCTCACCGACGGTCGAGATCACGCTTCACTTGCCCGTCGAAACCGTGGAGCTGTTGCGTGACGTGGCGCTGGCCCACGCCATGGATCGCGTGGCCGTAGGGGCGACGGGTCGGGGTAGAGGGAAGGTGACAGGCAAAATGGCCGCCGAATCCATTTCAAGAGTAATCGCCGAAATGATTGAAAAACACGCCGCCGAGCTGGAAGGCGAAGCGACAACCGTACGCGGCACATCCAAGGTCTAAATCTGCCATCTTCGCGGTGCAATCATGTGGCGCCGAGTACCGTGCCCTCCGCGATGCCGCCGCCGGCGACGAATTCGCCCGCCGGTGTCTTCTTGGCGCCTTCCGCCATCACGCGCTTGACAAAAATCTCGCCGCCCGCCGTGGCGACGGCGAAGCCCTCGTCGGTGATCCGCGTGACATGACCCGGTGTGCCGTCTTCACCCTCGACCTTGGCGCAGTCATAGATTTTCAGCACCTTGCCTTCGTGAGTGGTCCAAGCACCGGGCTGCGGGTTGGTGCCGCGGATCAGGTTGTAGATTTCGGCGAGGGGCTTTTGCCAGTCGATCTCGGCGTGCTGGTGCTTGCAAAAGCTTTCGTAGGTGGCCTTCGAATCGTCCTGCTTGATGCGTGGCGCCTTACCGTCACGCAGTAGATCGACGGCCTCCAGAACGGCTTCCACGCCAAGAGGGAAGATCTTCTGGAAATAGACCACGCCCAGCGTGTCGTCCGGGCCGACATCCACTTCCTTTTGCAAAAGGATATCGCCCTCGTCCAGCCCGTCGTCGGGATAAAAGATGGTGAGCCCCGTCCTGGTTGTCCCACCCATGATCGGCCAGTTGATGGAACTGGGTCCCCGGTGGAGCGGCAGAAGCGAGGGATGGAAGCAAATGGAGCCGCGTGTCGGGATGTCGCGCGCCTCGGCGGGGACGAAGATGGTGACGAAGGCAAGGACCAGAAGATCCGGCTTCAGCGCCCGCATCTGGTCCAGGGTCTCGGGGTCCTTGTAGGACTTGGGCTGATAAAGGGGGAGACTCTTCTCCAGCGCGAATTCCTTGATCGGATCGGCGGGCCGCCCTTCTTTGTCCGGGGCGCAGAAGACGGCGACGACATCGTCGCCGCGTTCCAGCATGGCTTCTAAACAGGCCTTGCCGAATGCCTGCTGTCCGTTGACGATAATTCGCATGGCGCTTCCTCGCTTTTTGAGATATGGCGGCGGATTCTACCCTGGGTATGGGGTCGTGGCCAGTCAGCCTCGTTGCTGCAGCGAACTCAAGCTATACCGCGTGTGAATGGCGTCGGGGTCGATGGCCATCTCAATCAGGGCGGGACCGCCGTGGCCAAGGGCGCGTTCGAAAGCCGGTGCGAACTCTTCAGTCCGCTCCACCAGTTCACTATGGAGACCGAAGGCTTTTGCATAGGCGACGAAATCCGGGTTGGTCAGATCGGTACCAGCGACGCGGCCGCCATAGCTCTTTTCCTGATGGATGCGGATGGTCCCGTACATGTTGTTGTTGATCAGCACGATGACGATTCCGACCTTGTACTTGACCGCCGTTGCCAGCTCCTCGGCGGTCATGAGAAAGCAGCCGTCACCCGTCACGGCGACGACGATGCGTTCGGGGTAAAGCAGCTTGGCGGAGATTGCCGCCGGGACTCCATAGCCCATTACGCCGCTGATTGGTCCGAGCTGGGTCTGCAGCGCGTGGTGGCGAAAGTATCGTTGGCTCCACCCCGCGTAGGCGCCAACCCCGTTGGTCAGGATGGCATCGTCGGGCAACCGCTCGCGCAAGCCCTTGAAGACCGCCGCCAGATCGAGCGGACCGGGGCAGGACGAGGTCGTAAAATCGGTCTCGTTAACTTGGTGCAGCGTTTCGGTCCAGTCCCTGCGCCGGATCGCATCGACGGGCTCCATAGCCGCTAGGGATTCGGCCATCCGGTCGACGTCGGCAAGAATGGCGAGGTCCGCCTGGTAGACCCGATTGAGTTCCTCGATGGCGCCTTGGATGTGGACCAGTTTCTGTTGCGGGCGGGGCACGCCGAACAAGGTGAAGCCGAGCATGTATTTCTCGCCGATGGAATTTACCTCGCTCAGCGAATCGTTCAGGACGATCACCAGATCGGCGTTTCGGATACATTCCAAAAGCTTTGGATTGGCGCCGATGCCGATCTCGCCGGCATAGCAGCGGTGCCGGTTGTCGATGATGTCGCGCCGCCGAAACGTGGTGACGACCGGGATATCGTTCGCATCGACGAATTGTTGCACCTGGTCGCGGGTCTGGTTCGACCAACCGGGTCCACCCACCATCATGACGGGACGATCCGCCCGGTCCAGCATCCCGCGCAGTTGTTCGAGGGACTCTGACGAAGGGGCCGCGCCCGCCACTGCTCTGACGGGATCGGCATCATCGACGGCAGCTTGGTCCTCCAACATATCCTCGGGCAGGACCAGGACCACCGGTCCGGGGCGAGGCGACATCGCCATATGGAAGGCGCGCTGGACAAACTCCGGGATGCGAGCGGCGTCGTCGATCTGGGCGACCCATTTTGCCATCGGCGCGAACATTTGGCGAAAGTCATACGATTGGAACGCCTCGCGCTCCATTTGCGAGCGGATGACCTGGCCGATGAAAAGGATCATCGGCGAGGAATCCTGGAACGCCGTGTGGATGCCCGACGCGGCATTGGTCGCGCCCGGGCTGCGCGTGACGAAAGCGATGCCGGGGCGCCCGCTGAGCTTTCCATAAGCCTCGGCCATGACCGCCATGCCGCCCTCGTGCCGGCAACTGACCTGGCGGATGTCCCCGTGGTGCCGCTTGAGGGCATCGAGGACGCTGATGAAGCTCTCACCGGGGACGTGGTAGATCAGATCGACGCCGTTGTTCTTCAAAGCGTCGGCCAGAATTTCGCTGCCCGTTCTTGTCTGGCTCACCTCCACATCCTCCGCGATCATCCGATAACAAAGGGATTTTCGATTTCCGTCGCGGTGGAAATCCAGATGGCCTTGGTCTGCAGATATTCCTTGATACCCTCGACGCCGTTCTCGCGTCCGATGCCGCTCTGCTTGTAGCCGCCGAAGGGCGTGGTGTAACTGACGTCGCGGTAGGTGTTGATCCAGACCGTGCCGGCCTCGAGCTTCTCGGTCATCACCAGCGCCCGGCGCATGTCGGCCGTCCAGACACCGGCGGCGAGGCCGAAGCGGGAGTCGTTGGCGATTCGGATGGCCTCGTCCTCGTCGTCGAAGGGAATGACCGAGAGCACCGGTCCGAAAACCTCTTCTTGGGCAATCCGCATGGCGTTGTCGACGCCGGTAAAGATGGTCGGCTCGTAGAACCAGCCGTCTCGGCATTCATCGATATCCGGCCGCTTGCCGCCCAGTGCGACGCTGGCCCCTTCTTTTTTGGCGATCTCGACATAGTCGAGCACCTTGTCGTACTGCATGCGGTTGGCGATCGGGCCGATCTGGGTCTCCGGCTTGCGCGGATCGCCGATCCGGGCCTGGCTTGTGAAACGGGCCAGGCGGTCGACGAATTCGTCGTGGATAGAGTTCTGAACGAGAAGCCTGGAACCGGCGATACAGGTCTGTCCCGTAGCACCGAAAATGCCGCCGACAACTCCTTTTACCGCGTTTTCCAGATCACAATCGGCGAAGACGATGTTCGGTGATTTTCCGCCGAGCTCAAGGCTGACGCGCTTGATATCCTTCGCCGCCTGGGAATAGATGCGCGCGCCCGTCTCAGTCGAGCCGGTGAACCCAATGTGGCGTACCAGGGGATGGGTGACCAGGGGCTCGCCTATCTCCTGGCCAAAGCCGGTGACCACATTCATCACACCGGGCGGAAAGCCGGCGGTTTCGAATAACTCCACCACCTTGAGCGCCGTCGCCGAGGTGTGCTCCGAGGGTTTGAGCACCACCGTGTTGCCCGCCGCCAGAGCCGGTGCGATCTTGAGGGTCATGAGCAGAAGCGGCGCGTTCCATGGCACGATGCAGACGCAAACGCCCAATGGCTCGGGCTTGGTAAAATTAAATGCCGGTTTGTCACAGGGGATGAAGGCTCCCTCGATCTTGTCGGCGAGGCCGGCGTAATAATAGAACCAGTTGGGAACGTAACCGATCTGATGGATCATCTCGGCCAGCAGCCGGCCGTTGTCACGGACTTCCAGCCGGGCGAGCGATTCCGCGTTCTCCTCAATCAGCTTGCCCAGCCGGTGCATCAACTGGCCCCGCTTGGACGGGTGAAGCTGGGGCCACTCGCCCTCGGTGAAGGCCCGATGGGCGGCCTGGACGGCGCGCTCGGCATCTTCCGCCGTGCCGCGGGGCACCAGGGCCCAGGGTTGCGCTGTGAATGGATCGAAGGTCTCGAAGTATTCGCCCGCCGCCGGCGCCGACGGGACACCGTCGATGAACATGGAGAGCTTGTCGAGCGAGCCGCTGCGTTGACGCGATCCCATGGGGGGGTGTCCTTCCTGGCCGTTTCCTTGGACGAACTCGCCGTTCCCGCTTCTTGGTTTTACGGGTTGCCTTGAATGTCACGACGGTAATGAATTGGATTTAAGGAGTCTATACCATGGGCAGCTCGGAGGAGGGCGGCAATCGCCGAACGCCTCGAACCAGCGAAGAGGGGAGGGAGATGAGAGAATATCTGGCGCAGTTGCGGGAACGTGGCGAGTTAGTCGAGATCAATCGGCAAGTCGATCCGAAGCACGAGCTTGCCGCCGTCACGGCAGTGGCGATCAAGCGATGGGACAAGCCGATCCTGTTCAATAATGTTAAGGGCACGAAGTTTCCCGTTCTCACCCACACCTATGGTACGCGCCAGCGTCTGGCCGAGATCATCAACATCGAACCCGAGGATTTTTGCCGTCAGTGGAGCCGGCTGGCGAGTCTGGGCGGTGAGGGTAACAAGCCGGTCGACGTCGATGCGGCCGAACGGGGTTATGAATACTACGACTGTAAGCTTGGCGAACTGCCCTTGATTACCTATTCGGCGCGCGACGCGGCACCCTATTTTACCTCCGCCATGTTCGTCGCCAAGGAGCCCGAGACCGGGGTGCCCAACCTGTCGTTCCATCGCTCCATGTACGTCAGCGATCGGGAATTGCGCTGCCGCCTGGCGCCGCGCCACCACCTGACCCTCTATCACGAGAAGGCCGAAAGCATGGGAAAGCCGCTCGAGGCCGCCATGCTCATTGGCCCGCCGCCGACCTCTTTCCTCAGCGCCGCGGCGCCCATACCCTATGACGCCGACGAGCTGGAGGTCGCCGGACAACTGGCTGGAAAGCCCCTTGAGATGCGGCCCTGCAAGTGGGTCGATCTGACGGTGCCGGCATCGACCGAGGTCGTCATTGAGGGACGCTTTCTTCCCAATGAACGCCGCCCGGAAGGGCCGTTCGGCGAGTTCATGGGCTATTACACGCCCGAGGAACCGAACGCCGTCTTCGAGGTCCTGGGGGTGACGTGCCGCAAGGACGCGATCTTCCACTCAATCCTTTGTGGGGCGCCCGAGGAGGTTCTCACCTTAGAGCTTTCCGTCGCGGCCAACGTCTATAAGCGCATCAGCGACGTGTTGCCCGGTATCATCGATGTCACCTGTCAGCCCTTCGTGCTGCACACCGTGGTCAAGATCAAGCAGCAATACGAGGGTCACGCCCGCCAGGTCATTCTCGCGGTCCTGGGCTCTGAGCCGACCTGGGCCAAGATGTGCACGGTGGTCGACGAAGACGTCGATATCTACGACATGAACGACGTCATGTGGGCGGTGCTGACGCGGTCGCGCCCGGACCGGGATACTATAACCATCGAGGACACGCCGTCCTTCTATCGCGATCCCCACAAGGACCATTGGGGTCGCTTAGGCATCGACGCGACGGCGCCCTTCGACAGGCGCGATGATTTTGTCCGCAAGACAATTCCGGGTGTCGAGACCGTGGATCTCTCTCAATACGTCGATGGTGAATAAGAAAGCCGCCCGCCGTCATCCCGGGCCTAGCGCTGCCTTGAGGTCGTCCTCGCCCGGCGCGAACCAGTAGGAGCCGGTGACGGCTTGCGAAAATTCGGTGATGCGGTCGTGAACGCCGTCGCCCGAGACGCCGTACATGCGCCGAAGCTGGACGTCGAAGCGTTCGACATCACAGGCGAAGGCCAGGAAATAAAGGCCGTGCCGGGCGACGGTGCCATAGGGAAAGCTGCGCCGGAAAATCTTCATGGCGATGCCGTCCACCTTGGCATCGGTGCGGCTCACGTGGGAGTCGGGCGGCATGGCGTCCCCTTGTAATTCGACACTTTCTGACTTGGTGCGTCCGATCACTCCTTCTTGATCGCCGAGGGAAAGTGCGTTGAAGCCGCCCAAGTCGTGGACCCATTGCTGGGTCAGGACGAAGGCGCCGCCGGCGCCGACCGTACCCGACGGCACCAAGGCTGCGTTGCGCGCCGCTTCGTCCTTTGGGTTGGCCGTGCCGTCGATGAAACCGGTCAGGTCGCGGGAGTCATGGTAAACGAAACCCGGCACATCGAGGTCGAGACCGGCAACCGGGGCCATGACCCGGTGAACGCTCAAGGCGGTGTCGAAAACGGTATCCATGGCGGGGCCGTGGATCCAAAACAGAAGGTCGCGTTGGGTGGCCGGTGCCTCGGCCTTGCCGGGCCCGCCCAGGCTTTCGAAAGAGCGCAGGCCGGCGGGGACCCTATCGGCCGCCAAATCGTTCCACAGGGCATGGCCGAAGGCGACGACGACGTTCTTGTCTTCCGCCGCTCCGCTCAGTGCGCGACGCACCGCATCGGCGATGGCACGTGGTTCGCTTGCCGCTAACCGCGTGTATTCCAGCGCCCAATGGAACCGGTTGCCTTCGACGAAGATGTCGTCCTGCGGCGAAACCATGGTATCTTCCCCCATTCCCGATTCGCGTTCACAGCGATTATCGAAGGTTCGCCCCTGGGCCGCAATGACCTGATCTCTTCGCGCGGTTGAACACCGCTCGCCGATCCAGCACAATCCGGCGCCTTAAGGGCAACAAAGGGAGAGGAAACTGTCGCCGTCGTCGATATTCGGAATCGAAGAGGGACCGGCCGTAGTCCAGGGGCTAGCGGCCGCCGTCCTCTATCTATGGCTCTATTGTGCCTTCCTCAACCTGTTGCGCCACGTAAGGAATTGGGTTGCCGTTCCGCCGATTGAGGCAATGGGTGTGGCCCTGTTGGGTATCCCTCTTCTCGCTGTCGTTTCCATCTCTCCCGACGGCGTCGAACTTGCCGCCATTGCTGTCTGCGCGATCTTTGTCGCCGGACTTTTATTCTTAATCGCCACCCCATCAATAACCCTGCTGGCCTCTCCGCCGGGGTTTATAAGCACCCTTGCGAAACATGCCGACCACATCGGGTTGTGGGTGCTGCCGGTGGCCGTGGTGGCATGGTTCGCCGTTGCCAATCCTGGGTTGCGGGCCGTGCTGCTGACCGCCATGGTGGTCGAGTTGGCGTGGTACCTGCGTCGTCGCCACGTTTTTCACCGGCGCCGCTTGCGGCCACTGGGTGGGCGCGATTTCGCGGCCTTAGAGGGCCAGGCGGAAGGCAACATCAAGGCCTTTGCGCGCAAGCACCGCATCGGGGAGTTGGTCTTCGCCGAGAAGACCGTAAGTTGGCATGGCTGCACCAAGGAATCGGCGGCCTGTCCAGGCTATTTCTATGTCACGGGCCTCGGTATCAACACGCCGCCCTGCTGCCGCGAACACCTGGGCGCACTGTGTCTTCTCGTTGCTGAGTACCTGTCCGAAGAGGGGATCGTCCACTGGATGGACGGCGGCACTCTGCTTGGTGCCGTGCGCGAGGGTGGTGACATTCTGGCCTGGGAGGACGACGTGGACATTGCCTTCGTCCTCGAAGAGGAGCAGCTCTGGGATGGTCTTGTCGCCGGTCTGGGAAGACGGCTTGCGGGCGAGGGTCTCTTGATGACGACCACTCGGAGCCACGGCCTTATCTGCGTCTTTAACGAGGCGCCGCGGCCGTGGCCGCTGAGTTACGAACGCAACCGACTGCGTGGTGAGGTCCGCGTCGATCTGGTGCTTTACCGCGTAGCGTCGAGCAACGGTCAAAGCGTGGTCGAGCGCATGAGCCCCAAGGGCGCCTTGGAACGCACCGAGAGCGGCGGCTACGGCTTGCCTCGGGACGTTGTGTTACCGCCATCGACCGTCACATTTCTCGGCAAGGAAGTATCGGCACCAAGGGATGCGGATGCCTATTTGCGCCACATCTACGGCGACTATGCCAAGACGCGTTATACCTATATGGACGCACAACAAGTGAAGCGCCGCCCTCCGATCGAAGCGGACAGGGGTTAGCGAAAAAAAAATTGAACCCCGATCACTAGGTAAAATAGGGTATATTGTGTCCAACGAATAAAGTTGGCGCGGGAATAGGGCTCTTTGGACCGTCGGTTGGCGGCGAGGTTTTGCGGCTTCGACCGACGGTTAGTATATGACCATGGTAGATGCGGTTTCCGGGCTATCAGGCCCCACGCTTTCCCTGAAATCATTCAGAGCCTCCCTGGCCGACTAAAGCCGCAATACAATCGAACGCAAGCGTGTCGGCTCCATCGGATTGACGACGTCGCGAACCGCCCTCAATCAAGCCGTCTCGGCCGGAAAGATCGTCCAGGAATTCCTCACGGAATTGCGCTCGACAATCATTCAGGCCTCAATGGAAGGGGTTGTAGCCGACTCACAAAGCGCCCGATTTTCACGCCAGGGCGAGGTGGCGGTCATGCTCGGCCAGATCGATCAGGCGGTAAGCCTGGCGGCCCATGAAGGCATCAATATTATTTCCAGCAACGGCAATGCGGTACGTCTGCAGACAAATTCGACCGGTGGCGCGCTCGACGTTCAACCGCAGCCCTTGGACGTGGTGGGTCTTCGGTTATCGGAATTGGCGATCACGCCCATGGACCTGTTGGGTCTAGGTCTTTCGGACCTCGGCATCATCTCGGACAAGGATGTGGCCGAAGCTCTGGAGAAAGTGGACCGTGCCATCTTGATTGCGGGCTCGCGCCTCGACAATCTGGTTGGATTTCAGAGCGTCTTCGCCGGCGCCAGCGATTTTCTGACCCAGATTAACCCAACCAACCTCAGTGTTGACGCCACATCATTACCGCCCGGCACCTTTCTCAATATTGTCACCTAAGTGTCTCAAGCGAGACGCGCGCCGCCGAAGTGATTGGTGTCACAGACCCAGTCCGGACATATTGTCTATAATTTTGGATGAGACAAAAGGAGCTTGGGGTGAAAAGGGAATACCTGGATTTGACGCGTTTGATTGAGCGCCTGCACCGACGCTTCCTCGACGTCTTGCGGGCTGAGCTGAATCGGCTCGGAATCAAGAACATCAATTCCGTCCAGGCCCTTTTGCTGGCTAACATCGGCGATGAAGAGATCACCATCCGCGATCTCGTCGAGCGCGGTTATTATCAAGGCTCCAACGTTTCCTACAACATCAAGAAGCTTACCGAATTGGGATATCTGGAGCAGAAACCCGCGCCCCACGATCGCCGCTCGGTGAGCATCCGGCTAACCGAGATGGCACTCGACGTTGTGGCCCGCGTTCTCGAACTTGAGGAACGTCACGCGGCCGCCCTGGCCGAGCAGGGGATGGATGCGGACGCCTTGGGGCAGGTTAACGGCGCCCTCGTGCGTGTCGAGCGCACGTGGACCGATTGCATGCAATACGGATAGATATTTCAAGCAACCAGGGAAACCTGCGCTGGGACATCGGCGATGGATGCGCCACCCACCGCTCGGAAACGCCCATCGGCGAGGGCCAGGGCTGCCTTGCGCTCGGCGGAGCGCTCCCCATAACCGGTCAACACGTGCAGCCCGCCCGCCAGGCCCGCGGCCCGACCCGCTTCCAAATCGCTGGCCCGATCACCGACAATCCACGACGTCTCCGCGTCAAGCACCAGTGCCTCGACAGCGCGCAACAGCATGCCCGGATTGGGCTTGCGTGCCGGGTGATCAGGGTGATTATAAGGCGGCTGTCCCTCGGCATGATGGGGACAGGCATAGACGGCATCAAACGTGGCGCCGGCCGCCGCCAATTCGGCAATGATGCGTGCTTGCACACGGGCGAACTCGGGCCAGCCCAGGATGCCGCGCCCAATGCCGGCTTGGTTGGTGACAAGCACAACAGCAAGGTCGCATCGATTGGCCTGGGCAATCACGTTGGCCGCACCGGCCACCAGGCGAACGTCTTGGGCGCGGCGCAGATAATGCACTTCGTCGACCACCACCCCGTCGCGATCAAGAAAGAGCGCCGAGCGTCGTGCCTTGGAACCAGGCTCAAGGACCTGGCACCAGACACCTTCTTCGTCGATGCTGGCACCCCCGGGTGGGACGAATTTGGTCATCGCTTCTTCCGAACTTATGCGCTGACGTCAGACAAGACGCGGCGCAACTCTCCGTTACCCAGGTTGAGGAGATAGACCTGCGATGCCGGGTTTCCCGCCTCGCGGGCGCTCTCGAATATGATGGTGCGGCCGTCAGCGCTAAAGCGTGCCTTGCCCGAGGCCCGTCCTTCAAAGGTAAGTTGTCGGACGGCGCCGAGCAGGGGTTCATCGCTGGCGGCTGTCGAGGACGGTGGGCCCAACAAAAGAATGGCGAGCCCCGCCACCAATGGGAATAGTCTTTGCAGAATTGCAACCAGGGAATGGATCCCTTGCTTGGGACGAAAATATCCGGACGTTCCGCTACGGCGCCATTACGCTAGCAGATTCCGGCGCCCATTGACAGGAGCGGCGGGAATACTACGCTCCTCGCCGCAGGAAATCCGAGCACTTTTAGGACCGACATGCCCATCATTAACCGGATTGCCGATTTCCACGACGACATGACCGTCTGGCGGCGGGGTCTCCACGCCCGTCCCGAGACGGCGTTCGAAGAGCACGACACGGCGGACTTCGTCGCCGCCAAACTAACCGAATTCGGGATTGAGGTGCATCGGGGCCTGGCGGGAACAGGGGTCGTCGGAACCCTGAGCGAAGGCGACGGCCCAGCCATCGGTCTCAGGGCCGACATGGACGCACTGCATATTACCGAGGCAAACGACTTCGACCACCGCTCCACCCACGAAGGCAAGATGCACGCCTGCGGCCACGACGGCCACACGACCATGTTGTTGGGCGCGGCGCGCTACTTGGCCGAAACCCGCCGTTTCAAAGGCGTCGTCCACTTCATCTTCCAACCGGCGGAGGAAAACGAAGGTGGCGGACGGGTAATGATCGAAGATGGGCTTTTCAAGACCTTTCCCGTGCGTGAGGTCTACGGCATGCACAACTGGCCGGGCCTGGCGGCGGGTACCTTCGCCGTCAAGTCCGGACCCCTGATGGCGGCCTTCGACATCTTCGAGATCACGGTGGCGGGTAGGGGCTCCCACGCCGGCATGCCCCATCTGGGCATCGATGCCGTGTTGACCGCCGCCCACATCGTCACCGCCCTACAATCCATCAGCAGTCGCGAGAACGATCCCCTGGACGCGGTGGTGGTGAGTATTACCCAGGTCCATGGCGGCGACACCTGGAACGTCATCCCGCCCGACGTTGTCCTCAGGGGCACGGCGCGCAGTTTCAGGGGCCCGGTCCAGGACACCATAGAGCCCGCCATCCGGCGCATCGCCGAAGGGGTGGCGGCGGCCCACGGCGCCACCGTGACCATGCGTTATGAGCGCCGCTATCCGGCCACTGTCAATCATGAACGGGAGACCGAAACCGCCGCTATCGTCGCCGCCGACGTCGTTGGGGGCGGCAATGTGGAGCGTGATCCGACACCCAGCATGGGGGCCGAGGACTTCGCTTTCATGCTGCTTGAGAAGCCCGGCTGTTACGTCTGGCTCGGCAACGGCTCGACCGACGGCGAGCGCACCTTGCACAACCCAAACTATGACTTCAACGACGCCATCTTGCCCGTCGGCGCCAGTTATTGGGCGCGTCTGGTGGAACGGGTTCTGCAAGCCGATTGACAGGGAGCAACCAGTTCGATGGAAGACCCGATCCAACGTCACCCGACCCGGGCCGAACAGCTTGATATCCTGGCGACGGTCCTTGCCGACACGGTGCCCGAAGGCGGCCGGCTGCTCGATCTCGGCGTTGGAACCGGTTACGTGGCCCACCTTGTTTTGTCACGGCGCCCGGACCTCGACTTGGTCGGGATAGACCTTAAGCAAGACTCCCTCGACGCGGCGAAGACCAACCTGCCGAACGGCCCCAACGGCGCCCGCCGGGACTTCGTGCAAGGTGACTTGAACCGCCTGCCCGAGATCGTCTTGCCCCATGCTTCCTATGACGCGGTGGTCTGCGCCCTGACTTTCCATGATCTGGCCGACACGGCCAAGCAGGCGGTTATTGAGTGGGTTGCCCAGTGTCTCGTGCCGGGTGGCCGCTTCGTGCTGTATGACCGTCTGCGATTGACCGAGGCGGCGGCCTTTCCCTTGCAGCAAAGCCTGTGGCGGCGCATTGCCCAAGTTCACGGTGCCGCCATGCGCGACGCCGACGATTTCGACGCCTATGTCGCCGACCTCGGACAAACAAACCGCCCCGCCGCGCTGGAGGATTACCTGACCTGGTTCCGCGACGCCAAGCTATCGCCGGCGATCCTGCATCTGCACGGCAATATCGCGCTGTTGTCGGCGAGTAGGGCCTCTTAAAGAAAGCCGTCCAGGGGCGGCCTGGGCGGTAGTCCGAAGAGATCTTCGAGGGCCAGGGCGATCGATAGCGCCTTGGCGTCCTCTCCTCCCCGGCACACGATCTGCAGGCCGACCGGCAGGGACGATTCCAGGGCGTTGATCGGCGTCGTCGTCGCGCAGAGACCGAAAAAACTGGCCGGGTGGGTGTTCAGGCCCAGCCTGGCTTCGAGCACCAGGCCGGCTTCGACGTCGGTCACTTCGGCAACCGTCGGTGCCACCATGGATGTCGTCGGCGTGATCCAACCGTCGAGATCGCGCAGTCTTTCGTCAAAGATGCGGCACAATTCATGGTGATGGCCAAGAACCCGGATGTAGCGTTCGGCGGGGACGTCCAGTCCCGGCGCCGTCCGTGCCACCGTGACCGGGTCCATGATGTCCTGGTTGGCGAGGAAGCTGTCGCGGCCGAAGGCGGCGACGCATTCGGTGGCACAGATGACCTGCAGGATTTCCTCGCGCTCGGCGACCTCGGGTACCTCGATGGGAACGATCTCGGTGCCGGCGCCTTGCAGGGCCGCGATGGCGGTTGCCATGCACCTTTCCACGTCGCCGTCTAGGTTGTCGAAAAAATGGTTGCGGGGTTTGCCTAAACGCAGACCGTCAAGGGACGGAGACGGCGGCACCGGCCGTCCGGTCAAGGCCGAAAAAACGCACGCGGCGTCGGCCGCCGAGCGGGTCAGCGGACCGATGGTGTCGAAGGTCGGCGAATTGGGAAATATGCCGTCGATGGACCAGGTTCCGATCGTCGACTTCAATCCGAAGACGCCGCAAAACGCCGCCGGGCCGCGTACCGAGCCGCCGGTATCGGTGCCGACGGTGAAGGCCGAAAGACCCGCCGCCATGGCGACGGCCGAGCCGCTGGACGACCCGCCCGGAATACGATGGACGCCTGAGTCCCAGGGGTTCCAGGGCGTTCCCCTAACGCGGTTGACGCCCGCCGCGCCGCGCGCGAACTCGACCGTCTTGAGCTTGCCCAAAATCACGCAGCCGGCCTGGCGCAGCGCCTTGACGAAGCTGCCCTCGGTCCCGATGACGTCGGCGACGTCGACGTTGGATCCGGCCGTCGTCGGCATGCCTTCCGTGGCAATGAGGTCCTTGAGGGCCACCGGCACCCCCATCAAGGGACCATGATCTTCGCCGCCGGCCAATTGCCGGTCGATGCCGCGCGCCGCCGCAAGTGCCGCCTCGGCGGCAACGTGTTCATAGGCCCCGAGACGGCAATCGAGGATTTCGATGCGCGCCAGATAAGCCGCCGTGGCGGCCTCGGCCGTAATCTCGCCGCTACGCAGCCGCGCGCCGAAACGCGCCATGCCGCCGGGCTCGAATGGATCGGGTGGGAGTGTCGCCATGATTATCACCTGTGGTTGTTTGGGCGTCGCGGCAGGACCCGGGTCTCACCGATCTTCATGATCCAGACCCGGTCTTCGGCAAGGCCGGCGGCCCGGCCGGCGGCGGTGAACCGTCCCACCGCCTCGGCCGGCCGGTCGTCGCCCATCTGAGCCGTGCCCCAATGCAGTCCGAGTTGAGTATGGGCCTTTAGATCGATACCGATCCTGAGGCAGTCTTCGGGCACGCAATGGGCGCCGTCCATGACGGTCCGGGGCAGAAAGGCGCCGATCGACAGAAGGGCCAGGTCGAAGCCGCCGTGGCGCTCGGCTAGGGTGGCGTAAATCGGTCCATATTCCGCGTCACCGCCGAAATACAGGCGCGCGCCCGTCGGCGATTCTACGGCAATTCCGGCCCACAGCGTATCGTTGGTGGAAAAGATCGAGCGCTTCGACCAATGGACGACGGGAAGTGCGGTGAACGTCATGCCGTCGACAACCGCCCGCTCTTCCCAATCCAGTTCGATGACCCGTCCAAAGCCGCGTTGGCGAAAGTAATGGCCAAGCCCGAGCGGCACGATGGCGGTTATCCGCTCGCGCCCCGCCAATCGCTCGATGCTGGGCAGATCAAGATGATCGAAGTGAGCATGGGAAACGACAACAAAATCAATTGGCGGCAATTCGTCGAGGCCGAGGGCGGGCGGCACGTATCGCTTGACGCCAATGGGAGGGATCGGCGAGGGGTAATCGGTGAACCACGGATCGGTCAGAACGGTCTTGCCGTCGAGGCGCAGCAAGGTCGTCATGTGACCGATCCAGGTCACCGAATTCTGCCCTTCCGTTGCCTTGAACTGGCCCAGCACCTGATCATGGGGAAGCACGTGATCATGGGGCGGTGTGGGTTCGGCGGTGCCGGAAATGCCCAACAAGCGCCCTAATACCCAGGGGAAGCGAACAATCCAGCTATTGCGTTCCGGGCTGCCGTCGGGATTGCGGAAGCCGTCGCTGGTGTGATGATAGGGCTTGCCCGGCACGTGCGGTGCCGCGCCGCAGGCGCTCAGCGCTAAAACGACAAGGCACAAGCCGGCCATTTTAAATAGACGACCTTGCATAAAGCGTTCTTACTCCATCAAAGCAATCCACGATACAAGGAGGTAAGGGGCTATCAAAACGCCCTGGTCTCTCGATCGGGTCGGAAAGCGCTCTAATTTGTCACCGGCGTTCCCTGTCCGCCGCGTTCTTCTCTATGGTGACGAAAGCTTCCGATCTTTTGCGTCTGGTTGCACAGGCGATAATCGTAATGCCCAAGACGACCAAGGCGTAACCGGACGCGACAGTGATCGAGCCCAGGGTGCCCGCAAGCTCGGGAGAAAGAAGCCTAATGAGGGCAACTCCCAGAAAGGCGGTTAAAGTACCGCCGATCCAGTAAGCCTTCTTTTCCTTCATGGGCTGGTTCATCGCAGCAACGTCACATAGATGCCGGCGATGATGGCCGATGAGATTACGCCCGATATGCTGGCGCCCATGGCCCAAGGGAGGATGATGGCGAACTTGTTGGCCTTGTGGACCTCCTTTTGAGCCACCTTGGCCGTTGTCGGCAAGCACGACACACCGGCAATGCCGATGACCGGGTTAAAGGTGCGCCCGCTGGTCCAATAGACAATATATCCCCCGATGATCCCACCGACGCCCGACAAAAGAAGGGCCGTGATTCCGAGGATCAATAGCAAGATGACCTTGGGGTTGAGGATTGTCGCGGCCTCGAAGAGAACGCCGAGCAGAAGGCCTAAGAAGAACGTAGCTCCATAGAGAACCGGACCGCCGATAAACTCAACGAACTGTTTCACGCCCGATTCTCGGATGATGATTCCCAGAAAGAACGACATGAACAGC
>PVBE012222685.1_pt1 | contig 18664 bp, 18 predicted proteins | sample 1631181 | NCBI WGS metagenome assembly PVBE01 (sample SAMN08397723, study PRJNA350692) | Marine metagenome, whole genome shotgun sequencing project. | isolation source: water | place: Pacific Ocean | collected 2012-04
CAGCGCTATGCAGCATGCGTGCGCGATGACGAGGACGCCCTGACGGGCGCGATCATTGAGCTGACGACAACCTACGGCCGCTCTGGCTATCGCACGGTCTGGGCTCTGCTGCGTCTCGATGGCTGGCCTGTGAACCGCAAGAGGGTGGAACGGATCTGACGGCGTGAGGGGCTGAAAGTGCCGCGGCGGCAGCCGAAGCGAGGTCGGCGAAAGCGAAGGCGAACCAGGGCGTCTCTATCCGCTGGAACAGTCGAACGACATCAGGAACGGGCTCAGCTTTCTCGAGACCGATCCGCTGGTCGATCCTGGCCGCTTGGCCTTGCTGGGCTTCAGTTTCGGGGCCGGCATGGTGCCCTACGTCGCCGGTATCGATACGCGGGTGAAATGCGCGGTCAGCGTGGCGGGCTGGGGCGATGGCGCGCGTTGGATGCCCGGCGTCAGACGCCATGGCGAGTGGCTCGAGCTGCTACGGCGCATCGATGCCGACCGCAAGGCCCGCCTGACGACCGGCAAGTCCGAGCTGATGGGGCCCACGGGCGGCATCTTGGTCGGGGACCCGGCGACGGCCGCCGCCCGGGACGAGGTCGTCCGGCGGATCCCGGAAATGGAAAACGCCATCAGCACCGACTATTCCCTGGCGACCGCCGAAAAGCTTCTGGAGTTCAAGCCGGTGGAGGTGGTGGCGCGGATCTCGCCCCGGGCCATCATGTTCATCGCCGCCGAACTGGACGCGGTGACCCCGGCCGACGACGTGGTCGACATGTACGAGCGCGCCGGGGAGCCGAAAAAGCTCTGGGTCATTCCGGGCGCCGCCCATTACGACGTCTACCGGGACGAGCTTCGGGAGAAGATCTTCGAGATGACCGTCGCCTGGATGGCGGCGCATATGCCGCCGGGCTAGCTATCCAATCAGTCGTCGACCAGCGGCAGCACCTCGGTGGTCAGGCGGTCAAGTTGCCGGGCGGCGTCGGGACTGCAGATCCGGAAGGCGATGCGGCGAACGGCGCCGCCCTGGAAGCGCCTCAGGTTCTCGGCGCATTGCTCGGGCGCGCCCCAGCTCGCCATCGCCTGCAATTGCTCGGGCGCGAAATCCAGGCCGTAGTAGCCGTCGAGATAAGCCTTGGCGGTCCGGAAGGCCCGCTCCCGGTCCTCGTCGACGACGATGTTGTGGTAGAGGCAGTTGTCGAAATGGGCCGTCTCCCGCCCCGCCGCTTCGGCCCTGGCCAGGATCCGCGCCCATGAGCGCTCGAAAGCGGCCGGCGTGATCGAATGGGTCATCCAGCCATCGGCGTATCGGGCGACGCGGTCGACCGCGATTTCGCTGGCATCGCCCTCGCCGACGCTGTCGGCGAGCCGCTTGGAGTTGGTGGCGAGCCAGATCGGCGCGGTCGGCTGGGCCGGCTTCGGCGCCAGCGCCAGGCCATCGAAGCGGTGGAAGCGGCCCTCGAAGGCCTCGCCGTCGCGGTGCCAGAGATGGCGCAGAACCTCGATGTTCTCCAGCATGCGCCGGCGTCGCTCGTCGGCCGGCACGCCCAAGGCCTCGGCCTCGGCCCGCCAGACCGGGCCGCCACCGCCACCGGAGCAGACCACCAGCCGGCATCGCCCCTCGGCGATCCTGTCCAGGCTGGCCCACTCGTAAGCGAACACCAGCGGATCGCGGAGCGCGAAGCTGCCCATGCAGGCAGGGCCCAGCAGAACCCGTTTGGTGCGCCCGGCGATCGCCGCCAGCAGGGTCAAGGCATCGAGGCGGGGATTCACATAGAGGGCGTCGCCGACCCAAACGGAATCGTATATCGGCTCGGCCTCGACCCGGTCCGCCATGGCCAGCAGGTCGGCCGGCGAGCGCCCGCTCAGAACCACGTCGCGGTTGGCCAGGATCAATCCAAATGCGAGCTTTGCCATTTCGTCTCCTTCGCCTTCCGCCCGAGGCTAGCAATTTTTCGGCCGCTGGCAAATCGTTGCGGAATTGATCACACTCAAGTTCTTGCGCGCTGGTTTCTGCCATAAGAGCGTATGAAATGGCCGTCAGGGCGCGTCATGCGGTGGCGACGGGTGGTGGGGGTGCGGAAAATCGGGCGGCAACGACAGATTTCGCTTGCATTTATGCTGCACTGCACCATATAACTTTCGACACCAAACAAGGTGAGAGACAGAACAATGGAAGATAGCCGTTCCCGCCGGGGCTGTCTGTGGCCGATGTGGCCGCATCAATCCCGGCCCACACACGAATACTGCGGCCACAAGCGCCTGACCGACAGCTCCTACTGCGCCGAGCATAGGGCCCAGTCGATCCGGGATTTCGAGCTGGAGCCGCGACAGCCGTTCGTGCCGCATAAGGCAGCCGCCTAGGCTCCTGTTTCGATTCTTCGGCGAGACCGCGCGCCGCCGGCCCAGGCCGGTGGCGTTGTTTCGTTTTCCCGGTTTCGTTTGCCCGCGACAGCCCCGCCCTAGATCAGCGCCCCTACATCAGCGCCCCTACATCAGCGACTGCGCGTCGTCGATCGGGATGACGGCGCCGGTGATGTGATCGGACGCGCCCGAGGCAAGTAGCAGCACAATGCCGTCCAGTACCTCGGGCTGCATGATGCGACGCGCGGGCATCCGCTGGATCAAGGCGCGGCCGCCCTCGCTCTCCCAGTGCTTGGCGTTCATTTCGGTGACGATATAGCCGGGGCAAATGGCGTTGACCTGGATGTCGTGGCGGACCCATTCCAGGGCCAGGGCCCGCGTCATTTGAGCGACCGCCGCCTTCGACATGGCGTAGAGGGAGAGCTGGCTCAGCGGTTTCAAGGCCAACAGCGAGGACATGTTGATGATCTTGCCGCCGCGGCCATGCTCGATCATGTGGCGACCGACCGCCTGGGCCATGATCCAGGCGCCTTTCTGGTTGGTGTCCATGATCAGGTCGTAGTCGTCGTCGGTGCAGTCCTTGGCCAGCTTCTGAACCGCGAGGCCGGCGTTGTTGACCAGGATGTCGATGCCGCCGAGTTCGGTTTCCGCCGCTGCCACCGCGGCCCTGATTTCCACCGGTTTGGTGACGTCCATAACGATCGGTAGGGCCCGGCCGTCGAAAGCCTCGATCCGATCGGCCAGCGCCGAGAGCCGATCGGCGCGCCTGGCGGCGATGGCGACATGGGCGCCGGCGCGAGCCAAGGTCAGCGCGATGTGTTCGCCGAGGCCGCTGGAGGCGCCGGTGACGAGGGCGATCCGCCCCTCCAGATTGTGCCCGCCGTCGATCACGCTTGCCTCTCCTTGTCTTCGCCGCTACCGGCCGCCCGGGGCGAATTTCGAAACCGGTTCTTAACCCTCTCACATTAGCCTCCCTTGCAGCAATCAGGAGGTGCTCGATGGCGAGCTCGGCGTGCGTGCTACTCTTTGATTTTCCCCGTCGCTATGACGCTTTGGCCCAGAAGCTAGAGGCCGAGGGCTATGCCAGCCTGGTCGCCCACGACCTCGCCGAGGCGCGTAGTCTGGTGCGCCGGGCGGATCCCGATATCGCGATCGTCACCGGCGGCGACGGCGCCGGCATGGACGCGGTCCCGGCCGTGCTGGCCGCGGCCCGTCCCGAGACGCCGCTACCCCTGATCGTGATCGAGGCGGCGCCGGTCGACGAGGACGTCAACCGCGACGGCGCCGACGCCATGATCGAGTTCTTGGTCGAACCGTTCAGCGACGTGCAACTCTTCAGCCGGCTGCAGTCGCTTTCGCGGTTGGTGACGATGCAGCGCGAGATGGCGCGCCGTGGCGAGACCGCGCTGCGCTGCGGCGTCGAGCGCCGGGTCGAGGTGGTGGAGCCGGAGAAGGTGGTGGGCGCCCAGATCCTGATTCTCGCCGGGTCCGATTTGAACGTTGCCGAGATCCACGCCGTGCTGGGCCGGGACGCGGTGCTGGCGGTGGTCGACGACCCGCACACGGCGCTCTCTCGGTTGGAAGGTGGCACCTTCGATGCCGTCCTCGTTTACGCCTCCGCCAAGGGCTTCGATTGGTTGCGCCTCTCTCATAGCTTGCGCCAGAATACCCAGCTCTACAATCTGCCGCTTCTCGTCATCGCCGATGGCGGTGCCTACCGCGATCTGGATGCCGCCTACGAGGCCGGCGTCACCGATATGCTGCGCGCCGATACCCCGGCCGACGAGATTGCCTTTCGCACCCTTTCGGTGGTGCAGATGCAGCGCTATCGTCGGGCGATCCAGAAGCTCCATCGAGAGGCCCGCGACGAGGCGATCAGCGACGCGCCGACGGGGCTCTACAATCGCGCTTTCCTGCTGGCGCATCTGGAGGCGCAGCTCGGCGATGCGGCCGGTCGCGACAAGGCACTCGGTCTCGGCTACCTGGAGATCGCCGATCTGGTCCAAGTCGGTGAGCGCTTGGGGGCCGAAGTCGTCGATCGGATCGTGGCTCAGGTCGGCGGCCTGATGGGGGCTTTGATTCGTGGCGAGGACTTGGCCGCGCGCTTCGACGCGCACCGCTTTTGTGTCGTCTTTCCCAATACCGACGAGGCCCAGGCGCGCCAGGTGCTGCGCCGCATCGCCGCCGTGATCAACAACACGACGCTGGAAATCCCCGCCCTCGAGGCGCCGATCGGCGTCCACGTCGCCACCGGCTGCGCCAGCCGGGTCGGCGACGAGACCCCCGCCGCCCTGACCGATCGAGCCAAAGCCGACCTTTCCGACTGAGGCCCGTTGCCTTTCCACCGGCTCGTCCTATCTGCTGTCCTAGCGTGCGAGGAAGCGCTTAACGACGAGGTTGCAGCCGGGTAAGCTCAGGCCATGATTTCGATCGACATCGTCTCCGACACGGTCTGCCCCTGGTGCTATATCGGCAAGCGGCGGCTGGAGAAGGCGATGCGCGCCAGGCCCCAGTACGACTATCGGATCGGCTGGCGTCCCTTTCAGCTCAACCCCGATCTCGGCCCGGAGGGCATGGATCGCAAACAGTATCTGGCCCTCAAGTTCGGTGGCTCTGGCCGGGCCGAGCAGATCTACGATCATGTCCTCTCCGCTGGCGAGGCGGAGAATATGGCCTTCGACTTCGACGCCATGCGTCGGCAACCCAACAGCTTCGATTCACACCGGCTGATCCGATGGGCGGCGCGATCGGAGCTCCAGGACGGCGTCGTCGAGGCGTTGTTTCAGGGCTATTTCACCGATGGCGTCGATATCGGCGATTCCGCGATCCTGGCCGAGGTCGCTACTGCCTGCGGCATGGACGGGGACGAGGTCGGGCGCTTGCTGCGCGAAGGCGCGGACCGAAACGAGGTCGAGGCCGAGGAACAGGTGCCGCGCCGAATGGGCGTCAACGGGGTCCCCTGCTTTATCGTCGAGCGCAAATATACGGTAGCGGGCGCACAGGATCCCTCGGTTCTGGTCAATGTCTTCGATCTCGCCGTTCGCGAGGACGAGCAGGCACCGGCAACTCAAGCAGCCGAGGAAGCCGCCGGCGACTGAGCGATTTTCGCCAGCTCGGCTACCAGGTCGCGAACCCCCTTGAGCCGATCCTCCGCCGTTTCCCATGGCCGCATGTAGACCAGCCTGTGATCGGGGCGAAGCTTGGCCCGGCCCGCTTGCTCGTTGATGAAGGCGACCAGGCCGGCGGGATCGGGGAACTGGTTGTCGTGAAAGCTCAGCGTGGCGCCCTTCGGTCCCGCTTCCACCTTGCCGATTACCGCGCCACGGCAGAGTTGCTTGATGGCGACGATGTCCAGGAGATGCGAGACCTCCTCCGGCAACGGCCCGAAGCGATCGACCAATTCGGCCGCGAAGGCGTCCAGCTCGGCCGCCTCGCGAAGCCGGGCGAGGCGGCGGTAGAGCCCGAGGCGAAGTCCGAGATCGGCGACGTAGCGTTCGGGGATCAGGACAGCGGTGCCGATGTTGATCTGTGGCGACCAATCGTCCTCGCCGTCGTCGGGCGCGCCGCCCCGGGCCTCGGCCACCGCCTCCTCCAGCATGTGCTGATAGAGTTCCAGGCCGACCTCGCGGACGTGGCCCGATTGCTCCTCGCCCAACAGGTTTCCCGCACCCCGGATGTCGAGGTCGTGGCTGGCCAGGCTGAAGCCGGCGCCCAGCGTGTCGAGGGCCTGCAGCATCTTCAGTCGTTTCTCGGCCGCCGCCGTCGGCAGGCGCCGGGGCGGCAGGGTGAAATAGGCGTAGGCCCTGAGCTTGGAGCGGCCGATCCGGCCACGAAGCTGGTAGAGCTGGGCCAGGCCGAACATATCGGCGCGATGCACGACCAGGGTATTGGCGGTCGGGATGTCGAGGCCGGACTCGATGATGGTGGTGCAGACCAAGACATCGTAGGCGCCTTCGTAGAAAGCGGTCATCACCTCCTCCAGCGCCTTCGCCGACAGCCGCCCGTGGGCGGTGGCGAACTTCACCTCGGGCACGTGCCGGCGCAGAAACTCCGCCGCCTCCGGCAAATTCTCGATCCTGGGGCAGACATAAAAGGTCTGGCCACCCCGATAATGCTCGCGCAGCACCGCCTCGCGCGCGACCACCGGATCGAACGGCAGCACGAAGGTCCGCACCGCCAGCCGGTCGATCGGCGGCGTTGCGATCAAGCTCAGCTCCTTGACCCCGCTCATCGCCATTTGCAGCGTCCTCGGGATCGGCGTCGCCGTCAGCGTCAGCACATGTACGTTCTCTTTCAGAGCCTTCAGCCGCTCCTTGTGCTTGACGCCAAAATGCTGTTCCTCATCGACGACCAGAAGGCCCAGTTCCTTGAAACGGATCGTCTTGGCCAACAGCGCGTGGGTGCCGATGACGATATCGACTTGGCCGGATTCGAGCCCGGCCCGGGTCTCCGTCGCTTCCCTGGCCGGCACCAGCCGGGAAAGCTGGCGCAGCTCCACCGGCAGACCCTGGAACCGCTCGGCGAAGGTTTGGAAGTGCTGGCGGGTCAGCAGCGTCGTCGGTGTCACCACGGCAACCTGGCCGCCGCTCATCACCGTCGCGAAGGCGCTTCTGAGCGCGACCTCGGTCTTGCCGAAGCCGACGTCGCCGCAGATCAGCCGGTCCATCGGCCGGCCCCGGTCGAGGTCGGCGAAGACGTCGGCGATGGCGCTGCTCTGGTCCTCGGTCTCGTCGTAGGGAAAACGGGCGCAGAAAGCCTCATAGAGGCCTTCCGGCGGCTGGATCCGGGGCGCCGCCCGCAGCTCGCGCGCGGCCGCGACTTTAATCAGCTCGCCGGCCATGTCGCGGATCCGGGCCTTGAGGCGGGCCTTGCGGGCCTGCCAGGCGACGCCGCCCAGCTTGTCGAGGACCGCGTCCGCCTGCTCCGAGCCGTAGCGCGACAGCAGCTCGATATTTTCCACCGGAAGATAGAGCTTGTCGCCGCCGGCATAGGTCAGGTGCAGGCAATCGTGCGGGGCGCCGCCGACGTCGATCGCGACCAAGCCCTCGTAGCGGCCGATCCCGTGTTCGGCGTGGACCACCAGATCGCCGGTGGCGAGTTCGCTCGCCTCGGCCAAGAAATCCTCGGCCCGCCGCGAGCGCCGGCCGGGCCGGACCATGCGGTCGCCCAAGATGTCCTGTTCGCCGATGACGACCAGGTCGTCGGCCTCGAAGCCATGCTCCAGGCCCAGCACGACCAGGCTCGGCAGTGCCGCCGGCCGCGCCAGCACCGCCGGCCAGTCGTCCGCCGCCGCCAGTCCCTCGATGCCATGGTCACCGAGCACCACGCCGAGCCGGTCGGCGGAGCCGCGCGTGTAGGCAGCGACGACGACGCGCCGGCCGGAATCGAGGCCAGCGACGATGTGATCGCGAAGACGATCGAAGACGCTGTCGTCTGCGCCGGCCCGCTCGGCCGCGAGGTTGCGGCCCTGGCGGCCACCGGCGTCGACGGTGTCGTCGGATTCCGGCGTCTGGAAGGGCGACAGCGCCAGCACCCGGCGTTCGGCCAGCCGGGCGCTCCATTCCTCGGCCTCGAGATAGAGCCGGTCGGGCGGCACCGGGTTGTAGGGCGGGACGTCGGCCATCCGGCTTTCCGCCGCGTCGAGGCGGGCCTGGTAGTGATCGGCGATCAGGGCCAACCGTGCCTCGGCGGCTTCTTCCGCCAAATGGTCGAGGCCGACGACGGCGCCCGGCAGATAGTCGAGGAGGGTTTCCAAGCGCTCGTGGAAAAGCGGTAGCCAGTGTTCCATGCCGATCTGCTTGCGGCCTTCGCTGACCGACTGGTAAAGCGGATCGTCGCCGGTCACGGCACCGAAGAGGGCGCGGTAGCCGCTTCGAAAGCTGGCGATCGTCGCCTCCGTCAACGACAGCTCCGAAACCGGCCCGAGATCGAGCCGATCCGCCGTGCCGATGGTGCGCTGGGTCAGGGGGTCGAAGACGCGGATGCTTTCGAGCTCGTCGCCGAAAAAGTCGAGCCGGACCGGGGCCAGGGCGCCGGGCGCGAAAACGTCCAGCAAGCCGCCACGTTGGGCGTATTCGCCCGGCTCCATCACCGTGCCGGTACGGCTGAAGCCGTGCCGCACGAGATAGCCCATCAACGCGTCCGGCACCACGACATCGCCGATGCGTGCGGTAAAGGCGGCGCCGGTCAGCGTCTCGCGGGCCGGCAATCGTTGCAGGACGGCGCTGATCGTGGTGACGAGCAGGCGGCCGGGCCCACCGCCGCCGCTTTCCGCCAGCCGGCAGAGGATGTCGACCCGCCGGGCCGCGACTTCGCCGTTTGGCGAGGTCCGGTCGTAGGGCAAGCAATCCCAGGCCGGAAAGCGCAGCACCTCGACCTCGGGCCGGAAGAAGGCGACCGCCTGGGCCAGTGCCGCCATCCGGCCCTCGTCGCGAGCGACGTGCAGCACGCCGGCCGGCGCCTCCAGCGCCAGGTCCGCCAACAGACGCGCATCGATGCCGTCCGGCGCGCCGGCAACAGCGAGACGCCCGGCGGCGTCGGGAATGCGGGCCAGCAAGCTCAAGGCGCGGTCTTCTGGAACTCGAAGCGCAAGATTTTCGCCATTACCTTGTTGTCGTGCTCGGGCGGTACCGCCACCCGGCCCGTCAGCCAGCCGAAGATAGCATGCTCGTCGGCTTCCAGGATGGCCTCGTAGCGGTCGATCTCGGCCGCCGACATGGCGCCCAGGTGGCGCGTCGCGAAGGCGCCGAGCAGCAGGTCCAGCTCCTTGGTGCCGCGATGGCGGCTTCGGTATACGAGCCGCTTGCGCCGGATCTCCAGATCGTCGGTCATGCCTTCCACCCTTGCCGGCAATGGGTATAGCCTGAGAGCGGCCGGGTGTCAGCCTCCGCCGCGAGCGAAACCACCGAAACCAGCGAAGCACCAACAATGCGTCCCGATATTCTCTTTCCTCTGTTTCGACCGGTGACCAGCCTGAAGGGCGTCGGGCCCCGGATCGGCAAGCTGATCGAGAAGCTGGCCGGGCCGAAGCTGCTGGACCTCGCCTGGCACCTGCCGTCGGGCATCGTCGACCGGCGCTACCGGCCGAAGGTGGCGGAGGCGGCCGAGGGCGCGGTCGCGACCCTGACCCTCGATGTGGTGACGCACCAGCCGCCGCCGAGCCGGCGCCTGCCCTACCGGGTCGTCTGCCAGGACGAGACCGGCTTCATCAGCCTGGTCTTCTTTCATGCCCATACCGACTACCTGGCCAAGCTGTTGCCAGAGGGGGAGACCCGGGTCGTCAGCGGCACCGTGCAGATCTTTCAGGGTACGCCGCAGATCGTCCATCCCGACCATGTCGTGACGCTGTCGGAGGCCGCCAATCTGCCGGAGGTAGAGCCGGTCTATCCGCTGACCGCCGGCTTGACGCCGCGTTCCCTGCTGCGCGCCGTCGGCGCCGCGCTGGAGGCTGCACCCGAGCTGCCCGAATGGCTCGACCCGGCCTGGCTCCGAGAACGAGATTGGCGGAATTGGCGGGAGAGCTTGTTGGCGGCGCACGCGCCCGAGGGTGCCGCCGACCTGGAGCCGACGACGCCGGCACGCCAGCGCCTGGCCTATGACGAGCTGTTGGCGAACCAGTTGGCGCTGGCCCTGGTGCGCCGGCATGTGCGCCGCTTGAAAGGCCGGCCGATCGTCGGCGACGGCCGCCATGTGACGGCGCTGCGGGCGGCCTTGCCCTATCGGCTGACCGGGGCGCAGGAACGATCGGTGGCGGAGATCCTGGCCGACATGGGCTCGTCGACGCGGATGCTGCGGCTGTTGCAGGGCGACGTCGGCAGCGGCAAGACCGTGGTGGCGCTGATCGCCATGCTGACCGCCGTCGAGGCCGGCGCCCAGGCGGCGCTGATGGCGCCGACCGAGATCCTGGCCCGCCAGCACCTGGAGGTGATCCGCCCGCTGGTCGGCGCGCTCGGCCTCGAGGTCGCCTATCTCACCGGCCGCGACAAGGGCAAGGCCAGGGAGGCGACGTTGGCCCGGATCGCCGGAGGCGAGGCCGACCTCGTGATCGGCACTCACGCGCTTTTCCAGTCGGAGGTCGATTTCCATGATCTCCGCCTCGCGGTGGTCGACGAACAGCACCGCTTCGGTGTCCACCAACGCCTCAACCTCTCCGCCAAGGGCGAGGCCGTCGACGTGCTGGTGATGACCGCGACGCCGATCCCGAGGACGCTGACGATGACCGTCTACGGCGACATGGACGCCTCCCGTCTGGACGAGAAACCGCCCGGCCGGGGCCCGGTGGATACCCGGACGGTGCCGCTGTCGCGCCTTGGCGAGGTGACCGCCGGCATCGCCCGCGCCGTCGGCGGCGGTGCCCGGGTCTTCTGGGTTTGCCCGCTGGTCGAGGAATCGGAAGCCCTCGACGTCGCCGCGGCGGAGGAGCGCTATGCCGCCCTCAAGGCCGAGTTCGGTGCCCGCGTCGGCCTCGTCCACGGCCGCATGAAGGGGCCCGAGAAGGATCGCGTGATGGCGGCCTTCCGCGACGGCGACATCGACATCCTGGTCGCCACCACGGTGATCGAGGTCGGCGTCGACGTCGCCCAGGCGACGGTGATGGTGGTTGAGCACGCCGAGCGCTTCGGCCTGGCGCAACTGCACCAGCTACGGGGCCGGATCGGCCGTGGTGCCGAGGCCGGTACCTGCCTGTTGCTCTATGCCGAGACCTTGACCGAGGCGGCACGGGCCCGGCTTCGGGTCCTGCGCGAGAGCGAGGACGGCTTCCTGATCGCCGAGGAGGACCTGAAGCTGCGCGGCGCCGGGGAAGTTCTGGGGACCCGGCAATCGGGTCTGCCGCAGTTTCGGCTGGCCGATATCCAGGCGCACCAGGATCTGATGCCCGTGGCCCGCGACGATGCGCGGCTGGTGATGGAAACCGACCCCGAACTCGCCGGGCCGCGCGGCCAAGCGCTTCGCTCGCTGCTCTATCTCTTCGAGCGTGACGCCGCGATCCAGTATCTGAGGTCGGGGTAGTGGCTACTTAGCGGGTTCTCGGTGCTCTTCGTCGCTCGCCAGCGCCATCGGCGGGGCCACGAGGACGGCCGCTTTGGGCGCCGTCCTATCCGGCGGCACCACGACGCCGGCCGAGATGATCATCTTCGCCGCCTCCTCGACCGTCATGTCGAGGTAGATCACGTCCTGCTTCGGCACCAGCAACAGGAAGCCCGAGGTCGGGTTCGGCGTCGTCGGCAGAAAGACGCTGACCAGGTTGCCGTCGGTGCGCCGTTGTACTTCGCCCTCGCTCTCACTGGTGAGGAAGGCGAGCGCCCAGATGCCGCGGCGCGGGTATTCCACCATGACGACCTGGCGGAAGGCGTTCGAGGACTGTTTCAGCACGGTTTCGGCGATCTGCTTCAGGCCGTTGTAAAGCGAGCGGACCACCGGCATCCGATTGACGATACGCTCGCCGATGCGGATCAGGATCCGGCCGAAGAAGTTGGCGGCGATGAAGCCGATGAAGGTCAGCACCGCGACCATCACGATCAGGCCGAGGCCGGGGATCGAGAACCTGAGGTAGGTCTCGGGATTGTAGCGCGGTGGGATCAACGGGACGACTTGCGCGTCGATCACCTGAATGACCAGCAAGGTCAGGTAAATCGTCAACCCGATCGGCGCGGCGATGACGATACCGGCGAGGAAGTAGTTCCGAAGCCGCGCCAACAGCCCCTGTTTCCTGGCGGCGGGTGCGCTCATGCTCGTCTTTTCCGCGTTGACGTAGTCCGGCCAGGACGCCTCGCCCCCGCTCGGCCCGTCTTCGTCGCTGCTCCGATCGTCGGTCATCTGGTATGAAAGCCTCGTCGAGCCGCGCTGGCAATATTCGGACCGGAAATCGGTCGCAATCGAAGGCCGGTTGCAGGCCAGATGCTCGAGCGGGCGCGGGTCGGGACTCATGGACCATGAAGAGTTGTTTGTGTCAATAGTGGCGCTCTCGCGGTTGCTCACCCAGGAGGTGGCTCCGGCTCTCGTCGGATGGCGGCCGAGGCGGGCCCTTGGAGCCGCGAGGGCGATCTCGCATCGAGGCCGAAATTCGGCTCGGCAAGGCTGCTGCGGCGGTCCTCGCTCGAGGCCTCGGAAAATGCTTTCTGGAGTCCATTTGGGCTGTTGAATTTCAATGCATGGCGATGCGGTTTGGATTGATGAGTCGATTGTGGACCGTCCGCACCCGAGGATCGAGCCATGGCGCGCGAAGCCTTCGTTTCTTCTTAGACACTTCAGCACTTCCCCAATTCGGCATTCTCCACCCTTGTGGAATGTATCGTAAATAAATCAAAGAGATAGACAGTCTATTTATGCAGAACGATAGTGCGGCAGAGACGCTGGCACGCCTCATGCGAGTCTACTGTATGGTTCAATTCGTGCACCTGATAATTTTCTTTACACTGCCTAATTAGACTGGTTAAGGTGTCGCCATCTAGCAATTCAGGGAGGCGGAAATGAGCCGCTGGCTGGAACGAGACAGCAAGCTGAAAGCGCGCGAGGCGGCGTTCGAACGCGCCGCGCCGGGCCGCCCTCGGAGCGGTTCCCGGGCCACGCACTGGCGCCGCCTGGCGCAGAGCCTGCTCGAGGAATCCTACGCGCTCAGAACCATTCAGACGAGGCAAGGGCGTCATGTTGACCAGTCGTGAAGTGATGGCGCGGACCGGGATTTCGCGCGCCACCCTCAACAACTACATCGCCCTCGGCATCCTGCCGCGTCCGATCGTCGGCGTCGCCGGCCCCGGCGCCGGCAGCGTGCGTCGGATCGGCTACTTCGAGGACCAGGTCGTCGAACGGGTCGAGGAAGTGCAGCGGCTGAAGCGCCAGGGCTTGGCGATGACCGATATCGCGGCCCGCTTCACCGGCGACGAGGTCGCCGACGAAGGCCGCCGCACCGCGAACGGGGAGGAAGAAGGCATGTCATATCGGGCTTCCGACGATCGGCGGGGGGCGGCAGGCCCGAGCATCATCGAACCGGGGCGGCCGCTCAGGCTGACGATCGAGGACATCCCCCACCCCGCCTATATGGTGAACAACAACTTCGAGCTCGAATGGTGGAACACCGAAGCCGCCAACGAGATTTTTCACCGCCGCCACGGTTTCGAGGGCGAGAGCGGGGCGCGCAACGTTTTCCGTCTCTTGCTCGAGGCTCAGGAGAATTCGGAAGGGGCCGAGTGGATGGATGCGTTGCGTCTCCACATCGGCGTCGCCAAGAACTGGATCCCATCGGCCGGCCTGGCCCGACTGACGCCCGAAATTGGCGCCGACAACGTCGCCCTGTTGCAAGCGCTGCACGACGAGACGCCGGTGATCGCCAAGCGCCATATCATGCAGGCCCCGGTGCAGTTGCAGAACGAAATCGGCGATCTCGCCAGCTACGACCTCTATGCGACCTATTTCCGCGAGGGCGTTCTCTTCGCCTACGTGCCGCGTGGGCAGGAGTCGGACTCGTTGCTCGATTTCCTGGCCCGGCGCGAGCAGGTGATCCGGGATCTGCTGAGCAAACGGATGCCGGTGCTGAGCCATCTCGCGGTATTGGTCGCCGACCTCGAGAATTCGTCCCAGCTAGCCATCGAGTTGCCGCCGGAAGAGTACTTCCAGTTGGTCAACGACGTCTGGGGCGCGATGGAGCCGGTCTTCCGATCCTATTACGGCACCCACGGCAAGCACTTGAGCGACGGTCTGGTCTATTACTTCTTCCCCCAACCCGACTGCAGCTACGTCATGAACGCGGTCGAGTGCGCCCGTGAGCTGAAAGAGGCGATGCGCCGGATCAGCCGCGAGTGGCAGGCGCGTCGCAACCTCCTGAGCGAGTTCCGCCTCAACATCGGCCTGAGCGAGGGCCACGATTGGTTCGGCAGTTTCAATACCACCACCACGGTCGAATTGACGGTGCTCGGCGACACCGCCGATCAGGCCCGCGGCCTGGCCAGACTGGCCCGGGACGGCGCCATCATGGCGACCAAGAACATGCTCGGCATCCTGGGGCCGGAGGAGCGCACGCGGGTCAACTTCGGGATCCGCCGCCGTGACGCCGCCGGCCACGACATTCTGGTGCCGACGATCTACTCCCAGGCCGCCAATCTGATCGACGCCGACGACCCGGAAGCGGCCCGGCTGGCCGAGATCGGGCAGCTGGTCGTGGCCGAAATTTCCGACGTGTACGACGGCGAGATGCTGGCGAGACTGCGATGACCAGAACGGGGAACCGGCTTCGCGAGGTAGCGATACAAGGTCGGACCCAAGAACGAGGAGCGGGATGATATGTCGACGACGGATGGATTTATGGGCGAAAATATCGCCGTCCTTCGACCGGATCGGCGCGGCGCGCCGAAACCGCCGCCAGAGAAAGGCGAAGACCCTTATCAAAGGCTGATCGCCATCGGTATCGCGCTCGCGGCCGAGCACGACCGCGAGCGTCTGCTCGAGATGATCGTCGAACAGGCGATGGAGATCACCGGCGCCGATGCCGGCGGGCTCTACCTTCGGGGCGACGACGACGCGCTCGTCGCCGTGATCGTCCGCAACCGCGTCCAGGAAGCGACGAGGGCCGGCCAGGCGGCGCCCCCCTGCCCTCGATTCCCCTCTACCTGCCGGAATCGGGCGCCCCCAATCACGGCCATGTCGAGAGCCATGTGGCGCTCACCGGATGCTGCGTCAATCTCGCCGACGCCTATGCACCCGATGGACCCGCTTTCGCCGGTAGTCGGGCCCGTGACGATGCCAGCGGCTATCGTTCAATCTCGTTCCTGAGCGTGCCACTGGAAACGAAAGACGGCGGTGTCGTCGGTGTCTTGCAGTTAATCAACGCGGCCGAGCCGTCGGGCGACATCGTACCGTTCGACGAGAGCCTGCAACCGGTGGTGCGGGCGCTCGCCGGCCAGGCCGCGGTCGCGCTCGAGAACCAGCGTTTGCTGGAGAACCGGGGGGCGATGTTCGATGCCTTGGTCGGCACGCTCGCCAAGGCGATCGACGCGAAATCGGCCAATCTCGGCTCGCATTGTCAACGGGTGCCGGTGATCTACGAAATGCTGGCCGACGCCGCTTGTGCCAGCATCGAGCCGCCGTTCCGCGATTTCACCCTCGACGCCGACGAACGCGAGGAACTGAAGCTCGCCGCCTGGCTGCACGATTGCGGCAAGGTCGCGACGCCCGAGCATGTCGTCGACAAGGCGACGAAGCTCGAGGTCGTACGCGACCGCTCGAGCGAGATCGCCGCCCGTTTCGAGGTCCAGAAGCGCGAGGAGGAAGTCTTCAGCCTGAAGAACACCATCCGGGACCCGGAGAACGGGGCCGACTACCGCGCCGACCTCTACGTCCGGCTGCGCCAATTGGACGAAGACTATGCCTTCCTGGTCGATGCCAACCGGGGCGACGAATACATGACGGACGAGATGTGCGAACGGGTTCGCGCCATCGCCACATTGCGCTGGCGCGATCGCAACGGCCTCGCCCGGCCGCTTCTGGAGGCCGACGAGGTCGAGAACCTGTGCGTTCGCAACGGCACCCTGAACCCCGAGGAGCGCCAGATCATCAACCGGCACGTCGAGGTCAGTGTCGAGATGTTGCGCGAGTTACCGTTTCCGAAATCGCTGGCGCAGATACCCGAAATCGTCGGCGCGCATCACGAGAAGATGGACGGCAGCGGTTATCCCAAGGGACTCACCGGAGACGAGATCTCGCTACCGGCGCGGATGCTGGTGATCGCCGACATCTTCGAGGCCCTGACCGCGGGCGATCGTCCCTACAAGAGGGCAAAGACGCTTCGAGAGGCGCTTGGGATTATGGCCCGGATGCGCGACGACGACAAAATCGACGGCGATCTCTTCGATCTGTTTTTGACCTCGCGGGTCTGGCAACACTATGCCGAGCGTTATATGCCGGCGGATCTCAGGAACGGGGTCGACATCGAGAGCATGCTTCGCGCCGAGGCGCGGGCCCAATCCAGGACCTGGGCGGAGGCAGGATGACCTACCTCACCTGAACCGATTCCACACGGGTCGCGGATCGACCGGCGACCTCCCTCCCTCGACGTCACCTCCCTCCCGACGTCAAAGCCGGTCGAGACTGAGAGCCGGGCAGACCCGAAACGCGAACGCGGCCTGCCCGGCTCTCGATTTTTTTGAAGTTGTTTCGCATCCGACTTGTTTCCGATCGTCCCGACATGCTTGCAAGCGTGCTCCCTTTGTCGCACGCTCGGGCCCTGGCGCCGGTGGCGGACCGGTGAGAACGGGAGGAATAGCCGTGGCGACAATCACTAGAGGAATCAAAACGTTATGCGCCGAAGCTGAGGTTGAGATAGAAACCTGGGAAGTAGCCGAGGCGATGCGACGACGAGACGACGAGGAGGTTCTTCTGGTCGACATCCGCGATATCCGCGAACTCTGGCGCGACGGCGCGGTGCCGGGGGCGCTGCACGCGCCTCGCGGCATGCTGGAATTCTGGGTCGACCCCGAAAGCCCCTATGCCCGCGAGGTCTTCCAGAGCGGCAAGCGTTTCGTCTTCTTCTGCGCCGGCGGCTTGCGCTCGGCCTTGGCGGCGAAGGCGGTGCAGGATATGGGGCTGGCCCCGGTCTGCCACATCGCCGGCGGTTTCACGGCGTGGAAGGAGGCCGGTGGACCCATTGAGGCCAAGGAACCGAAGCTGCCGCAACCGAAACAGGCAGGTTGAGCGCCGGTGGCGCGCGCGCGTCGGCCGGCCTACGACTACGACCCGGCCGCGGCCGGCGCCGCCCGTGAGGTCTCGGGCCTCGCCTTCCTAGAGGCATATCGCGACGGCCGGGTACCGATCGCCTCGATGCAGGCGACGCTGGCTTACGATCTGATCGAGGTCGAGGCCGGTCGGACCCGTTTTCGGGGCGAGACCGCCCCCTGGCTCGGCAACCCGCTCGGCAGCATGCACGGCGGCTTTGCCGGGTCGATGCTGGATTCCGCCATGGGCTGCGCGGTGCATTCGACTTTGACCGCGGCAGAAGGCTATACGACGCTCGAATACAAGGTGAATTTCGTTCGCGGCTTGCTGGCGGAGACGGGCGAGGTCTTCGCCGATGGCCACGTCGTCCACCGCGGCGGCCGCATCGCCAGCGCCGAAGGCCGCCTGACCGACGGCACCGGCCGCCTCTACGCCCACGCCACCTCGCTCTGCCTGATTCTTAGAGAAGAGGAGTGAAGACCCTCGCCCGCTCCAGCCGGGCCGACCGTCGATCACGTCTCGGTGAAGCGCTTGAGGCAGGCGTCGTTATCTGCTCCAATCCGTTTCGCCGATTGATTCGGCTTGTGGAATGACACTGTTTGTCGAGGGCATGCCATGACGGCGAAACTGGGCGGAGGCGAGGCCTTTCCGGCGATGCGCCTCTCTCTCGTCGCCGGCGGCGAGATCGCGCTGCCGTCGGATTTGAAGACGAGCTATTCGGTGATCCTGTTCTATCGGGGCCACTGGTGACCTTTCTGCCGCCGGCAGTTGGCCGGCTTTGAAGCCGAACTGGACAGCTTGAAGGATCTCGACGTCTCGGTCGTCGCGGCCAGCGTCGACGATGCCGAGAAGGCGGGCGAAGTCGCGGCCGATCTCTCGTTCCCCGTCGCTTATGGGGTGACACGGGCCGAGGCGGATCAACTCGGTTCCTGGTGGGAGGAACGCCGCGGCATCATTCAGCCCTCGGAGTTTCTGTTGGGTGCCGACCACGGAATCATGACCTCGACCTACAGCGCCGGCCCGATCGGCCGGACAGACGCGGCCGACGTGGTCAAGCTGGTGGGGTTCTATGAACGCCAGAAGGCCGGCGGCTGAGGCTCTGTCATTTCGCCGTTTGCGATGCCGACGTTGCCGTGCTGGAATGATCCATACCGGAGCGGCGAGGTGACGCGATGAGCCGATATTTCGGCGGCATTACCCAGAACGGTTACGTGGTGCGCGACATCGAGGCGGCGATGCGCCATTGGGTCGAGGTTCTGGGCGTCGGTCCCTGGTTCTATGCCGAGCGAGCGGCGTTGGGCGATTTCCACTACCGGGGCCAGCCCTCCGACGTCGATGTTTCGATCGCGCTGGCCAATTCCGGCGCGCTTCAGATCGAACTCATTCAGCAGCGAAACGACGCCCCCTCGATGTATCTGGATTTCCTGGCCGGCGGCAACGAGGGCCTGCAGCACGTCGCCTACTGGACCGACCGCTTCGACGATGATTTCGCCACCGCGACCGGGCGCGGCTGGACGGTCGGGCAATCCGGCCAGGTCGGCCGCAAGGGCCGCTTCGTCTATTTCGACACCGAATATCATCCGGGCACGGTGATCGAATTGTCGGAGAAAAG
>PVBE012416365.1_pt1 | contig 18664 bp, 11 predicted proteins | sample 1631181 | NCBI WGS metagenome assembly PVBE01 (sample SAMN08397723, study PRJNA350692) | Marine metagenome, whole genome shotgun sequencing project. | isolation source: water | place: Pacific Ocean | collected 2012-04
ATCCGTCAATCTTGCGGGTATCCGCCAAGTCGTCGAGGCGGCGAAAGGAATCCCGGTGATCGGCAATGGCGATATCACGACGCCGGAGTCAGCGAAACACATGATGGACGCCACCGGCTGCCACGGTGTGAGCGTGGGCCGGGGTGCGTTTTACAATCCGTGGATTTTCAAGCACACCGAACACCATCTGCGAACTGGCGAACTGCTGCCGGAACCGAAATTCCCGGAGCGAGTGCGGGTGATGCGGCGCCACTTAGAACGCATGCTCGAAGTGTTCGGCGAAAAGCGCGGCTGCCTGATGTTTCGCAAGGTCGCCCCGTGGTACGCCAAGAGCTTCGGCCCGGTGAAACCGTTCAACAAGGCGATCGTGCAGATCTCAACACGGGAAGATTTCGAGTCGGCGCTGACCGACTACCTTGACTGGCGACAGCAATTCGTCGACGAGGATGGCGAACTCATCGAACGCTATCGTCAGAACCGAATGATACCGTCGTTTATGCAAGACAACGACAAATCTGCCGATGCGAAGCGCAAAGTCATCCCAGTGCCCAACGGCCCAGTCGATGGATGGTGAAAATCCCGCCAACCATACGGCCAGCGGGATCTGTCAGAACATGTTGAGTGAAAAACTATTCACCAGGTGACGGTCGCTCCGGACGCTGGCCACCGCGGCTTTCACCACCACGAGACGGACGCTGGCCAGACGAACCACCACGCCCTTCAAAATTTGGACGCAATTCGTCTTCGGTTAACTTGCCATCCTCATTCTTATCAAGCTTCTTGAGAGCGGCGACAGCACCCTTAATTTCCTCAGAGGAAATTTCACCGTTGCCATCTCCGTCCAGTGCGGCCATTACTGGGAACATCCGCAGAAAACCACCTGGTCCGCCCTGCCCACCGCGCCCACCGAACTGTGATCCACGAGAACCGCGTTCGCCACCCGCTCCGGACGAACGTTGACGACGCTCAGCGCCTTGACCCCGTTCACGTCTCTGTTCACCAGCTGCTCCAGTTGGACGTTCACGGCGTTGAGCACCTTCACCTCTTTCACTCCCACCACGTTCTCGGCTCCGTTCACCAGCCGCTCTAGACGGACGTTCACGGCGTTGAGCACCTTCACCTCTTTCACGCCCACCACGTTCCTGGGCAATTGCATCACCTGCCATCATGCCAAAACATGTGACAGCCATTACTAGTTTATATGTCAGTCTTTTCATAACTCAACCAAATCAATGGTCTGCTTCAAATATACGATCCACCCAGCAAGTGGGTTACAATTTCAGTATAACCACGGACGAGCTTGCTTGATGGTTAAAGTTCCATTGTTGGTAATCTTGAACTCAATCTCCATGGCAAATTTTGTGTCACCCAAAGTTCTCCCGTATAATTTACTGAACTTGCTGTGAATCTTACTCAAATACCTGTTCATCTGCTCAAGTTGGCTTTCGGTCATAATCAATTTATCACCTTTTAACTGATTGGACCTTCGCATCACCTTGTAATCACTCGGCCGCCACCAATCCAACAAAAGCTCTTCGGGAATCGAATCAGCGTCGGGATTGGTCACCAGATTCTCGCCAATCTGCGTATTGAGGTAATAGTTGCCCTTGGTCTGGTAGAGAATGTCGTCGGTGACTGCAACACCGTTAGCCAATTCGTCATTAAAGTTGAGGTGAACGAGAACACCCATGGATGTGGTGAAGTGGTCGATTCGGTAGAATGTTCGCTCCTCAAAAGCGCGGAAGTTCCACAGGCTGGCAAACACCTGCTTAATCGTCTTGACCAAGTGGCCCTCGTCAAACTTGTGGGTGTACGAATCGTATAAGCCAGCGCCGCTGAAGCCTGGAAGATCCTCGTTATTGGTGCTTGAACGGCAACGAATCCCCTGGCCTTTGGCAAAGGATTGCTGCAGCTTGCCCAATCGCTTCATCATCCAGTCCGGCGCGCCCCCCCCCTTCACCAACTTGCGGAACTCCTTGAGTTGTTTGACCTGTTCATCTCGGTTTTTCTGGAACGACTCGCTGCCCAAGATTGCGCGGGCCTTATCGTACAAGCCGTTATGTTTCATGAACGCATCATAAAAGTAGAATGGAACCGCGTGGCCGATTGGCACCGTGCCAACAGGGAAATCCAGCGTGTGGAGGGTGGCGAGATTGGTGGCCTTCACGCCGAATGCAGCAGAGTCCTCGAAGACGATTTTGTCTAGCGACTTGATCTCCTTAACGGACAGGTCGCGCTTGGGTGTCTGCAGCTTGGCCGGGCGGATATCAGCGAAATGTTTGTCCATCTCGTCGACCGAGGCCTCACGCAGTTCGTAGCCGTTTGCGGTGACTTTATAGTGAACAAACTTGCCAATTAGAGAACTGATTTCCTTGTTTTCTGCTACGCCAGTAATGAACGCGTTCGGGATACTGTCCTGAATCGCTCGCAGGTTAACGTGTGAGAGGGGCGTTTGTCGCACCGCTGTAATGACGCCAGCAACCCGTGGCATTTCATTTGGCAGAGTTTTGTAGATAACCACATCTCGTGAACTCGGCAACTCGTCGGACTTCATCAGGCGTAACCGGCCATACGACTCCGCCACGTTGAGCGGCAGAAAGCCGATATCTCTCTCGAGATCTTCGTCGAGCACCACGGGGAATTCTGCGGCATCGTACAGCTCTTTTTCCTCGAAGTATACCGGTCGGGCACGGGGCATTGGGTAGTAACCAAGTTTGCCTTTTAGATAAGGCATGTGTTTGGTCAACATTTCGTACGAGAGGTTGATGCGCTCGAATGGATAACGATCATTCGGCTCGTACTCGAAAGTGAACATGCCTGGCTGGCCATTGGGCGACTTTTTGAGAGGACGATAAACAAGCACACCACGCATTGAACCGTCACCACGCTGTATTCCGATCTGGCGCATGAAAAATGGATGTCCCCGGTGGGTTTTGGTGTTGATGAAGTACAACACAGGCTCTCCCTTGCCCACATCCTCGATCTGGAACTTCACGAACTTCCAATCTGCGAGATGCTGATCGACCATCACTTCGGGACCTTGATAGGAAAGTTTTTCGTACGTCTCCCTATCGGGGATCGAGGCAACACCGTCCTTAAAATCGAGTTTCCCCGGCGGGATACGCTCCATCTCCGGTTCATTACCTCGCTCAAAGCCCCGACCACTCCGGCCTCCCCTGCCCTTGCTACTGCTTCGACCGCCGGGACCACCGAAACTTGGGCGCAGCTCGTTTCCATCAATCTTGCCATCGCCATTTTTGTCCAGTGCAGTCAGTGCTTTCTCGGCATTCTGTATCTCCGCAATGGAGATTACCCCATCCTGATTTTCATCCAAAGCAGCCATAACAGGAATAATCATTCCGCCCGGACCTCGTCCTCCACCTCGCGAAGGCTGTGCCTGCAAAGTGAATGCCACGGCAAACACCACTCCAACTGCTGTGTATCTAATCATTCGCTTCATGAAAAACTGTGGAGGAGAGATGCCTGTGTTTCCGAAAAAGTTACAGCCTAAATCAATTATTGATTGGATCAATGCAATCGGACGCCTCAAAACGGGTATTATTCATCAGCGGCGTGACATAGTGCTCCTGCATCGGCTCGTCGTCGAACGGCCGCAATAACCGCCTCAGATCAACCGCTTTGCTTTCGGGCGAGAGCCAATTGCCGTAGTCGACAGGATGAACGATCACCGGCATGCGGTCGTGCACGCGCTTGGCCAAGCGATTGGACGTCGTGGTGACGACGGTGAACGTGCACAGTGTCCCGGCCTCCGTCTGGTCAAGACCGAACCCCGGCAACTCTGGCTCGTCAGTTTGCTCCGGCGTCGTCCAAGTCTCCCAAAGTCCTGCGAGGCAAAACAGGTCGCCGTCGCGCATCGAGTAGTAAACCGGCTGCTTGCCGCTTGGCCGCGATTCCCACTCGTAATAACCGTCCACCGGCAACAGGCAGCGACTCCGCTGAAATGGCTTTCGGTAGCTTGGCTTCTCGTCGATCGTCTCCGCCCGTGCGTTGGCCAACTTGGCCCCGATCGACTTGTCCTTGGCCCAGGGCGGAATCAGTCCCCACCGCATCACCTCCAGTCGCGTGCTGCTTGGCCCGTAAACAGCAACCAGCGCATCCTGCGTTGGCGCAAGATTCAACCGGGGCGTAACCTCCGGCACATTGCCCCTGGCCTTCACCTTCTTTTTAACCTTGTCCCTGCTGGAACCCTGTGGCACCCGACAACACATTTAGCGTCACTTTAGCTTGTTCAAAAAACCATCAATCTTCAGTCTAGTGGATTCATCCATTTTGATGAGAGGAGGCCACGGGCGGTGGTGACCTTCGCCGGAGATTTTTTTTGTGGCATCGATGCCGAGTTTGCTGCCAATGGCGATCTCGGTGGTAGCGTGGTCGAGGACGTCGGCCGGGCCCTTGCTAAAAAGGCTGTCGCGCTGCGGATCAGTGTTGGCACAGAGATGGAAGAGCACTTCGCTGCTGTTGCGCACATCCACATCGGCATCAACAACGATGATGTATTTAGTGAACATCATTTGACCCATCCCCCAGAGGCCGTTCATGATTTTATAGGCCTGCATCGGATAGGTTTTTTCGATGCTGACGAAGACGAGGTTGTGAAACACCCCCTCGGCCGGCAACGCGATGTCGACGATCTCCGGGAAGGTCATCCGCAGGATGGGCAGTAACAGTTTCACGCTGGCGCTGCCCATGTAAAAATCCTCCATCGGCGGGATGCCGACGATCGTCGCGGGGTAAACGGCCTGCTTGCGGTGAGTGATGGCGGTAATGTGAAACACCGGATACGGCTCGGGCAACGTGTAGTAGCCGGTGTGGTCGCCGAACGGCCCCTCGTCGCGGAGCGGCTCAGTAGGATCGATATAGCCCTCGATGACAATGTCGGCGTTGGCCGGGATCTCGAGGTCGTTTGTTTCGCACTTCACCATCTCGACCGACTTGCGGCGGAGGTAACCGGCGAACAGGAATTCGTCCAACCCGTCCGGCAGCGGCGCGGTGGCGCAAAACGAAAATACCGGATCGCCGCCGAGGAAGACCGCCACCGGCATGCGCTCGCCGGTCTCGTAGTAGCGGCGGCCGTGACGCGCGGCGACTTTCTGAAGTTGCCAGTGCATGCCAGCGGACGAGTCGTCGTAAACCTGCATGCGGTACATTCCGACGTTGCGATCGCCGGTGTCAGGGTCGCGCGTGACAACACAAGGCAGCGTGATGAACCGCCCGCCGTCAAGCGGCCAACACTTGAGGATCGGCAGGTCGAGGAGGGTCGGGCTTGGCCCAGTGCCCTCGCCTGGCCGAGGCGCGCTTGGCCAAGGCTCGATTCGCGGGGCCGAGGCGTCGAACCGATGAACGACCTCCTTGCACGGGCCAATGTTGACGCGCTTGGGCTTGGCATGGCGCAAGGCCAGCGCTTGGCCAAGCAGCGCGATTGTTTCGCGGACGCCGATGGGCGGCTTGCCCTGAATGAGCGAACCCAGCTCGGCTGCGGCAGCATCGACGCTCTCCGCGCCAAGTGCCAAGGCCATGCGCGTGGCCGAGCCCATCGTGTTGATGGCGAGCGGGTACGGGGAGACTTGGCCATTAACGGTCGGCTTCTCGATGAGCAGCGCTCGCCCGCCACCCGGTTTTTTCATCTCGCGATCGGCCAACTCAGTGATCTCCAACTCGGTGGCCAGCGGCTGGCGAACGCGGCTCAACTCGTCCGCCTGCTCAAGGACTTCTAGAAATTCCGCGTATGATTCGTGGGCCATTGTGGGCTCGCTCCGGCCCCGCGGCGCGGGAGACGAAGTCGGCCTGCAGTTTATTGGCTCGACTCCGCTTGGCCAAGCCCTACGATGTGCGTTCCCAACGGATCATGTAAAGGAAGATAATGAAGCAGAAAATGATACAACTCATCAGCCGCTTGACTGCGCTCACCACGCTGTGTCTTGCGCTTGGCCAAGCGCAGGCCGAGGCCAAGCCAAACGTGCTGTTTTTCTTTGCTGACGACCTATGCTTCGAGACGATCGGCTCACTCGGCCTGACCGATATCGACACGCCGAACCTCGACCGGCGCGCAAGCCGTGGCACGCGGTTTACCCGCGCGTACAATATGGGCTCGTGGAGTGGCGCAGTCTGTGTGGCCAGCCGCCACATGCTCATTACCGGTCGGCACATCTGGCGCGCTCATACCGCCTCTCAAACTTTGCGGCGCGGCAAAAAACCGACTGATGAACAGAAGGCCGCTCGCAAAAAGGAGTTTAACAATCTTTGGCCACAGGTCATGGGCCGCGCAGGATACCAGACATTCTTCACCGGCAAATGGCACATTCAGGCTGCCGCCGACGAGGCGTTTCAGGTTGCCCGACATATCCGCGGCGGCATGCCAAACCAGACGCCGGAGGGCTATAACCGTCCGCTGCCCGGCAAGCCGGACCCATGGAGCCCGTACGACGTGAAGTTCGAGGGATTTTGGAGGGGCGGCAAGCACTGGAGCGAAGTCGTTGCGGACGACACGGTCGGCTTCATCAGCACCGCCAAAAAAGATGTGCGGCCATTCTTCATGTACATCGCATTCAACGCGGCCCACGACCCGAGGCAGGCGCCCAAGGAGTACATCGACCGCTACCCGCTGAGCCGCATTGAGGTGCCGCAAAATTATCTCGATGAATACCCGTACAAGGACGACATCGGATGCAGCGCCAAGTTGCGCGACGAGAAGCTCGGACCGTTCCCGCGCACGCATCACGCGGTGAAAGTGCACCGGCAGGAATACTACGCGCTCATCGAGCACATGGACGCGCAGATCGGCCGCATCCTTGACTCACTCGAAGCATCCGGACAGGCGGAGAACACCTACATTTTCTTCACTGCCGACCACGGGCTGGCGGTCGGGCATCACGGGCTGTTCGGCAAACAAAATCTTTATGAGCACAGCACGCGCGTGCCGTTCATCGCGGTGGGGCCCGGCATCCGGGCCAGCCACAAGGTCGACTCGCCGATTTATCTGCAGGATGTGATGGCCACATCGCTGGATATCGCCGGAGCCAAGCGCCCCGAGCAGGTGGAGTACCAGAGTCTGCTGCCGCTGTTGCGCGGCGAAAACGTTGAGTCAAGTGTCGAGGCGGTTTACGGCGCGTACCTCGACCTACAGCGCTCGGTGACGCTGGGCAACTGGAAACTCATTCTTTACCCGAAAATCTCGAAAGCGCGCCTGTTCAACATCATGCGCGATCCGCTCGAGATGAACGACCTCTCCAACGACCCAAATCGCGAAAAAGTCATCAAGCGCCTGTTTAAGCACCTGTTGAAACTGCAAAAGGTCAATGGCGACCCGCTAGACCTCAAGACAGCTTTCCCAAAATTGGATTAATTTTGATGTATCGGACTGAGCGCCCGACGATGCAATGGGCTTTTTTATGGACTGCAGTGGTGATTGGATTTGGCCAATCAGCTTCCGCACTCGAGCACTCTCCCGTTGTGCCGGAAAGCCGGGGCACATTTCGAGGCCGTCCTACTGTTGCGGCAGTACGCGTTGACCAAGCACCGAATATCGACGGCCATCTCGACGACGACGCCTGGCATCTAGCCAAGCCGGCCGGTGAGTTTCTGCAAAAAAACCCGAACGAAAACGTCCCTCACGCGCAGCGCACGGAATTTCGCGTGGTTTATGACGACGACGCGCTGTACGTCGGCGTGTGGTGTTTCGACAACGAGTCGGCCCAGATCCTCGCGCGCAATATGGAGCGCGACGGCCACATGCGTTTTGAGGACGTGGTCAACATCACGCTGGACACATTTTTGGATCGGCGAAATGGATACTTCTTTTCCATCAACCCGAACGGCGCACGCGGCGATGCCACCATCAGCAACAACACCACACTCAATGGCGAGTGGGACGGCGCGTGGACGGCACGGAGTCGACAACATGCATGGGGCTGGAGCATGGAGCTGGCAGTCCCGTTTAAGTCGATCAGCTTCAAGGAGACAACTGACACGTGGGGTTTGAATATTTACCGTAACATCGGCCGTGTCGGCGAACGCGCCCAGTGGGCAAACTCCCGATCGGCAAGCCGCAGCTACCATGTCTCAGACTGCGGCAATCTCACAGGATTGTACGGCTTGAAACAGGGCCGTGGCCTCGACATCAGCCCTTACGCCATCAGCAAATATCAGAAGGACTACGATGCAAACGACTCCGACCTGCTCGGCGAATTCGGGCTCGATGTCCGCTACCGACTCACCCCCAGCCTCACGGCGCTGGCCAGCGTCAACACCGACTTCGCCGAGACGGAGACCGATATCCGGCAAGTCAACTTTACGCGGTTTCCACTGTTCTTCCCGGAGAAACGGCAGTTCTTTTTGGAGGACTCCGGTATCTTCGGCTTCGGCGGCGGGGAGTCGTCGCGACGACGTTCTCGTGACACGTCGGACACGCTGCTCATGCCGTTTTTCAGCCGCCGAATCGGCCTGAGCCGCGAGGGACAAATTGTGCCAATCCAATTCGCTGGCAAAATCACCGGTCGCGTGAATGATTACAACATCGGCCTGCTTGATGCCGTGCTCGACGGGGAGGACGGCCCGCGAAACGCCTTCGTCGGCCGCATCAGCCGCAACGTGTTCGAGCAGTCCTCAGTGGGATTTCTGACCACCGTGGGCGACCCGAACTCGGACGAGCAAAATGCGGTTGTCGGCACGGACTTCCAGTACCGCAGCAACAACTTCATGGGCGGACATACTTTCGAGGTCAACCTGTATACACTGGGCACCTACTCGGAAGAGATTGGTGGGATGGAGCCAGCTTGGGGAGCCAACGCCCGGCTTTATGACCGCAACATCGAGTTGACAGCCAGTGCCATCGAAATCGGCGACGACTTCAACCCGGCGATGGGTTTTGTCCGCCGGCGGGGCACACGCCGATACATGGTTGAGGCGGACTTCATCCCTTACCACGACAGCATCCCGTGGCTGCGCAACACCCGCCACGGCTACGAGGCGGAGTTCTACACCGACCTCGGCAACGACATCGTGAACACCAAGCAACAGTTCAACCTCCTGTCGCTTTATCTCGAGAGCCAGGATATCATCAAGCTCGATGTTTCCCACGTGACCGACCGGCCAGACGAGAATTTTGAGATATCGGACGGCTCTGTCGTTCCGGCTGGAAATTACGAATGGTGGAAAGTGCGGACGTTCGGCTATTTTGGCATGCACCGGAAGTTGTTCCTGCGGCCCATGTACCAAGTCGGTGGGTTTTACGACGGCACACGGCATCAAATCTCGCTCGAGACATTTTACCGACCATGGCCCAAGCTGCTTGTTGGCGGCGAGTACTCGCTGAACCTGATTGATTGGGACGCCCTCGACGAGTCCACCATCCGGCAGATCTCCGGCACGTTTCGCTACAGCTTCACCCCCGACTTGGTCTGGCTCAACCTCGCCCAATACGACAACGTCTCCGAGTCGATCAGCATCAACAGCCGTCTACAGTGGGAGTACAAGCCGGGCGCGAAAATGTTCTTCGTCGTCAATCAGGGCTACGTCGATGAGATGACCGGGTTCGTGATGAAAGACTTCGAGGTCGTGGCCAAGATCGGCGCGCTGTTTCGTTTTTAGCATCTTTGCGCTCGAACCCTGCCTCGCCCCGCCCCACAATGCGGCGTGCACTTGGGAAAGCTAAAACTGCGTGACTTCCGAAATATCCGGCGGCTCGATATCGCTTTTGAACCAGGCTTTCATGTGCTCCTGGGGCTCAATGCCCAAGGAAAAACCAATCTGCTCGAGGCTGTTTATCTGCTCGCCACGCTGCGCTCGTTCCGGGGCGTCGGCAATGCACAGATCATTCGACACGGACAGAAGGCCTTCTTCGCCGGCGGACTCTCACTTGGCCAGGCGGAAAGTGACATCCGCTACTACTGGTCAACCGCTCAACGCAAACTCACCGTAAACGAAAAACCGATGCGCCGGGTCGCTGACTACCTCGGCACGCTTCGCACAGTTGTCTTTTGCACGGAGGATGCGTTGCTGGTCATCGGGCCTGCTAAGGCTCGCCGCCGTTTTCTCGACCTGCTGCTCACGCAAACCCAGCCCGGCTACCTCGAGCGGTTGCACCGCTATACCGAGGCGCTACGCTCGCGAAACGCACTGCTCAAGCGCGACTCCCCCGATCTGGCACTGCTCGACAGCTTCACTCGGGAACTGCTCGTCAACGGTGAAAAACTCATCACGGCCCGGCGTGATCTCGTCAAAGAACTCTCGCCGCTCATCCGGTTGAGTTATCGGAAAATCGCCGCCAAACCGGAGAACGCAAGTATTGCCTACGCGCCAAGCGTGCGGGAGGATTTCGCGGTGGACTTGGCCAAGTCAAAAGCCCGCGAACTGCGATACCGCACGACGCTCGTCGGCCCGCACCGGGACGAACTCACCCTGAACCTCGACGGCCAAGCAGCGGCTCAATTCGCCAGCGAAGGACAAAAACGCACCTTCGCCATTGCGCTGAAAATGGCGCAGACCGACTTCCTCGGAGGCATCCACGGCTCGCCACCGATCCTGTTGATCGACGATGTGATGGGCGAACTCGACGCCGGACGCCGGGCTGGCCTGATGCCGCTGATCAGCCGCACCGGCCAGGCGCTTGGTCAGGTATTTATGACCTGCACCGAGGAAAACTGGCCTGGCGAGCTTTCCGGCAACCTGCACCGCTGGCAGGTCGAGCAGGGCTGCCTGAAGCGAATGAGTTGACTCGCCGCTTGGTCGAGCGCTCTCTGGTCAGTCACCGAACAGTCGGCCGAAGAGTTTGTTGAGCAGCACCTTCCAGGTAACCTTGGTGGCGATCCGGTCGAAGAGCGGGCGTAGGTCGCTGAGTTTCTCAACTTCCTGCACGGTGTAGTCCTCGATATTGATATTGACGTCTCGGGATTTCCCCGTGTCGGCGAGATGGCTGAATTTCAGCCGCTCCCACGAGAAGGTCAGGGTGCTGATGGTGAAGTAGAGCGGTGACTCACCAAGCGCAAGCTGAGCCGACGACTTGGCCACGGCGTCCGGCAGCGAGATGAGGTTGCGTGCGCCTGCATTGGTTTCCACGAGGTTGAACTCGGTGATGTCGACGTTCACCAGCCGAAAATGAGGTTTGAGCTTGCGACGGACGTTCATCAACTCCGAGAAGTCGCAATCGATGAACAAACGATCGATCTTGAGCATCGGCGCGCCGCCGTACTCAGGCAGATTCCAGATGGTTACATCGTAGGCGGAGACGGTGGAATTAAGTGGAAAACCGATCTCGAACTGACCAATCCTGGCATCCATCCCATGCTCGCGAAATTCGCTGACGATCCACCACTTGGCCAAGGCGTCCTTTGTGAGAAACAACCCAATTACCACAACCATTAACAGGATGAGCAGGCGAAACGCCCAGCGGAACAAAAACCGCATACGTGGAGCTACCAAAAGCCGGCCCGAATGACAACTCGAAACACGGGTCAAGCCGAACCGAACTGGGCAAACAGGAGCACCTCACGATGATTGAGCTTGCCGGTGCCGAGCTTGGGCAACTGATCCATCACCCGCAGTTCTCGAGGCACGCAGAGATTGGTCATACCCGTCGAAGCAATAGCCTTGCGAATCTCTCCCAGTTCCAGTTCCGGTTCATTGGTCACAGCGACGAGTTTCTCCCCCTTGTCAGCGTCCGGCAAAGCCACCACCGCCACCTCGCACTCATCGCCGTACTGCGGAAATGCTCCGGCCAAGGCATCCTCCACTGCCGTGAGGCTGATCATCTCGCCGCTGACCTTGGCGAAGCGCTTGGCTCGGCCCTTGACCCAAAAGTAGCCGTCAGCATCGACGTGAATGATATCGCCGGTGTCGTACCAGCCGTCGAGTGCCTGGAACATCGCGTTGGCGTCGGCATTAAGGTAGCCCTTCATGATGTTCGGGCCGCGAACGAACAGACGGCCACCCTCCTTCACTCCATCGATAGGCTCGAGCTTGTACTCGATGCCTGGCAGCAAACGCCCCACGGAGCCGAACCGGTTGTCGGCTTTCGTGTTGGCGCTAATCGCAGGAGCGCACTCTGTCACACCGTATGCTTCGTTGATGCGAATGCCGAACTTGCGCGCCCACGTGTCAAACGTTGCCTGCTGCACCTTCTCCGCGCCGGCCAGCAGATAGCGCACATTGCGAAAATCATACGGGTGTGCCTTGCGGGCATAACCGTTGAGAAACGTGTTTGTGCTGAGGAAGAGTGTTGCGTTGGAGTTGTATACCGCAGTCGGAATCTGCCGGTACTGCAGCGGCGATGGAAACAGATAGGAACGAATACCCCGACATAGCGGTAGTATGGTACCCACGATCAACCCGAAACTGTGAAACATCGGCAGGCAGTTGAACAGGCTGTCGTCGTCCACCAGATCAACAATCGCGTACAACTGCCGCAGGTTGGCGAGGATGTTACGATGCGTCAACTCGACACCCTTGGGCACGCCCTCTGATCCGCTGGTGAACAGAATGACCGCCGTCCGGTCGGTCGGGATGTTGAACCGCGCCTGGCCAAGTGCCAGTCGGTGTTTGAGCAGCACCCCTAGCTTGGTCAAGCCGGAGATGTTTTTTCGGATGTCCTCGAGATAAATGAACTCGATGCCGGCCGCCTCCATCGGCGTCACGTCCAGGCTAGCCTTTACCAAAAACACGCGCGAAGTAATGACCTGCCTCACCCCGGCAAGCTCCGCGCAGGTGAGCATCATCGGCACACCGGTGGAGTAGTTGAGAACCGCCGGGATTTTGCCGATGCGCCACAAACCCAGCAGGGAGACCGCCGTGGTGTTTACGTTCGGCAACAGCACCCCAACCCTCTCTTGGCTGCCGTCAAGCAACCGCCGGAACCGTCCGCCCAGCACCTCCGCGCCCACCAGCACCATCCGGTGCTTGAGCGTCTGGCCGGTGATGTCCTCAAGCACAACCGTACCGGGACGCTGCCGGGCCTTGGAGGAGATTTCCGTGAGCACGTCGCCATGGCCGTGCTCCATCTCCACGTGAAAATGATGCTCGATCATTCGCTCGCGAAGCCACTGTGTCAGCGCTTCGCGCACATCGGTCATACCGCTAAACTTTTCGACCGGGGCCTCCAGCAGATCGCTAAAGTGGATGCTCAATGCTGGGAAAAGTTGCTTCCAGCCCGGTTGACGCGACCACGGCAGGCGAAGCGCGTTGCGCAAATGGCAAGTGATCACCTTGGCTTTTGTTTTATGCAGCAAAAAACCTGTCCCCTCAAAGAGCTTCATCAGGCAGCCAGTCTCCGATATACGCCCCTCAGCGAACAAAACCATCCGGCCGCCACCCTGGAGGAAGTTGGCCATCTCCTTCACGGCAAACGGCGATGCATGATCCACCGGGAAGGTGTAGCGGTTGACCATCATAAAGCGAAACATCCAGTGGCTATCTGCCCTCGAGGCCGAGGTTACAAATCGCCAGTCCTCCCCCACGCACAGCCCCACCAGCCACCAGTCAAACCACGACACATGGTTGGGCACAAGCAGCACCGGACCAGGTGTGTTCAGCACAGCATCGCCATGAATGCGAAGGCGAAACAGTATGCGAGCGAGGATTCTGCTGATGAAGCGAATGAACGACATTGACTCGAAAAAAACTCTGGTGGTTGTAGCGGAGCCACCGCTAAACAAAAGCCAAAATAAACCTTTGGGATCGAGGAAGTCAGGCTCTTTTTCTCTCTGTTTTAAAGAATTGGAGCTATTCCTAATTGCTCCGTATCGTTTAGCACCTCTTGCATTCTCGATTTGCTTGGTTTTGTCGTGCGAGAGATTGCCAAACCGATGGCCTGCACAAGTAGCGAAGCGAATGCCTCCTCGAGCGCTCTCCTGACTCGAATGAAGTGAGCCGCTCTTTTCATCACGCCGATGTTACCCGGAGAGTGTCTCTTGCAACTCCGACTGGCTAACCTCAAATGGCACCGCGGAAAGCATTAACTCGCGGTCGAGTGGCTGAATCTCGTTCACGATCCATTCCCGCATCGCCTGGCCTGGTGCGGTGTCCTGTGGATGTGAGACAAATGATAGTTCCACACCAAGCGCCTTGGCCAGTCGCCGCGCCATCACTGGCCATACAGCACCGATGTCTCCTGTGACAGCCACGCTCCCAGCCAGCCGCGCAAAGCCGGACATCTCCATCCTGAACGGCAACTCAAACAGCTTCGTCTTGGGCTGGCCAAGGTTAATCGCCTCCTGCACCCCCCTGTCGTCCCGCTCGGCCTGCCAGACTTTTTCCAGCGCCGGATCAAGGTCAACCCGTACCAGCGTCTTGCTCTCGAGCGACCACGTCGGCTGCCCGTCCCATGCTGCCCACAACCCGTGGCCGGTATGCGTCTCGAACGGCCCGTCATGAATCTCCTGCGTCAGCGCCACTGCCGACTCAATGATCACATCGGCCTCTCCAAGCATCCTGGCCAAACGCTCCGATCGCTCGCTGATCGGAATGCTATCGCCGATGGCCAATCCAACCGCACCGCCGCCCACAAGCTGCGGTATCGTCACCAACACCGGCAACCCCGCTCGCGCGCCCGCACCGAGCATCGTCCGCTCGTCCGCACCCATGCCGGCCGCCGACTCAAAGCTCTCGCCGCGCTTCCTGGCAAGACGCAGCACCACGCCGGCCAAGCGTTCCATGTACAGACCCATCGGGTATCCCAAGTTACCCGCTGCCTTAATGACCGATCTGCCCGATGCCTGGTCAAGCCGCTCAATGAGTCCTTCATCCAACTCCATTTCCTCCCGGAGTTTGGTCAAGGCCAGCCCTGTCAACTCGGTCAACTCGAACGCTCCGCCGTGCGGTAACAACGCCTCATCCACGCCGATGTCGCGCCCATCCACTCGCTTGACACGATCCAGCACACCGGCCATCTCATGCGCGATGACGGCCGAACTAGTGGTCACGCCATCCACGATCCCAGTGCGCATCAACTCGGCCACGAGCGTAGTCACGCCCTCGTGAATATTGGGGCCGCTACCGGTGACGACAACAACTTTGCCACCACGCTGCTTGGCCTCGATGATCCGGGCGACGGCAGAATCGATCCGCTCCAGCGCAATCGGCGATAGATTTTTCTCGAGCTGCTCGACGGCATCCCAGTCGGGTTGTGGGGGTGTCGCTGCAATTGTCATTTTGGAGAGGCCAAGCCGGGCCAGTTGCCGTTGGGCAGATCACGCAGCACCAGCTTGGCGGGATCGATGACGACGTGCTTGATGCGTTCACGCCGCCATGTGTAGGTGATGTGCACGAGGCCGTCGTCGGACTGAATCACCGACGGATAGGAATACTCGCCCAACTGGTTCTCCAGTATCAGCGCCGCCTGCCAACGAACACCATCGCTGCTCAACGACACGTTGAGCAACTGCCGGTCGTACGGCTCCTCCTCGGCGGTGTGGTTGTAGACGAACAGCTGCCGGCCGTCGGTCAGTGTGACGGCATCGGTGCCGGCATCGGGATTAGGCAGAGTCGTCGCAGTCATCGGCCCCCATGTCCGGCCCATGTCGCTCGACCAGGCTGTGGTGATGCGATTCTCAAGGCTGCGGCAGAGCAGTTGCAGTCGACCGTCAGAGTGAGTGAGGATGCTCGGCTGAATGGCGTTAAACTTGGTGCCGTCGTTGATCGGCCCGATGCGCGTCCAAGTACGGCCCATGTCGCTGCTCAACTCGAGGTGCACTTTCCAGATTTCGCGATCGCCCAAGTCCTGCTCGGTGCTGCTGCCCGCAAGGATGTCGCCGTTGGGCAACTGGATCGGCTTGTTTTTGATTGGCCCCAGAATGTCCTCCGGCAACCGCCTTGACTGCCCCCACGTCCGGCCGCCATCGTGTGAGGTCATCATCTCGCCCCACCAGACCGGTTCATCTGGACCGGTTTTGTAAAAGAGCATTAGCGGCCCGGTGCTTGGCTGGAACAGGACCGGGTTCCAGCAGGCATATCGCTTGGCCGCGTGCTGAATGCCGTTGGCCACCTCTTTCGGACCGCTCCACCCTTTACCGTTGTGCCAACTGAGCCATATGCTGACGTCGACATTCGACTCCCGCGAACCGCCAAACCACGCCGCCACAAGTCCACGCCGGGTCTGCGCGATCGTCGAGGCATGGCACGACTTGAACGGTGCGTTTTTGAAAATAAACTCCTCCCTCACCACACCAGGTTGCGCTATCAATCCAACCCGCTTGGGCTTGTGGACGGCCCGAGCGGCCTTGGCCTTGGCCGGGTACGAATGCGCCTGGCTGTGCGGCAGGTGGTAGAAAAAACCGTCCTCCGCGCCGAGCAGCAGGTCCAGTTTGCCGTTGCCGTCCCAGTCTACGACACACGGGCTGGTGCTATGCGATGCCAACTGACGTTGACCAAGCGGCCCGACACGCTTCAGAACAATGTTACCGTCGCGGGTTTCGCAGTTGCGCCACCAGTCGGCGTTGACGGAATCAACCAGCACATCGAGTCGCCCGTCACCGTCCCAGTCGGCGACTGCAATCTTTCGTCGACCGCTGCTACCGGCGGTGCCGGGGTTCAACTGAATCGGCCGGTTGTCCTCGTCCACGAATATGCGGCAAGGCGGCAACAACTGAAGTTTTTCGCCAGTTCGACGCCGCTCAAACAACGCAAGGTAGCCCTCATGGTCGAGCATCACCAGATCGTTCAGTCCATCGCCGGTGAAGTCCACCGCCACCGGCGTCGTACGCCATTGGGTAACAAGTTGGTCTCCCCTTGGATTCCACCAAAACCACTTTGGCTTGGGCACCGTGCTTGGCCAGGCAACTTCGACCGGTCGGGCAGCAGCCAGATGCGGCTTCGTGCGGCTGCCAGTATTGCGATACCACAGCACTTCGCCCCAGATCGAGTTCACCAGCAAGTCAGGCAATTCGTCGTGATCCCAGTCCGCCACGGACAGTGTCGTGTAGCCCCATTTCGCCTCGCACGGCCCCTGGATACTGCCGTTCTCACCAGCTTGAATGCGAATGACCCTACCATCAGCCTTCAGCCGCTGAGCCGCCGCCCAGCGCGGCTTGGCACCTCCACCGAGGTTCTCAAAAAAACCGATGTAACCGGCGGTGTTGCCGCTCACGATGTCGTGATCACCGTCGCCGTCCCAGTCCACCGCCACCGGCGTGGAGAGAGCGCCGAACTTCACACCGACCGCCTGCTGCCGAAGAAAACGCGGAGAGGTAAAAACCGGAGCGCCGCCAGCCAGACGACCGGTATGCTCGACAAACGCCACGCGGCCGTCCTCCTGTCCAACGATGAGGTCCACATCGCCGTCACTGTCCCAATCGACCGCGACCGGCACGATCATTTGCAGATCCATTTTCAACTCTGCTCCATCAGCATCCAGGAGTCGTTGGCCGGCGAGGTAGCGGGGCTGCGTGCGTGAGCCGGCGTTTTCAAAATACGTCAACCCGTCGAGAAACTCGCCGCATACGAGATCCAGCTCGCCATCACCGTCATAGTCCGCGAAGTTCGGCGTGGGCCAACCGTAAACATCCACCGCCGCGCCGGCGGCCTCGACAAGCTGCTTGGACGCGTAAAACGGCTTGGCGTTCGAGCCGGTATTGCGCATCCAGTAAACATGGCCGTGCAATGAGCCGTTGAGCCACTCGCCCTTTTCATTGTAGGCGTTGTCCCAGCCGTACTCGCTCCAGTCGCCTACGCCAATGACGAGGTCGAAACGGTCGTCGCCATCGTAGTCCGCAAACTGCCAGACATTGTTACGAACGTTGTTCAGGTGAATGTTGCCCTTTGAAAAAAGCGAGACCGACTTGGCGAATCCTTTTTTGCGGAAGTCCACAAACTCACGGCCGGGAATCAGGATGCGATCGCTGCCATCGACCCGGGAGACGCCGATGTTGCGATAGCCCTTGCCCAATCGGACTCCCGGTTTGAACACCGGCATCGCGCCGCCACCACCGGGATTCTCGAAAAAGTAGATACCATTGGAGGGCCGATCCGGGCAAGACACCAGCAGGTCGAAGTCGCCGTCGCCGTCGTAATCCATCGGCATCGGCCAAGCCCAAAGTCCGACTGACAAATCCACAGCCAATCCAGGATTCCGGTAACGAAGCTGCTGCAGCCCGGTGTCCGCCTGGCCGAGCACACTACCGCCAGCCGACAAAAGCACTCCAATAAGGCCCACCATCAGAATGAAAAAATTAATGAATTTCATCTCAACCTTTTTGTTGAGCCAGGGGTATGGGACAATACCCAACTTGAGCCAAACAGACCTAATAACGGCCGGAGTTTGTGCTGGAGTTCGCTCCAAAAAATAGCATACGAACAATGTGTCGCTGCAACGGCATCGTAGTCAAGTCAATGCGCTTGACCAAGCGTCCGGCGGAGAAAACTTTCCTGAGACCGCTTTGTTGATAGCCAATTGACATATAAACTGACTTGTTGCACAAACACTGCGTGCCGAATCCATGGACAGGAAAAGGGAATCCGTATTCGCGGCAGGAAGTTCGTGATCGTTTGCAAGCCACGCTGGATCGCGGTGAAGCCATCATCGCGGCGGGAGCAGGGACAGGAATTAGCGCCAAGTTTATCGAGCGCGGCGGCGCGGATTTGTTGATCATTTACAACTCTGGACGCTTTCGCATGGCCGGCCACGGTTCCACAGCTGGATTAATGGCCTACGGCGATGCCA
>PVBE010029484.1_pt1 | contig 18663 bp, 17 predicted proteins | sample 1631181 | NCBI WGS metagenome assembly PVBE01 (sample SAMN08397723, study PRJNA350692) | Marine metagenome, whole genome shotgun sequencing project. | isolation source: water | place: Pacific Ocean | collected 2012-04
CAACGACTGCGACGGCGAAGTCCCGGCCGAGGAGTCCGACGCCGACGAGGACGGGGTCTGGGGCTGCTGGGACTGCGACGACGCCGACCCCGCCGTTGGGTTGGGCGAGGTCGAGCAGTGCGACGGGCTGGACAACGACTGCGACGGCGCGATCGACAACGGCTTCGACGACGACCGCGACGGGTTCACCGCCTGCGCAGGCGACTGCAACGACCACCACCCGGGCGTGTTCCCCGGCGCCGAGGACGTGCCCGGGGACGGCCTGGACAACGACTGCGACGGCGCTGAACCGGGCGAACCGGGGTGGGGATGCAGCTGTTCTGCGGTCGATGGAGGGGGCCCCACCGTGGTCGCATTCCTGGTCCCGCTCCTAGCGTTGCTCCGCCGCCGTCGATAGAGTCTTCGGCCATGCGATCCAAGATCATCGTTCAGGCCATGCTCGAAGCGGGTTTCTGCGACGCCAAGCGTCACAACCCCAACGACTACATCTCCCACACGACCAACGCAGCCAAGCGCCTCGAAGAGGCCCTCAAGGGTGTGAAGGCGCACGAGGACGTCAGCGATCTCATCGCCGCGATGTTCGAGACCGGCTTCTGCGGCAAGGAGCAGAAGGATCCCAACGAGTGGATCATGTTCGCGGAGACCGCGATCGCCGAACTGAAGGTCGTCGCCTAGCGAGACCGACCGGCGGTCCTAGTGACCGCCGCTGCTGCCCTTGGGTTTGGCGTGCCAGACCCGGGTGGCGAGCACGAACCCGAGCACCGCGATGGGGATCATCCAGAGCGGCCACTCGACCCAGTCGCTGGTGTTCGGCGCCTCCTTGGGGATGCGCCACGCGTACCAGAAGGACATGATCGCCGTGCCCAGGTAGACGAAGCCGTCGATGATGCCGACGGCGATGCCGGCGTTCTTGGCCCCTCCGAAGTCCATCGACGCCGTGCCGCTGAGCATGCCGTGCACGCCGATCACGAAGATCGACATCACGATGAGCAGCCACAGCACCCACTGCTGGTCCAAGACCAACCACATCAGCACCGCGCCACCGATCAGCCCGCCGTAGAGCACAGCCGCGACGGGGCCGCGTCGGCTGTTGAAGACGTGGTCGGAGATGGAGCCGGCGAAGACGCCGCCGAGGATGCCGGCGACGCACAGCAGCACGCCCCAGTTATCGAAGACGAAGCTGTCGTACCAGCCGACCTGCTTCGCGAAGATCTTGCCCCACTGCATGATCGCCTGACGTAGGAAGCCGGAGCAGAACTCGATGGCCGCGATGGTCATGATCACCGGGTTGGTGAGCATCATCTTGAAGACCTGGATGGCCGGGTCGGGCTTGCCCGTATCGCCGGAGGTCGCGTCGCCGGTCTCGAAGTTGCTCAGCCCCGCCTCGCCGGGCGTGTTCTTGACCATGAAGGAGACGGTGATCCCCATGATGGCGAGCAGCCCTGCGGGGACGAGGAACACCAGGTGTGCCTGGCCGTCCCAGATCTTGAGGATGAGGCCGTTCCAGTCGTAGGCGAAGTAGACGCCGAGGCTGATGAGGATGCCGAAGATGGCCCCGAACACGCCGCGCTCGCGCACGTGGAACCAGGGGGCGTTGACCTTCACGATGGCCACCGCGCCGAAGCTCTGGAAGTACATGTTCATCGCGTACAGCAGCGACAGCGCCGGCAGCAGCACGGAGGTGTCGGTGGAGGCGGACTCGAGGCCGAAGAGGCCGCGGAACCACGAGAACGCGCCGAAGATGGGCGCTGCGATCGTGTTGACGGTGTTCGAGATGGTCCCCATCTCGCCGCCCGAGGAGACGACTTCGTAGGCGACCAGGCCCATCAACAGGTTGGCCACGAACGCGCCGGCGGCTCCCAGGAGGATGGCGAACTTGCCGCCCTTCCGGTCCGTGATCGGCCCGTTGATGATGAACGCGACGCCGTACACCAGCGTGCCGATGCCGAAGATCGTGCCGAAGTCGGCGTTGTTCATCAGGTTGAGGTCGGCGAACTCGCTCTTGCTGACCGTCAGGTTGTAGCGGCCCATGTACAGGAACGCGTACGTCAGCCCCAGCGGGAGCCAGTTCATGACCCGGCGTTTGCGGTACTCGTCCGTGTGCGTGACGTCCTCGACGCGGGGAAGGCGCGAGATCACGAACGCGATCACCGCCAGGAGGATGCCGATCGGGAGGAACGCCTCCAGCGAAAGCATCAGGGGAGACTTCTTCGCCTCCTCCTCCGCGGCCAACGCGAGGGACGGCAACAGCAAGACGAACGAGGCGGGCAGAACACGAAGCAGGGTCGACATGGGGCTCCTCCGAAGGCCGCCGACCCTACACCAGTTCCCCAGGACCGTCTTGCAGCGTCTGTCCCCCCCGTGTTACCCCCCCGCGACATGGCGACACGGGACCTGCAAGGAGTGCTGGATGCGATCGGGAGCGCGACCGATCTGCCGATCGTCGTGTTCGATCTGGACTCGACCCTCTTCCTGGCGCGCAGCCGCAACCTGCGCATCCTCCAGGATTTCGCCGAGTACGGCTGCGGGCGCTACCCCGACCTCCCCGAGTTCGCGGCCAGCCTCACCGTCGCCGACCTCGGCTACATGGTCGACCATCCGCTGTCCCAGCGCGGCTTGCTGACGGACGGCCTCAAGACCGAGCTCCGGGCCTTCTGGGCCGAGCGGTTCTTCACCGACGACTACTGCGAGCACGACCAGCCCACCCCCGGCGCCCCGGAGTTCGCCCAGGCCTGCCACGAGGCCGGCGCGCTGATCTACTACCTGACCGGCCGCCACATCAGCGGCATGGCGCTGGGCACCACCACGGCGTTGGTGAAGCAGGGCTTCCCGCTCTTCCGCGGCCGCACCGTGCTGCACCTCAAGCCCACCTTCGAGATGCCCGACGGCGCCTTCAAGAAGCAGGCGGTGGCGGACATCCACAGCTACGGCGGCAGCGTCGTGGCGACCTTCGAGAACGAGCCCGGCCACGCCGACACTCTGCGGCAAGCGTTCCCCGAGGGGGTCCACTTCCTCCTGGACACCGTGCACTCACCGACGGCCCCCGAGCCGCACCCCGAGATCGTGCACATCCCGGACTTCCGGCTCTAGTCGAACCGTTTGAAGCGGAGCATCGCCAGCGGCTGCTCCAACCCCTTGAGCTGCCGCTCGAAGTGCTCGGGGAACCACTCCAGATCCCGGATCACTTCGCACGCCTCCGTCTGCGCAGCCAGCGCCTGGCTGACGACGATGTCCTCGCCTTCGCTGCAGCTCTCGACCCGCGCGGCGGTGTTCACCGTCTGCCCGAAGTAGTCGAGCCGGTCGTTCATGGTGACGACGATGCAGGGCCCCTCGTGCAGCCCGATCTTCAGCTTCGCGGGGTAGTCGTGCCCCTTCTCGATGAGGTGCTCCGCCAGCCGCGCGTGCAGCTCGTGGGCGGCCCGCAGCGCGTCGTCGGGGTGCACGAACGCGGCCATCACCGCGTCGCCGATCGTCTTGACCGTTGCGCCGGCGCCGTCCCGCACGATGTCGGTCAGGATCTCGAAGTGGTTCCACACCAGGCGGAACGCACGGGCGTCCCCCAGCTCGGCGTACATCGCCGTGCTGCCGACCAGGTCGGTGAACAGGATCGTGGCGCTCTCGACCCCGAGCGCGACCCCGCCGGTCAGCATCTGGTCCGAGAACAGGTCCCGGAAGCGTTGGTCCGCCACGAACTCGCAGCCCGCCAGCGCATCCCCGGCCCACCGCGCGTCCTCGATGATGGCGAGCACCTCCCGTTGGCTCTGATTCATCACGGTGACCGGCGTCGGTTGGCCGACGGGGAGCACCGGGTCGTCGCCCGCGATCCCGTCGTCGCTCACCACCACCCGGGGGAGCTCCCGCATCGGCTCGGCCTCGGCGTCCACGCGCAACCAGCAGACGTCCGGAGTGCCCGAGATGCGGACGCGGTAGCGGCCCGGCTCCACGTCCACCTGGGGGGCCCAGTCTTCGCCGGGCCCCAGGAGCTTTTGGTAGAGCACGTGCGGCGTGGTCCCGGGGCCGGCCTGGCAGTAGTTGCTCCGCTTCAGCTTCCGCAGGTCGGGGTGGGGCTCGAACACCACCTCCAGGACCTTGTCGAGATCGACCTCGAAGTTGAGGTTGCAGGAGCCGCACCAGCCGTCGGACTGCACCTCCTGGAGCGCCGCGAAGCTGCTCTTGTCGCCGCGGCAATGAGGGCAGATCACGTCCCAGCGGAGCCGCAGCAGCCCCACCGACGTCGCCGCGAGGCAGGCATCGACCGTCTGCCGCTTCCCCGTCTCCCACGCCCGGGCCAGCGTGTGGGGGCGGATTCGCTCGACCACGTCGTCCGGCGCGGTCAGCACCAGTCGGCCGATGGAATCCAGGATCGGGGTGTCGAACATCGACTTCGCCCGGTTCACGAGGGCGTCGACCTTGCCGATCTGCGCGGCCGACGGAGTCGGTGCGTCGACGGGCGACAGTTCGGCCGCGGGGATCTCCTGGAGGGTGTCCGATCCCGCCGTGCCCGCCCGCCGTTTCTCCAGGTACTTCCGCATCGGCGGCAGCACCTCGCGGCCGAACCCCCAGATGAAGATCTTCCCGGTGATGCCCCGCGGCACCATCCAGAACTGCGAACGCACGACGGAGCCGTCGCCGTCGGCCCCGATCTCCACCCGGAGGGAGCGCCGACAAGGACGGCCCCTTGGTGTAGGTCCGCCGGATGTCGAACATCCGCGGCGACTCCCACGTGGCCGTGAACTCTTCGCCCTCGGCCTGGAGGTGCTTGATCTTCGTGCGGAAGGTGCGCCGCGACGTGCCGTCGGGCTGGGGATGGTCGGTGTATTCGAAGGGCAGAAGCCCGCCGGCGCGGTTGACGCGCTGGGTGTCCGACAGCACCGCCCAGGCTTCGCGCACCGTTGCCGGGGTCCTCAACTCGAGGACGTGCGACGGTGCTCCGCCGATGTCGGGCGGCTGAGCGGGGAGCAGGCTAGCCAGCGTTCTCCGGCGTCCAGGAAGCAGCGACGGCGTCGGGGGATTCCGGGGCAGCCCCGGCCTCCCGCGTACCGTCGATGTTCAGGAAGTCGTGCATGAACTTCTTCAGCATCTTGCGGTGGTCCCGCTCGAGGAGGTTCAGGCGGTACTCGTTGATGACCTTGACCTCCATCTCCTTCCATTCGTCCCAGCAGGGGCCGCAGGCGACGGCGGAGATGCGCTTCCAGTAGTCGTTGGCGGCGGGCAGGGTCTCGAACGGGTAGCGGCCGTCGTCCGGCGTCTTGCCGCACTTGTTGCACTGGAACTTGGGATCAGAGTCGGTCATGCGCGAATCCTAGCCATCGTCGTGCCGACGTGCGAGCGCGATGATCGATGCACCAAACGGCAGATCGATCGCGCCCATGAGCCGACCTTCGAGCTTGAGGAGGTTGGTCAGGAACCGGTTGGTTCGTTCCGGCACCTCGACGTACGAGGCACCCTGTTCGGAGAGGCTCGGCACCAACCCCTGGGCGATGCGGAAGCTCATGATCGCCGGCAAGGCGAAGCTGATGGCGTAGCTGCGGCGGATCGACACGAACCCGTTGCCGTTCAGGAGCGAGTGGATCTCGCTGGCGACGTACCGACGCCGGTGCCCCAGCGCCTCGTCGTGCACGCTCCACAGGAAGCGGTACGCGGGCACCGTCAGGAGGAAGTGCCCGGCCGGGCGCAGCACCCGGTGGATCTCCTTGAGGCCCTCGCTGTCGTCGTCCAGGTGCTCGAGCACGTCAAACGCGGTCACGAGATCGAAGGAGTTGTCCTCGAACGGAAGCTCGGTGGCGGTGCCGGCGACGATGGTGTCCTCGCCGATCCCCATGGCCCGGACCTGGTCCAGCCCCGGGCCCGGCGGCTCCGCGCCGATCGCCTCGCCGAACTGGGCCAGCAGCTCCAGGTTGCGGCCGGTGCCGCAGCCTACGTCCAGGATCTTCAGGGAGCCGTGGGGGCCCAGGTAGTGCTCCATGAAGCGGCGGATGATGTACCGGCGACCTACGTGCCACCAATACTCCTCCTCCATGCGCTTCATCCGCTCCTGTTCGGCGGCGTCCACTGCTACTCCTTTCGATCCCGCAGGTACTGCTGGATTCGGTCCGCTTCATAGCGCATTGCCGCGTCTTCGGGGCGCAGCTCCGACGCGCGCACGAAGTGGTCCCGGGCCAGCTCCAGTTGCTGCCGCTCGGCGTACATGAACGCCAGACGGAAGTGGAAGATCGCACGACGGGGCTGCAGCTCCACCGCCCGCTGGTAGTGCGCCTCGGCGAGGCGGAGATCGCCCGCGTTCTCGTAGTCGACCCCGAGGTTGAACCAGGACCGGGCGTGGGTGGGGTGCACCTCGATGGCGCGCTCCCACACCGACCGGTTGTCCGCCCAATGCGGGAGGTTGACGCTCAGCCCTGCGACGTACGCCACTGCGACTGCACCCACCACCGCCGGCACCGCGGGCCCGGGACGACGGCCCCAGGCCTGCGCCGCGCCCCACCCCAGCGCTCCGTACCAGCACGCCGACGGCAGGTAGAGGTACCGGTCCTGCATCATCATGTCGGGCTGCAGCACCGAGACGTTCAGCACCGGCAGCAGGAAGAGCCCCCCCATCCAGAACCACACCCGGGCGGGTCCCGCGGTGAGTGAACCGGCGGCGAAGATCGCGACCCCCGCGAGGGCCCACCCGGCGGCGGGGGGGAGCGGGTAGGTGATGGCCTGCCGCCACGGCACCAACAGGTGCTGGGTGTAGGCGCCGACCAGGTCGATCACGACCGCCACGCCGGCGCCCGACTGCAGCGTGGGGGCGACCTGCCCGATGACGGCGTGGCGGATGCCGAGGTAGGCGGCGGCGATCACGGCCCACGAGATCCCGACCTTCCAGCCGTCCCGCCAGCGGCGCTGCTCCCAGGCGATCAGCACGGGGAACGCACCGAACAGGATGGCGGTCTCCTTGGTCAGCAGCGCCATCGCGAAGAGTCCGGCGGCGGCCGCCTTGCGGTCGTGGACGTGGGCCAGCACGGCACCGAAACCGACCAGCGCGGCCATCGGGTCGGTGAGTCCGCAGACCCAGCCCACCGATTCGGCCCGGGTCGGGTGGATCGCGAACAGCAGCGCACCCGTGGTGGCCGCGAAGGCGGAGCCCGTGACCTTCCGCAGGAGGTGCCACAACACCGCCACCGCGCCCATGTGCAGCGCCACCGTCGTCGCGTGCCAGGCCGCTGGCTCGGTGCCGAAGGCCAACCGGTTGAGGATGATCCAGACGGTGAACAGCGGCCGGTAGTAGCGCGGCTCGGCCAGTTCCGGGGCGAACGCCCAGACGTTGGTGGTGAAAGCCCGCCCGAGCGCCCCCGGCGCCACCAGCGACTCGTTCTCGACGATGACGGGGAAGTCGTCGTAGACCCAGCCGAAGCCCAGCGATAGGGCGAACGCCGCCGCTGTCACCCCCAGCACGAGCAGCAGCCCGCGTCGCTCACTCCAGTCCGTCACCGTTCGGATCATGCCCTTGCGGGCGCCCCCTTGCCGACGCATGCTCCGAGCGATGCGCCGCTTCGTGCTCCTCCTCCTGCTTCTTCTGGTCGCCACCGGATGCCAACCGCGGGACTACCCGTCCTTCAACGGGGTCGACGCGTGGTGCGAGGACGACCTCCTCTTCTTCGACCTGTGGGCCGACGTGCAGCACGACCGCGGCCCCCGCGCGGTCACCTCGGTCTACGTGCGTCCCGCGTGGGTCGAGTACGACGAGAACGACCAGATCATCCTCACCGAGTTGGGGGTCGAGTTCGACCTCGAGTACCAGGCCGAGGGGCAGTGGGCGCTGGCAGTGGAGTCCAACGCCACGCCGTTGGCCTGCGACTACCCGTACGAGTACTACTTCCTGTTCGTCGCTGAAGACGAGGACGGCGACTCCGCCGCGACCGACCTGATCAACTGATCATCTGGCCCGCCTCCTCGGGGGGCAGCGGCTTGGCGAACAGGTAGCCCTGGCCCAGATCACAGCCCAGCGCCTCCAGCGCCGCGAGCTGCTTTTCGGTCTCGATGCCCTCGGCCACGACCCCCATCTTGAGGTTGTTCGCGAGCGACACGATCGTGCGCACGATCTCCATGTCCTCGATGTCCTTGTCCATGCCGGAGACGAACGACCGATCGATCTTGAGGGTGTCCAGGGGGAAGCGCCGCAGGTAGGCGAGGGAAGCCAGGCCGGTGCCGAAGTCGTCCATGTGGAGCTTCACGCCGAGCTCCTTGAGCTTCTCCAGCAGGCGCCGCGACTCGTCGGCGTGCTCCATGACGGCGTTCTCGGTGATCTCCAGGACCAGGGAGTTGGGAGCGAGGCCGCTCTGGCGGATCGCCTTCTCCACCTCCGGCACGAGCGCTGGCTGGGCCAGCTGTCGGCCCGCGAGGTTCACGCTGATCGTCAGGTCCGGGCGGTTGAACCCCCGCTGCCACTTGGCTGTCTGGATGCAGGCGGTGTTCAGCACCCACCGGCCCATCGCGACGATCAGGCCCGTCTCCTCGGCCACCTCGAGGAACGCGCCCGGTCCCAGGAGCTCACGCTCGGGGTGCTGCCACCGGACGAGCGCCTCGAAGCCGTGCAGTGAGCCGTCGTCGATCCTCATGATCGGCTGGTAATGGACCCGCAGCTCGCCGCGCTCCAGCGCCTGTCGCAGCTTGGTCTCCAGCTGCATCAGCTGCATCGCCTGCGCGTGCATGTCGCGATCGAAGACCTCGTGCCGGGCCTTGCCGTTGGCCTTGGCCTGGTACATCGCCAGATCGGCGTTGCGCAGCAGCGTCTCGGGGTCCTCCGACGAGGCGCCCAGCGCGATGCCGATGCTCGAGGAGGTGAACACCTCCTGGCCGGCGAGCTTGAAGGGACGGACCAGTTCCACGTGGATGCGGTCGGCGACCCGGGTTGCGCCGCGGATGTCGCCGACGTCCTCCAGCAGGATCGTGAACTCGTCCCCCCCCAGCCGCGCCACCGTGTCCGCGGGTCGGAGGCAGCGCTCCAGCCGTCGCGCGATCGCGACCAGCAGCTGGTCGCCGACCGAGTGGCCGAGGGAGTCGTTGATGATCTTGAACCGGTCCAGATCGAGGAACAGCACCGCGAACGAATCGTGGGGGGTGCGCTTGGATCGGGCGACGACGTGGCTCAGCCGGTCCATGAACAGAGCGCGGTTCGGCAAGCCGGTCAGGCCGTCGTGGAAGGCGGCGTGGAGCAGCCGCTCCTCGGCCATCTTCCGCTGGCTGATGTCGGACATGGAGCCCGCCATGCGCACGGCCCAGCCGTTGTTGTCGCGGACGGCGAGGCCCCGGCTGAGGACCCAGAGGTAGGAGCCGTTGCTTCGGCGGATGCGGTGCTCGTCCTCGAAGTGCGGCGTCATGCCTTCGAGGTGGGCGGAGATCGCTGAGCGCATGCGCTCCAGGTCGTCGGGGTGGACCCGGCGGAACCACTCTCCCGGAGTCGTGCCGACCAGGTCGTCGGAGTAGCCGAGCATCGCCTTCCAGCGGGGCGAGAAGTAGAGCGCGCCGCCGCCGACGTCCCAGTCCCAGAGGCCGTCGTTGGCGCCCTCGACGGCGAGGGCGTAGCGCTCCTCGCTCTCGCGGAGGGCGGCCTCGGTCTTCCGACGCTCGGCGAGGTCGCGGTAGATCGACAGGATGAGGGCGCGGCCTCCCATGCGGACGATCTGGGAGGTGACCTCGAAGAGGTGGTCGCTGCCGTCGGGGCGGCGGACGTGGGCCTCGCGCGGTCGGCCGGGGTCGACCTCGGTGATCGAGGTCGTGCGCAGGTAGACGAGCAGTTCGATGGGCGCCCGTGCGATCAGTGAGACGAGGTCGAGCCCGAACAGCTCCTCCGCGGCCGGATTCGCGTCGACGATGCGGTCCTGGGCGGGGTCGTACAGCGTGATCGCGTCGGCCGCGCCGCTCATCAGGATTCGGTACTTCTCCTCGCCCTGATCAGCTTCGCGGTCCAGCAGATCTGCCTCGAGCAGCGGGGAGAGACGCCAGGCCAGGGTCTCCAGGGCGGCGGCGAACTCGGGGCTCGGTTCCTCCCCGAAGGCGACGACCATCACCCCGAGGGTGCGTCGGGGGCTCCCCAGACCGACGGCGAGGCCGTGGCCAGCCACCTTCCGCAGCGGGGGGAAGACGCGCACCACCGACATCGCGTCGTGGGCGCCGGAGGTCAGCGGGTGGGTCTTGGCGGGCACCGCGCAGGCATCGGCGACCGCCTGAGGAAGGACCACGCGATCAACCACCGGGTCCGGGATTCCAGCCGTTGCCTGGCAGCTTGCGCGGCGGTTCTCGCGAACGCCCGGGGGGACGAGGAACAGCGCGGCGGCGAGGGCGTCGGTGCGGTCGACGATGGAGGTCAGGAGTCCGGACAGATCGTCATCACCGATCGGGCCCGCCTGGAGCTCGTCCAGGAGCACGAGGGTGGCTTCGCTCAGGGCGTGCGACGACCTCGTCGCCGTGCCTGGCATCTGGATGACCTGATTGGCCAAAGCGCCTCTCCCCCCCCCGAATGTCCTTCATCGGACAATTCGGACCTCACATGATAGCCGTTCAGGCCAGGGCAGCCTCCAGAGAACTGCGCTGGGAGCGCACCGAGCGCCCCAAAGAGGCCTGCCCACGCGCGCGCAGCAGGTTGTGGTCACCGTGGGTGGGGGCCACGTCGGGGCGCCAGCCGAAGTAGTTCTCGTTGAGCGCGTCGGCGGCGAAGCGGGACGCCAACTCGAAGCAGATCCGCTCGGTCGTGAAGAGGATCGCGGCGCGGTCCTCCGGCGGGAGCGGGTGCTCGCGAACGTACGCGGCGAAGGCGGCCTCGAAGCGGTCGCCGTCGAAGGAAGCCTCGGCGACGTCCTCACCGGCGGGGTTGCACCAGCTTCGGGCCGCGTCGCCCAGCTCCACGTCGATGGACAGCCGCCCCAGCGTGTCGAAGTCGAGCAGGCAGACGCCACGTCCGCGGCGGTCGAACCGGAGGTTGGAGATCTTCAGATCCCCGTGGGTGAGCCGCACCGGCCGATCCTGCTCCCCCTCCCAGGTCCGCCAGGCCTCCAGGATCCCCGCCGCGGTTGGCGCGACGTCGTCGTAGAGACGGTGATCCCGGTGCTCCGCCAATGCCTTCTTGAGGGCGGCCATGTGCTTGGGGGTGTCGTGCGCGCCGGGGCGGACGAACCGGAACTCGTGGTCCAGATAGGTGGTCGCGCGGTGCCAGCGGGCGACCAGCCGACCGGCCTCGGCGGCCCGCTCAAGGTTGTCGACCGTCTCGACCGTCTCGCCCGGCACGAACGTGAGCATCCGCCACGTGGCGCCCTCGTCGTCGATGGTGCAGAGCTCCCCGTCGGAGGTGCGGATGAGCCGGGGGGTCCTCAGGCCGGCCGCCTCCACGTGGGCCGTGACCGCCTCGATGTCCTCGTTGACGCGGGGCGGGAACATGGCGTGCTGGCGCTGCAGGACGGCCCGGACCGGGTCCCCGACGACGTAGGTGCTGTTGATGAGGCCGCCGGCGAGCGGCCTGACGGGCTGGTCGGCGAGGTCGGCCCACGCCTGCAGGGGCGGGTTCACAGCTCCGTGGGCTCCCCGTCGCAGAGGTTGTCCAACACGGTGAAGAAGCCGTTGGACGGGATCAGCGTGTGCTGGCGGAACCGGATCTGAATCTCCTCGGCGTCCTCGTGCCACTCGCTCACGTCCAGCAGCGTGCGGACGAACTGGCCGTCGACGTGGCTGTGGTGGTCGATGTGCTCAAAGCCGTCGATGGCGTCGTGCTCGGGCAGGAGCTCGGGGATGTAGCCGCCAGTCTCGATGGGCAGGTCCCAGCGGTCCACGATGAAGCCCTCGTCGAGGATCTCGACCTCCAGCGACAGCCCGGGCCCTTCGACCTCGCTGAGCTGGTCCATGACGAAGACGGAGTGCTGAGGCACGAACGGGTTGGTGGTGATGACGGCCTCGGAGTCGACCTCGCCGGCGTCGTTGCTGCGCATCAGGAGAGCGCGGGTGCCGACGGGGAAGTCTAGCTCCTCCTCGCCGTACAACCACGAGAAGCTCATGCCCTCTTCGACGATGAGGACCTTGCCGCCCTCTTCGGGGAACGCCTCCACCTCGCCGGGGAGCCCGAAGCCGCTGAGGTCGCCGTCCTCGAAGCCGCACTCGCCCACGCCGATGGGGGCCAGCTGCTTCTGGACCGGGTCTTCCACGTCGGGGATCGTCAGATCGTCATCGAAGCAGCCGGTCAGAACCAGCAGCAAGGGGAGCGGGACGCCTCGCATCGACACAATGGTAGCCTCGCGACCCAGGAGGAGACCCCATGTTCTCGAAGATCACGACGCTGTCGGCCGTTCTGACCCTCTCGCTGCTGCTGGCGTGCGGCGGCGGCGATGAGACGCCGACCCCCGAGCCGGCCCCTGAGGAGACCCCCGCCCCGACCCCCGAGCCGGAGCCGGAGACCGAGGCCCCCACCGAGGAACCGGAGCCCGAGGCTGAGGCTGGGCTCCCCGAGCGTCTCTCGACCTACCTCGCGACCTTCGGCGACGAAGAGCGTGCCAAGCCCAACCCGCTGTCGGGCGACGCCGACGCGATCGCCAAGGGCGAGGACGAGTTCCAGTCCACCTGCTTCCCGTGCCACGGGCGCGAAGGCAAGGGCGACGGCCCCGCCGCCAAGGCGATGGGGATCAAGCCGGGCGACCTGAGCGACGCAGTGCGTGGCGCGGCGATGACTCCGGGTGAGCAGTACCTGGTGATGAAGCACGGCATCCCGGAGACGGCGATGCAGCCCTTCGGCGCGGCGCTCAGCGACGACCAGATCTGGCGCATCCTCGCCTACGTCGAGACGCTCCGTCCGGCGCCCCCCGCTGCCGAGGAGCCGCCGCCCGGCCCCGACGAGGGTGAGACCGAGGGAGGCTGAACCGCCCCCGCGCTACTGGCCGCGCCCCGGGTAGGGGCGGGCCTGCTTGAGGTACAGCTGCGACCCGTCCCCGGCGGATGAGTCGAACTTGAACTCCGTGTCCATCGCGTAGAACCCGCCGTCGCCGGCGTAGGCGTCCGCGAAGTGCAGGTGGATCGCGTCCAGCGCCTGCCCCAACTCATTGATCTGACTCAGGGACAGCACGCTGTCGCCGTCGTCCACCAGCGAGCTGTGGGCGAGGTAGACGACCGGCTGACCGGGCTGGCTGTAGTAGTGCAGGTACTGGTCGGTGGTGACCCCCTGGTCGGGCAGCACCACCGACTCCTCGCCCAGCTGCACGTTGACGTAGAAGGCCGGCTCCAGGCCGGAGGAATCGAAGATGTTGCCCGTGACGGCGACGCCGTTGGCGTCCTCATCGGGGAAGGAGCGGTGCACCAGCAGCGCCATCCCGATCTGCCGGTGGTCGATGCCGTAGTACTCCCGCTCTTCGTAGGCCCGGTAGCGCCAGACCGACGCCCACACGCGCCGGATGGCCGCATCCACGGGGTAGGCGGGGTCGTTGGGGTCGCCCGAGCGGCTGGTGTAGAGCCCCGCGCCGTTGAATCCGCTGACGTCCTCGGCGTTGGTCGAGCTGCGGAAGCGGACCCGGGTGCCGGGGTAGTCGGCCTCCAGCTTGGCCACGACCGCCTCCAGGAAGTCGGGGTCGATCGGCGCCGCCTCGATGGCGCCCCGAAGGTGGGCCAGCTGCTCGTCGCGGGCCGTGGGGAAGGAGAGGAAGTCGGGATCGACGAGCATCGCGTCGACCTGGTCCCACAGCCCGTTCGCGGCCATGTGAGCCTCGTACCAGTGCACGGGAATCGCGAAGGCGTCGGGGTGGGAGAGCCCGTCGATGGCCGCCATGGAGCCGAAGTGCGACGCCTTGCCCCCAAACGCGGGCACCGCCGCCACGATCGCGGCGCGCAGATCCCCGTCGTAGGCCTCCAGGTCGACGATCAGGTCGTCGTCGCGGAAGTCGGTCACCGACAGGTCCATCGGCGTGGTCTCCAGCGGCTCGGGGCGGAACTCCTCCCACCACGCCTCGGCCTCCTCGGCGGTGACCTCACGGATGCTCCACTCGAACGGGCCGACGGTCAGCTCCACCCAGGAGCCTTCGAGCGCGCGCAGCGTGGCGTCGTCGAAGGCGCCCCGCAGCCCCATGTTCGGCGTGCCGCGGTTCTGGCTGAGCACGTTGATGTGCGACAGCGGGGTCTGGAACTGCTCGGTGACGATGCCCGCGACCACGGCGATGTCGTTGGGCACCGCCTCCAGCACCACGATCTCCCGGAACCACGGCAGCGCTGTCTCCATGGCGTCGCTCGAATAGAAGCTGAGCAGCCCCATCGACGTGGCGAGGTTCAGGGGCTGGTACTCGATGCCCGCGAACAGCTCCTCGGTGGTGATAATCTTGACGTCGTCGGGCAGCGCCGCGGCGACCGCGGTGACGGCCTCGCTGCCGGGGTGGAAGAAAAGCTCCTCGCCGAACCAGGCGGACTCCGCGATGGCGCGGTAGGCGGTCTCGATCATCGCCGCGTCGGCGGTGTCGTAGGGGGCGATCTCGTACGCCCAGACGCCCGGTCCGTCGTACCAGGTGACCGCGCCGAGGAGGAAGCGCCGGTCGGGGCTGTAGTACTCGGTGGCGTTGAACTCGCCCAACTGGGGAACGATCGGGAGGCCGTTGCCGGACAGGTGAGCGGACGTGAACTCGTGGTGGATCTTGTACGTCTCGCTGTTCTGGAAGTAGAGCCGTCCCTCGTCGATCCGGTCCAGCACCGTCTTGACCGAGCGGGCGCCGGGAAGGCTCGCGTCCAGCGGCGCCGACGCGAGCTGATCGAAGTCGCCCTGGCAGCCCAGCTCGTGGGCGAAGTCGGGATCGCCCTCGGGCTCCAAGGAGCACTCCCAGACGCGATCGGCGCTGGGGCATCCGGCGATCAGCAGCGCGCCCAGCGCCGCGAGGAGGCGTCTCGCTTTCATCTCACTGGTGAGCGAGCGGTCGGCCGGGCACGCCGATGTCGAGGCCGAAGATCTGGTCCGTGTCGCGGTCGATGACCCACATGCGCTCGGTGTCCCAACCGCCGACGCCGACGCCGAAGTCCATGTTGGGGATCCAGTAGGACGGCATCTCGGCCACGAGGTCGGGGCCCACTCCATCGGCGCTCCAGCGCCAGATCTTCCCGGTGCCGAACTCGGTCACGTAGACGTTGCCGCAGCCGTCGACCGCCATGCCGTCCAGGCCGCCGCCTTCGCCGCCCCACCAGGAGGCGTTGTCGCACATCAGGCCCCAGCCCCAATCGGAGCAGGTGCCGCTCTCGGTCAGCAGCGTGCAGCTGTCCCCCTCGCTGAGGGATGCGCAGGCGGCCGCGAAGGGGTCGGGGGCGTCGCAGTAGAGCGAGCCGTCCCAGTTCACGCAGGTGCCCGCCTGGTCGATGAGCTCGCAGGAGTCGCCCGAGTTGAGGCCGTCGCACGAGCTGAGCCAGGGGTCGTTGCCCCAGGGCGGCGGGGTCCCGCTGTACTCATCGAGCTCGCCCAGCAGCACCGGATCGCTGGCCGCGCCGGTCTCGGTCAGGGCGATGCTGTGCACCGTTCCGCCGCCGAAGCTGTTGACGTACAGGGTGCTGTAGTCGGGGCTGAAGCTGACGCCGTTGGGGTTCCACAGCCCCTCGGCGAGGATGATGAACTCGCCGGTCTTGGGGTCGACCCGCCGGACGACGCCAGCGTCGTGCTCGCTCACGGCGATCCAACCGTCGCGGTGGACCTCGACGCCGTTGGGGTAGGCGATGCCGCTGAGCAGCGTCGTGGTTCCGCCCTCGGGCGTGATGGTCACGAGGGAGCCCGTGGCGGGGCTGGCGACGACGATCGTGCCGTCCGGTAGCATCGACATGCCGGCGGCGTCGGCGACCACGCCCGGGACGACGAGGCTGGTCTGACCGAGCTGGTTGGAGCTGACGAGGTTGCCCTGCGGATCGATCGACAGGACGTTGCCCTCGAGGTCGAAGACGAAGTCCTCCGCCGAGGTGATGTTGTTCACGGTGGTGTAGGCCACGGGGAGGTCGTTGATCGCGTCGCAGTCGACGGGGACGGCGTCGTCCGTGCCGTCGTCGTCGTCCGGGGAGTCATCGTCGTCGCCGCCGCCCGGAAGCAGGGTCCCTTCCTCCCCCGGGCAGCCGGCCAGGGTCAGGCATCCCAGGAGGATGAGGAGGAGGACGTAGAGGGAGGTGCGGGTCAGGGGGGCCTCGGTCAGATGCAGGTGTTGATGGCGAGGTCGCAGGTCAGCCCGTCGGGGCAGTCGTCGGGTTCGTCGCAGGGGGTGTGGCCCCCGACGCGGACATCGGGTGAGCGGGGGGAGCCGACGACCAGCTCCACGCAGAGCCCCCCGGCCGACGTCGAGTCCACCGTGCGGCGGCTCAGCACGGCGTTGGGGAAGCCGGAAACGCCGGCGTTCAGGAGCGCGTCGGCGACCTCGGCGGGCAGCTCGGCCGCGCCGGTGTCCTCCAGCTCGCACTGGATGCGGACCGGCGAGTTGCCGTGTTGGTCGATCGTCAGCTCGAGCTCGATCGTGGCGGGGACTTCGGTGGTCGGTGCCGGCCACTCGACGAGGATGATCTCGCCCTCTTCGACGAGGATCGTCGCGTCCTCCGCCAGCTCCAGCACGTCGCTGCCGATGCCCTCGAGCCGGAAGCCGTCCAGCGCCTCCCCGGCCGCTTCGAGGACGATCTCGTCTTCGGGCTGGAACAGCGGATCGCTCAGGCTCGTGTCGAAGTAGCGGTTCCCCGGCTCCACCGGTTCCATCTCCACCAACTCGGCGAGGCCGGTGATGGTGACCGTGCCGACGTCCTGGTTCTCGGGGAAGGGGATGCAGCTGCCGTCGAAGTCGCAGGTGAAGTTGGGCTCGCAGGCGGGGTCGCAGAACGGGTTGTTCCGCCGCAGGAGCTTGCACGGCCCCACCACCTCGAGCTCCTCCAGGATGGTCACGGGCACCACGCCGTTGGCGACGGAGCCGTCGATCACCGGGAACTGCTCCTGACGTTCGACGCGGAAGCGGCCGGCGAGGCTGTCCAGCTCGCACGGTCCGGACAGATCGATGGGCACGTCGTCGTCGTCGTCGGAGGGGCAGGCGACGAGCCCGAGGAGGGAGAGCGCACAGAGACAAGCGCAGCGAACGAGCAGGGGCACAGCGAACACCGGGGCACGGATTCGTTTCTTGACACGTTCGACCAACGGCGGTTTGACGCTCATCGACGAGAGAATCTCATCTTTGCTAGTTCGGCCGGAAGGCAAACTCGTGTTGGGCGACCTGAGGCAGGCCGTACCGCGGACGGGGGAAGCGGAGCCGGAGCATCTGGTTCCCGATGCACTCGATGATCTGCGGCCCGGCGGGGTGACCCCGCCAGTCTTCGAGCACTGCGTGCGGTCCCGCCGGCTGCCCCAGCGATCCGATCTCGAATTCGATGACGGCCCGTCCGGCGGCGCGGTTGTTGCCCCGCAGATCCGCGTTGGCGAGCTCGAAGCAGTGGCGGTACCCGCGGGCCCGGCTCTCGACCACGAGCCGGACGTCGTTGCCGGTGAGGCCGCCGGGCTTGACCGTGCCGATTGGAACCTCCGGCCAGATGCCCATGAGGTGATGCACGAAGAGGCGGTCCAGCGGATCCATCTGCTTGGCCGTGAGCATCAGATCGTCGTAGACGCGCTGGTCTCCCGGGGGCATCAGCCCGGCCGAGGAGCGCTGTTCCATCAGCTCGATCACCTTGGCGATCCACTCCGGCTCGATGATCGTGACCTCGGCGGCGGCGAGTACGTTCTCCACGGCCGCGGCGTGGTCGCCCGATCGCTCGAGGCAGAGCGCGCGGACGAGGAACGCGCCCGAGATGTGGCGTCGGGTGAGGTAGTCCCGCGCCATGCGTTCGCAGGTCGCCCACCGCAGCTGCCCCATCGCGAAGCCCAACGAGTCGGCCATCTTCCCCTGGTCGTCGGCGGCGCGGATCGCGCGTTCGTGCAGAAACTGCAGCGCCTTGCCGTTGTCGCTGCGTCCGATGAGGGCGCCCACGAAGTCGCTGATGTCGGTGTCGGTGGCGTACTCGCCCCGCGCCCGCTTCTCCAGGTCGATGAGGTCGGTATCGCTCATGGAGGCGAGCCGATGAGCGTCCACGATCTTCGCCTCCAGGACCGGGTCACCGGTCGGCGTGCGTTGGGGATCGGTGAACTCGGGGGGCGGTACGGGAGCCTTGGGGGCGCACCCGATCAGCAACAGCAGGAGCAACGGGAGCCTCGACATGGTCCCAAAGCTACCGTAGACCTTGGGTCGTGAAGCAAATCCTCCTCCTTTCTGTTGCCTGCCTGATGGTCGGCTGCGGCTCGTCCTCGCTGACGGGCACGCTCACGCTCACCGTTCAGGGAGACGATGTCCCCGCGCCGCTCAGCGACGGAGTCGCCGTCGATTGGGACGACGAGGTGAACTGGACCCGCCAGATCCTCTGCCTCTCCGGGGGCGATCTGGGGAGCCCGACGTACGCCGTGAAGGCCTACGACCGATCGATCGGAGACGGGCTCGAGTTTGGGTTGAACCTGCTCGCCTACGACGGACCGGGCGACTACGAGCGGGATGAGTTCCAGCCGGAGTCCGCCCTGACGGTCAACTTCACCCCCGCGGACGACGATCAGGACGACGACGACGACGACGAGTCAGACGACGACGACAGCGCGGGCGACGACGATGACAGCGCAGGCGACGATGACGACAGCGCAGGCGACGA
>PVBE012386353.1_pt1 | contig 18661 bp, 33 predicted proteins | sample 1631181 | NCBI WGS metagenome assembly PVBE01 (sample SAMN08397723, study PRJNA350692) | Marine metagenome, whole genome shotgun sequencing project. | isolation source: water | place: Pacific Ocean | collected 2012-04
ATCATGATAAATAATATCAAACACAGCCAGCTCAATCGGCAACTCCTCACGCAACTTAGCAATATCATACTTCCTCCGAATCCTCTGACTAATCGCCTGAAAATCAGTATACTTTTTAGTTTTAGCATCAAAACCAACAGCCTCAGCGTCGAGAATAAAACTATCGCCACTCACATGCTCCTCAACATACTCAGCAATCTCAGGAAACTGCTTGGTAACTTCCTCCAATCTCCGGGTAAAAATCTTCACCTTCCCGTTCTTTTCCTTATTAATCATAATCCTAAAACCATCATACTTATACTCAAACGCAGCCGGCTTCCCAATAATCCGAAACGCATCCTCAACACCCTTCGCCTTCGGAAACAACATAACCTTCACAGGCTTCCCGGGCTTCAACTTAATCTTCTCAAGCGAATCGTCACAAGCCCTCGTAAAAACCTCAGCAAAATCCGTAGCCTTATCATAAGCCTCCTGAACAGCGACAGCACAAACTTTCTTATCCTCCAAATCCTTCGGCTCAAAACAATGCACAACAATCGCATCTCTAAGAATCCCAGAACCAACACCAATCTTCAAATCACTCAAAACAGTCCTCACAACAAACTTCGCCTCCTCCGGCGTCCCAGAATGCAACAACTCAACAATATACCCAATCTTCTGATCCACAGTTCCCTTCCCCTCAATCGTCGTCAACTTCCGCAAATTATCCATCACCTTCTCAACACTCAACTTCTTAGAAAACAAAGCAGTCTGCTTTTTCTTTCCACCCAAAACCGATTCAGCAACCAACCCCAACTCTCCAAGCTCCTTAAACTCCTCAACAATCTCATCCTCACTAATCCCAGCAGCCTTAGAAATCGCCTTAATCACCAGCTGATGCGAAATCCCAAGCTCACGATTATCATAATCCGCAAACAACCGACCCTGCAAAAGATAAATCAATTCAGGCTCATCCCGAATCTCACCAAGAAAACCAGCAAGTATATCAGTCTTCTCCAACCCCTTCGTCGTCCCCTCCAGCTGAGCATAAACCTCACATATCTTCGAATAATCCATACCCCAAGAAAGACAACTCATTATTAAAATCTTGCTAATTAACCAATCTTTTCTTTATCTTGTCATTAACGAATCTAGCTCTACGTAAAAATTCTCCTATCTTTTTTGCATCCACACCAAGAAATTCCACCACATCCAAATTTTTCTTAGAGTTATTACAATCCAAACAAGAGGCAACCAAATTACTATCAGAATGAACTTCCCCACGCGTCAACCCGAATTCCCCAGCTCTAGACTTCGGAATAACATGATCAACATTTAACTCCTCACTAGCACCACAGTAAACACAAGACCCCCCATCTCGCTTTATAATCCGATTAGGATTGTACTTTCCCATAGGGCCAGGACCCCTCATCATGCGACCACGATTTTTTCTACTATAACTATCTTTTCCCATTCTAAAACCCCCATTTTAGTATTTATAAAAATTTGCATTTCGGTCATCACCATTCACCAACCTTTAAAAACACAAAGCTCTAAACCATAACATGGAAATCAACGTAACAGACGAAAACTTCGAAAAAGAAGTAATTGAGAAATCAAAAACAACTCCAGTTCTAGTAGACTTCTGGGCAGACTGGTGCGGACCGTGTAAAATGCTAGCTCCAACTCTAGAAAAAATCGCAAAAGATTACGATGATAAACTAATTGTAGCAAAAGCCGAAACAGACAACAATCAAACTAGTGCAGAAAAATTCGGAGTAATGTCAATCCCTTCAGTAAAACTTATCAAAGACGGAAAAGTCGTAGACGAATTCGTCGGCGCACAACCAGAAGCCACAATCAAACAATGGCTTGACCAAAAACTTTAAGCTTCTTCCACAATCTCCTGAGCAGTTATCGAAGAATTATCCTCGCCAAAACTAAACTTCCCCTTAACAAATTTCCCAGCCAAAACCCTCGGCAACCAATGCTTATCATCTTCCCACATCCTCTCAAACGGCACCTTATCAAAATCATGCCACTCGCAACTCATCTCCTCACTCTCCACAGGCTCACCCTTCCAACTATCAACACTATAAACATGAACAACCTGGTCCCAATCCTCAGCATGCGGAAACAAAAAAGTCAACTCAGCAACCTTCTTCAAATCATCAGCAACAGCCTCAATCCCACATTCCTCAAATAATTCCCTAACAGCAGCCTCAACAATACTCTCACCCTCATTCAACTTCCCACCAAAACCATTCAACTTTCCAACACCAAACCCACGCTTCTTCATCCCCAACAACAACCGCCCATCACGCATCGGCAAAATCAAAGTAGTATCCTTCATCCATAAACAACAAACCGAATCTTAATAAAATTATCCATAAATAGACATCATATCAATAGAAGGACTAGCATGAAGTTTGTTCGGATCATAATTGCCTTGTGGCGGCGCATTATAAAATCCAGATCTACCCCTTCTGTAAAGCTTATTCGATGGTCTTCTAGGGAGCCTCATTACTCTAGCTCTCGAACAATTCCGCCCCACAGCTCTATCACTCATAACAAACCAAACAACTCAATCTTAATAAAATTATCTAATTAGAAGGATTCATATAAGTAGAATCCATACCGAGAAAACTATTATCCTGACCAACACCAATCCCCATAGCCTGAACCACATCAGTCCTTCTTACTACATCTTCTTTCAGTGCATCAAAATATCCCATCTTATAAAGAAACACAGCACTAACAATAGCAGCAGTAGCACGATTCCGAGAAGCATCATTCAATCCATTATTATCCATTTTAACATAAAAATTTTTTAGTTACCACGCCTTCTATTCGCTCTCAATGACGGCCTAACTTTAGGGGCCTTAACTGGAGAATTCCTTAAACCTCTAGCCTTCCGACCAGCAGATGTAATTCCTCTCAAGGATCTAGCTTTAGGTGCTTTAACAAAAGGTCCAAGCTCTTTATCCTTCAAAATTCCAGGCTCACTTCGGTCAATCAAAATCACTTCGTAAAAATAATGAATACCATCCTTACCAATTAAATAAGAATTCAAAACTTCCATATTCGTATACTTTCGAGCAACCCTAGATTCAGCAATCTCCTTATAATTCATCCTCAAATTCTTTCTAATATGTAACCTCTTAGTTCTCCTCGCTTTGTTAGGCCTAGACTTCTTATGACCACCACGCTTAAGCTTAATCCTCACAACGACAACACCCTTCTTCGCCTTGTAACCCAAAGCTCGAGCTCTGTCTATCCTCAAAGGCTTATCGACCTTAGTAATCGCACCAGCCTTCCGCCACTCGATCATTCTCGCTCTCGAAGTCAACTTATCAGGTTTCTTCCAAGCAGCTCTCAAATATTTTGTCAAACTCATACTAACTTATCAAAAATTCACTTTTTAAAGTTAATCATTACTTTTATAAATCAAAATTCCGCTACATATTTACATGAGGCTGTGGCGCAGTCAGGTAGCGCATCGCTCTGATAAGGCGGGGGTCCCAGGTTCAAATCCTGGCAGCCTCATTTGATCCCCAACCCAGAAACATGTCCCATAAGCCCATTCAGCATTTTCCCAATTCCATCCAATTCTTTAATTAGATTCTCAACTTCATCACTTTTCAAATATCCCAATCTTTCAGCGACCAACAACTGACTCTCAACCTCTTTCGTACTTCCCATAGCAATATGCAAAAATCCAACAAAATCCTTACTAGTCCTCCGACCACACCCCTCAGCAATATTAGAAGAAATACTAATAACAGCCCTCCTTAGCTGACCACTAAGAGCATAATTCTCCTTAGCAGGAAACTTATCAACAACCCTATAAACATTCTCAGCTAAATCAAGCGCTCTCTTCCAAACATCCAATTTTCTAAAATTCCACATAGTCTTAAATCCCCACAAGCTACCAAGTCGTACCACCCCCCACCAGCGAAGCGTACCACCCCCTACCCCCTAAGCTCAACAAAAACCTTTTCCTTCTTAACATAATACCCAACCAACTCAACCTTCAACGGAATAAACTTCACATAACACTTATCTCTAGAATACGCCTTAATCTCCAAACCCGAAGCCAAAGCAGTCACAACAACATCGGCCTTCTCCCGAACACCAGGCGCATCAATCTCATAAATAATAGTATCAGCAAGCCTCCGAATTTTCGCTTCAACCTCAACCTTAGGCAATCCAGCCCGCCGCTCATTTTCCTCATCCGAAACAACAGGCACCTCAACTTTTTTCACAGGAGCTTTCTGAACAACCTGACCATTCTGCATCGGCGCTCTAGCAACCCGAATCTTAACACCCTTCGGCAATCCACCCTCACCAAAATTCGCATTACCCAGCTGACTCTCTAATTGCTTAACCAAAGAATTCATAATCTTATCCATCCCAAACGGCAACTTCTGTTCCGCCCGAACCTGCTCCCCAGAATCCATCCGCCCCAGCATTCCAAAATCCTCACGATCCTGCTTCGCCTTAAATCCGACCCCACAGTAAGGACAATAACTAAACTTCCGCTCAATCTTCTTGGCACACGCGGGACACTTTCTTTTCATAGCAACCAAAACAAAAACCGATTTTTAAAACTTATGATATCGCCGTTAACTAAATATGATGCTCTATTTTTTCAACTATATGTTCTAGGTGGTGAACCTCTCGAACGATACCTTCAACAGGCTTAAACTCCTTCACAAGATAATGCGACGAGAACTTATGAACATGCCTCACCTCATGCAAAAACCTAACCCCAAATATAGCCACAAAGAATCTTCCAATCATCGAAATCGCAAAAATAAATAAAATCACATTCATAAAAGGAACACCAATCCAAGCAATCAACGACCCAATACTCGCTCCAATAAAAGTCCCAACCCCAACAAGCAAATTCATATACGCAACTCCGAACGCCTGCTTCCTCTGTTTAACCGCATCATAAACATAATTATTCGCCGCAAGATTATAGCCAGCCCACGCAAACCCACTAAATATCGCCGGCACAAACAGAAGGTATACCTTAACCAAAATATCAGAACTAATCAAAGCCGACAAAAGCCAAAGCCCCGGAACCAAGAATATCAAGATAGAACAAATCCTCATCAACTTAATATTTCCAAACCTATCAGAGAACTTTCCAAGCAACGGCAAGAACATCAACTGAAACAGCGTACCTGAAACAGTAATCGCCATAAACCAAACATACGAGAACCCCAAATTCCTCAACATATAAACAACCCAAAACGGACCAGCAACCCCAACAACAATAGCAATAGCCCCCCTAAACAAAGTAAACCGACCAAACGCAGTGTGCGGAGCCATCTTCAAAAAAGACCAAAACGAAAACTCATCCTTCTTCCTAACTTTCAACCTCGGCTCATACTGCCTCGCCAAAAGCGTCCAAGACCAAAGTCGAACAAGCCCAGACACAACAAACAACAAACCAAAACCAAGTAAAGTAAATCCTAAAACATCTCCGCTAACTCCACCAAAACTCTTAACATAATCCAACACAAGCGCACCAGCAATCATAGTTATAACACCAAAAAATCCAGCGGCACGATTCCTTCTAGAAAAATATCTCCCACGTTTCTCCTCGGGAACAAGCGAACCCATCCATGAAAACCAAGCAGGATGATTGACAGCCGCAAAAGCATAAAACAAACCAAGAAGCCCAATCAAAACCCAAACCATATGCGGAACCCCATAATAAAATAAAACACCAGTCAAAATAATAGGAATCAAAAGCAACATCTTAATCATAACACCAGTCAAAACAATCCTCTTCCTAGAAAACCTCTCAAGCAACGCCGACGCCTTCAGCTGAACAAACGCAGGCAACAGGCTAACAACAGCATGCAAAATACCAATCTGACTAGCAGTCGCATTCATCGCCAAAGCAAAAGGAGAGAAATACGATAGCCCAAGCCCAGAAGAAATCGAAGCAAGCGACCCCTCTTTAATACTCAATTTCAAACTATCATCAATCTTCTTCGCAACAACAGGATGGTCCGCCCTAATATCACTCTTCACCTTCTTCATGCAAATAACAAATAAAAAGAATATAAAAATATAACTAAAATAGAATTTAACCAACCAAGATACTCCGCTCGCCATCAACTCGACTTCGAGATATCTTACGACTAGCCTCCATCAGTTTCCCGTAAAGACCCTCGGCAGACGCAGGCGTAAATCCAAGATTAGCCATAACGCCACGATAATCATCAGCAGTCAATCGCCGACCTTCATTCATTCCAAAATAAAGATGCGTCTCACTCTTAATTCTCTTCTCGGCAATAATACCCCTCAAAACTTTACCAGGTCTCTTGTACTGCTTACAAAACACATCAATAGCAGCAGACATAGTCCGAGCCTTCTCTTTGTCCTCAGTCTCAACGCGAGCATAAACTCTCTCGCCCTCAAAGTTCTTATCCTTATATGCCGAAAGATCAACAGCAGGCGCAAGCTTTTTCTTAGCCCGCTTCAGCTTCCCTGACATACTCGAAATCGGCACATCAATCCGGTCAGTCGCAATCAATTCTATCAATTGCCTTTCTAATTTTTCACTCATTGTTTTCCTCCATAGTATTTACTTGAAACTAATAGCCAATTTTCCCATTTAGATTTATGAGGGGATAAACATCACCACAAGATATATAACCAACAAAATCCTGATGTAACTATGCAACCACTAAAACAAGCAGGCCTAACAGAAAACGAATCCAAAGTTTACCTAGCACTCTTAGACCTCGGACCATCACTAGCAGGACAAATTTCAAGAAAAACCGGAATGCACCGACGAACAGTCTATGACACAACAGAAATGCTAATCAAAAAAGGATTAATAGGATACATCCTCCAAAACAATCGTAGACTTTTCCAAGCTTCAAACCCTCAAAGAATATTAGACATCATAAAAGAAAAACAAAACATTCTCTCACCATTCGTCGCAGAACTCTCTCAAAGATTCACAAGCACCAAAGAAAAAGAAGAAACAAATTTCTACAAAGGCAAAGAAGGACTCAAAACAGTTTTCGAAGATCAACTCAACGCAAAAGAAATCCTAGTCCTAGGCGCTTCGCCAAAAGCATACGACGTCCTAAAATTCTATTTCAAATGGTACGACAAAAAAAGAAAATCAAAGAAAATCAAAGCAAGAATAATAGCATCAAATAAAAAACTAACAAACATTCCACTTTCAGAAATAAGATATCTTCCAGAAAAATATTCAAACCCAGTCTCAGTCAATATCTACGACGACAAAACCGCAATAATCCTCTGGGCAGCACAACCCCTAGCAATCGTAATCAAAAACAAAGAAATCTCCGAAGGCTACAAAAACTACTTCGAACTTATGTGGCGAATCGCAAAGAAGTAATTTTATAAAAACCAATTTCCTGAGAACCTTAAGCGTGGATAGTATAATGGTAGTATGTAAGCTTCCCAAGCTTGAGACCCGGGTTCAATCCCCGGTCCGCGCATGTTTAGAGAGGCTAGCACATCGTTAACCTTATTAATCCAGCTTCTATAAATCAATATGGCAGAAAAGTTTTACATAACAACAGCAATAGACTACGTAAACGCGGAACCACACATCGGCCACGCGTACCAAAAAATCGTAGCGGACACCTTAGCTAGATGGAACAAGCTGCAGGGCAAAGAAGTTTTATTTGTAACAGGAACAGACGAGCACGGGAAAAAAGTCCAAGAAGCAGCCATAACAGTAGGGAAAGATCCAAAAAAATTTGTAGACGAGGTGTCAAAAAAATTCATCAAAGCATGGAAAGCACTAAACATAAACTACGACAGATTCATCAGAACAACAGACAAAGACCACGCGAAAGTCGTCAAACAATTCATCAAAAAATGCAACGACGTAGGCGATATCTACAAAGGCGAATACTCAGGAAATTACTGCACAGGCTGCGAACTATACGTAACTGAAAAAGATTTAGTAGACGGAAAATGCCCAGTCCACCCAAACAGAGAAATCGAAAAAATCTCAGAAGAAACATACTTCTTCAAATTATCAAAATACAAAAAATTCCTACTAGATCTTTACAAAACAGATTTCACACAACCAAAGATCCGAAAAAACGAAGTCAAGAAAAGAGTTGAAGAAGGACTAAACGATCTATCAATTTCAAGAACATCTTTCGATTGGGGTATACCATTCCCCCTAGACAAGAAACACGTAACATATGTTTGGTTCGACGCCCTAATAAATTACTACACAGCGACAAGAGAAAAAGGCAGAGAAGATTTTTGGGGACAACCAACAGTTCACATTTTAGGAAAAGATAACACGTGGTTCCACAATGTATACTGGCCAGCAATGTTGAAATCAGCAAAAATCGAATTACCAAAAACAACACTAAACCACGGCTTCCTAACTTTCAACGGACAAAAAATTTCAAAATCACTAGGCAACTCGATCTCTCCAATAACATTGGTAGAAAAATACGGAGTCGACGCAGTCCGATACTTTTGCCTAAGGCAATTCTCATTCGCAAGCGGATCAGACGGAGACTTCTCAGAAGCAGCCCTAGTCCAAAGGCACAACGACGAACTCGCAAACAAACTCGGCAACCTAGTTTCACGAACATCAGCATTAGCAGAAAAATACGGAATAGAAAAAACACCAAACACACTACTAAAAAAATTAAACCTAAAACAAATCGAAAAACACTTCGACGAATTCAGAATAGATAAAGCCCTAAACGAGATCTTCGCATTCATAGATATCTGCAACGAATTCATTCAATCAAAAAAACCATGGGAAACAAAAGACACAAAAGTTCTATACCAACTAGTCGAAGCCATAAGAGAAATCGCAAAACTACTCTCCCCATTCATCCCAGAAACAGCACAAAAAATATCAGACATATTCAAAACAGATAAAATAAAAAAATCCCCAATCCTATTTAAAAAAATATGAAACCAACAATACAATACGAAGACTTCGAAAAGCTAGACCTAAGAGTCGCAGAAATAAAAGAAGCCGAAGAAATCGAAGGAGCAGACAAACTCTACAAACTAACTCTAGACGACGGAACCGAAGAACCAAGAACAATCTGCGCAGGAATAAAAGAACACTACTCAGCCGACGACCTCAAAGGCAAAAAAATAATCATCATAGCAAACCTAGCCCCACGAAAACTCCGAGGCATCGAATCCCAAGGAATGCTACTAGCAGCATCAACAGACGACCACAAAGAAGTAATATTACTAACTCCAGACAAAAACATAGCGTCAGGAAGCTCAGTAAGTTAAAATTTATTTAACACTCTTCCCTTTAACGTATCCAATATACCCAGCCAACAACCTCTCAATTCTCCTCATCTCTCCAATCTCTTTTCTTCCTTCATCCTCATCAATAAATCCCAAATCAATTCCAGTCTCAATCTGTCCCACCACTTCTTTTAAACTTCCCATAGCATTATTCAAATAACTAACAAAATCAGCACTAGTTCTTTTGCCAGATCCCTCCTTAAAATTCAACTTAACACTAACAACCGCTCGCCTCATTTGATTTCCAAGCGCAAATTTTTCTTCTGAAGGAAGCTTATTAATAAAAACATAAACACGAGGAATCAAAGAACAAATCTTATTATACACCTCTAAATTATCAATCCTCCACATAAACACAGTAATAAAACCAATTATAAAAACTTAACTTCAATTCACCAAGTCTCCACGAAGTGAGCTTTTCCATTGACGAAGTCAATGAGCCCTTCCGCGCCAGCGAGCCTTTCCACAAACAAAGTTTGTGAGCTAACCCCTAAAAAGTCTCGTCAAAAACCCAACCTTCTCCTCAACCTTCCGACCATCAACCTTACAAGCAATCTCATGATACTTCTTAGAAACCTTACTCCTCGGATGAGTATGACAAACCGCATCCCTCAAATTCAAAGCCTCTTTAACAGCCTTATCCTCAGGAACAACACCAATAATCTGCGACTCCAACATCGACTTAATCGCACTCAAAGGCATCTCGTAATTCGCAGACCTATGCCTCGTAACAACAACCCCATTAATCTCCTTACCCATCTGCCTCGCAACCTTAACAGCCTTCAAAGCATCAGTCACCGCCGGCATCTCAGGATTAGTCACAATAATAATCTCATCAGCAGCCTCAAGAACAGCAATAACTTCCTCGCCGAATCCAGCCGCAGAATCAATAATAACATAATCACAAAGTCCACTCAACTCCTTAGCAATCCCAGGAATCTTTTTCGTATTAAACTTCGTCAACTCCTTAACAGACAAGCTCGACGGCACAATCTTAGTTCCCGACGCATGCTCATAAATTGCATCCTCGACATTAGCCTTTCCCTTCAAAACATGATTCAAAGTCACAGGAACAATTGGCGCGCCCAACTGCAAGCCAACATTCGGAGTATTCAAATTAGCGTCGACAATAATAACTTCCTTATCCAACTTGTTCAAAGACGCACCTAAATTTATCGCTGTCGTAGTTTTACCGACACCACCTTTCCCTGAGTTTATAACAATTATTCTAGCCATTTTAAATTAACGTGATATTACCAGAAAAAGTCACTTTATAAGTTTTGTTAAGCTCAATTTGCAAGAATCTTTTTAACTTCGACGATAAACTTCTCGACAATCTCATAATACTCTCCCAATTTTTCCATATTAATATCAGTCGTCTTCTTAATGTCAACAACTTTCAAATTCACATTCTTCCTAAACTCACCACTCCGAGTCTTATTCAAATCAGGAATCCTCTTGAAGAAAATATACAACGGCACTACATCCTGCACCTCATCACTCTTCTTAAAATACTTCTTAATAAACTCAATCCTCTGCTTAGGACTTTCAGGCATAGCCGGCACCTTCCCCCCCTCAACTCTCTTCTCTAAAATCGCGTCAAAACTGATCTCAACCAAACTCTTCCAACGCGCCAACAAATTCAAAATCACATCACAAGTTTTCGTATACTTCAAACTTACGTATAAAAGATGGTCGGCACTAGTCTTCTCCTTGATAATCTCTTCAATCATATATTATATGCCCCTACGCAAAAAAAACCAGGTAAATAAGCTTTTTATACTTGTCGAAAATTCCCAGGAAACGCCGAAACAGCTCCATTAACACTCTTAACAAACTCACCAATTCTAGAAGCAGTCAAAAACCGATATTTCCCACGAATCAACAAAATAATCTTATCACCCCTCGCAAACTCAACAGGCGACTCCTTCTGCGCCCTCTCAATCTCAAGCACTTTTACCAAATGCTCAATAATAACATCATCCAAATACTTCGGCGCAACCTTCTTCAAAAAATCATCCAAACCACCACGAACCCCATCATAAATCAAATAAGCCCGAATCAAATGAGAAACCGCCCGAGCCGCCTCATTTATCACACCAACCAAAAATCTCTTCTCAGGATACTCCGCATACCCCGCCATCATCCTCTCAGCAACAGCCAGATGATACTTCGCCTCAATAAAATCACTCTTCCACATCAAACAAAAACCCAACAACTCTTTATATTAATTATTGCACTAGAAAACCACTAAGCCAAATTCATAATCGCCTCAGCAATATCACCATCACTCTCAGTCAAAGCAGCACGAACCTCTTCCTCACTCTTCCCACTTTTCTCAACAACCATAGCAACATCTTCATCACTAAAACTCTCACCAGCTTCTTCAACAGCCTCGCCAGTAATCTGATAAGTCTCCTGCCCCTGCATCATAACCTTCAAAACACTCGGATCATCAATAACCATATTTCTATCATCCATCTCAAAAACAACCCTATTAACATTCAACTGTGTCTGCGAAATCCCCATCTTCTTCATCATCCCCTGCATCTTCTTCGCATTCATTCCAGGAAACATTTTAAGTGTAAAAAATTCTAAGCCCTACAACCAAAACAATAACACCAATTATCATTCCAACAACAGCCCCAGGCCCAAATTTAAATTTAGAATTATACTCTTCGTTATACCGCATCAATCCGCCAAAGCCCGCACCAAGTCCATCATCAGCCATAATAAAAAGAGAGAGCGTCACTTTATAAATCTTTCAATATCCCATCCTCAACCTTCCCACCCCTCCCAAAAGTCTGCCCAAACCTAACAACAATATAATTAATCGAATTCCAATACTTCCTCGGGAAAAGCTCCATCAAATCCTTCTCAATCTTATGAGGATCTTTATTTTTGCTCCAACCAAGCTTCTGCGAAATCCGAGCAACATGAGTATCAACCCCAATCGCCGCAGCATTATGAACCTGCACAAGATAAACATTCGCAACCTTCCGCCCAACCCCAGGCAACCTCATCAACTCCTCAACACTCTCCCCAATCCGACCACCGACCACCGACCCTCGACCACCGCGCGAAACAATCTTAGCCGTTTCGCGTATATGCCTCGCCTTAGTCTTATAATAATTAATCGACCGAATCACCTTCTCAATCGAACTCAACCTAGCACGAGCCAATTTCTCAATAGAATCATACTTCCGAAACAAAACATCACAAATTTTAATCGTCCTAACGTCCCGAGTCTGCGCCGACAAAATCGTAGCAATTAAAACCTGCCACGGCTCATCCCACTCCGCCGCCAACCGAATATCCCGCCCCTCAGTCAACTTCCCCAACGCCTTCAATTGCCTCATAGCTAATTTAGAATCCATAAAAACTAGAAGGGTCAAGCACTTTAATATCTTCTTGTCATTCCAGAGAATATAAATTCTTATAAGTTAATAATCTTGTGAGTCTCTATGGGCTCCAAAATATCCGGTAAACTAGTGAGAAATATGATATCTAATGTTGTAAGAACAAAATTAGGAAAAGAGCCAATCAAACCCATTTTCGTCACATATTACACAAATATATCCTGCAATGCCGCCTGTACTTATTGCAATTATGTCACGAACGGAGCAACAAAAAATCAAAGTAGGTTATCTACCGACAAAACTCTACAGCTAATGGGAATTGTAAAAAAGAGTGTACCAAATATTTATTTTACCGGAGGAGAACCATTACTAAGACCAGACATAGAAGAGGTTACGAGGGGAACAAAGGACTTAGGGTTCAAGATAATAGGACTTAATAGCAATATGAGTCTCATAGATAAAAGACAAGGCCTTTTGGACGACATAACACAACTAGTTGCAAGTTATGATACCAACAGCATTGAAAAAAACAGCCAATTATGGGGAGTCACAAAAAAATTCGCTGAAAGAGTAAAAGAGAATATAGTAACCTGCGCAGGGCTCCAAGATGAAAAGGACTATACCATGACATTAAATTGCGTAGTAACTCCAGATTCTATTCCAGAGGCACATGATGTTCTCGACTTTTGCAAGGAGCACGGGATTCAATTTGCAATAGTACCGGCAGAACTCAAAGGAGGACAATTTAATCCAGAATTAAAAGATAACCCAAAATATAAGGAGTTAATATCAAGAGTACTGGACGAGAAAAGGGGAGGCGCTCCAGTTTTTGGCTCGAGAAAGTATTTTGAGACCATCTCAGAGTTTAAGGATTTTAGATGTTTCCCATTATTAACACCACACATCGACCACGAAGGACACTTGCATTATCCCTGCCAAACATTAGGTAAGAGAACAAGCTCAAGTATTCTTGAGTTAGGATCCCTAGAAAAAGCAATTGAGCAAGGAGAAGAAGAGCACGGAGGTATACCTTCATGCGGGAACATCTGTCACAAAGCATGTTATATTGGGCCATCCATTGTAGTCCAAAACCCATTCCGTGCCATGGATTCACTATAACAAAGAACCAGAAAAACTCAATTAGTCTACTTCCCCTCAATCTTCTTCAACCCACCCATATAACTCTGCAACGCCTTCGGAATCTTAATCGACCCATCCTTCAACTGATTATTCTCCATAATCGCAACCAACGCCCTCGAAGTAGCAATCACAGTATTATTCAAAGTATGCGCAAAATACCTCTTCCCACCTTTCTCAATCTTAATATTCAATCTCCGAGCCTGCGCCTCCTCCATATTCGTCAAACTCGTCACCTCAAAATACTCATTCCTCCTCGGACTCCAACATTCCAAATCACAACTCTTCGCTTTCAAATCCGCCAAATCCCCAGAGCAACATTCCAAAATCCGAAACGGAATCTCCAACGACTTAAACAACTCAACAGAATATTTCAACATCTCATCGTACCACTTATACGAATCCTCAGGCTCGCAAATCACAATCATCTCCTGCTTATTAAACTGATGCGTCCGGTAAATCCCCTTCTCATCAACCCCATGCGATCCAATCTCCTTCCTAAAACACATCGAATACCCAGTCTGCTTCACAGGCAAATTCCTCGCCGTCAAACTCTTCCCAATAAACTGCGCAATCAAAGGATGCTCAGAAGTCGCAATCATATACAGATCCTCGCCATCAATCTTATAACCCATAGCCTCAATCTCAGCCGTCGAATAAACAGCATCAAGCACCTCACGACGAATCATCAACGGCGGCTCAACATACAAAAAATCCTTCCCCAACATAAAATCCCGAGCATAATTAATCAAAGCCATATTCAACAAAGCCAAATCCCCCTTCATAAAATAAAAGCCCTTCCCCGAAACATCAGCCGAAGTGTCAAAATCCAAAACGCCCAAAGCCTCCCCAAGCTCAGCATGCCCCTTCACCTCAAACCCAAACTTCGCAATCTTCCCAAATTTCTTAATCTCAACATTATCCTTATCACTCTTCCCAGCCGGCACCGACTCATGAATAATCTGCGGAATCTTCATCATAATTTCACGAATCTCACCAAACATCTTTCCAGCCTTAACCTCAATCTTAGCAATCTTCCCCGGAATCTCCTTCGCCTTCACAATCAACTTTTTAGCCTCACTCTTCTTATTAGCCTTCATTAACTTATTAATCTCCTCAGAAATCTTATTCCTCTCATGCCTCAAATCATCAACCTTCTTCTTCTCCTTCCGCCATTTCGTATCCAAGTCAACAACCTTGTCAACCAACCCAACCTTCTCATCTTGAAATTTCTTCCGAATATTCTCTTTCACCGAATCCGGACTCTCCCGAATCAACTTTATATCAATCATAATATAATATCTCATAAATCATATTTAAATTTACCTAATCAAACCACCAGTCACCACTCCCAAATTCTTTGTCACTAATCCCCAATTCTGTCTCTACTACCCATGGACGAAATTTCAGAGAAAAACTTAAAAGCCAAATATAACTCTAATATATACATTAGAACATATAGTTCTAACCAAACAATACAATGGGAGACAGTTTCGATTTATTTTTCAGAAGAAAGCCAGCCATGATGCTGATAGCGCTAAAAAAAGTCTCACGAGCAAAATACGGATCCCAACTAGCAAAAGAAGTCGACTGCACATATTCCCACGCCGTAAAAATTCTACAAACACTAGAAGAGATCGGATTAGTCAGCTTCGAGAAAAAAGGACGAATCAAAATAATCAAACTTACAAAAAAAGGAACTGACGTCGCAGAACACATCGCAGCAATTAGAAAGTTAGTTGCTTAAAATTTCAATCTACATAGCCTCTTTCTTATATCTTTAATATCTTTAAATTCGATAACATTTTTAATCTGTCTTCTAAAGATAATGTCTTTAATATTCCTCTTAATTGCAAGAATAATTTTCTTTTTCTTCGCTAAAGCATATCCAAGTTCTACTAACATTCCCTGACTTATCTTAGAAGATTTTACAAAAAAGAGAATTAAATCAGATTTATCAATCTCCATAAAGGCCTTTTCTAAAATTTGTTTTCCACTCCATTTCTCATTAGCAAATTGCTCACTATCGAAGATAGTAGAATAGTGTCTATGTCCCGCCTCTTCTATCGCATCATGAATTTGTGAAATTGTTTTCTTTAACTTAATACGATCTTCTCCAGTAAACCTGTATGAAATAAAAACCTTTTTCATAGAATACTATATTTGAACATTCTTATTAATCTTTCTATAAAACAAACATGGCCTGGAGGGGATTTGAACCCCCGACACCTAGATTAAGAGTCTAGTGCTCTAACCAGACTGAGCTACGGAGCCATAATGTTTATCAGAAAATTTAATTTAAAAAACTATGCTTAATTATCAACCCTAACAGTATTCCCGCACTTCACACACTTATAAAATTTCGACTCAGCCTCATCCCCAGCCCTCATCTGCCTAATCCAAAAATACGCCCTCTTATTTTTACACTTATTACAAACCCAATCAGTAATCGGATTCACATTTCCTTCCTTTTCATTAACAACAGCAACCGGCACAGCCTCATCAACCTCCTCCTTCATCTCCATGTCAACCTTCCCCTTCGCAGTATAATTACATCTAGGACAACCAGCCCGAGTCTTCTTCATCATCAACAATGCACCACATTTTGGACAAAATTCCATCGATTACCCAACCCACTCAAATATATAAAATTATCTAAAACTAACAAAGTCCACGATTTCCAGAAGGTCTGCCACTTTCATAAAAAATCAACTTCGCCCATCCAACAAACGGAACCCTAAACAAAGCTTTCCCAACAATCTGATCCTCAGAAATATCTTTCTCAGAATTCAACTGCCTGGAATTAGTCTTATAATTATCACCTTTCGTAGAAAATTTGTCACCAGCCTCAACGACACGATGAATCAACGGATACTTCGCACCACCCTCAAAAATAATCACATCACCAACCTCGGGCTCATCAACACCAACGACAAAAATCACATCACCCTTAGCAAACCCATTCTGAAAAACCCAATCCCCAGTATCCTCCAACGAAATCCCAAGGTTCCTATAAACAGAACTTTCAAAAGTCTGCTCAAACCCAGCCTCATGATGATACATCGAACACGACTCAACAATCACCAACGGCAAACTCGTCCCAGTTACCAGCGCCAATCCCGGAAAGAAAATAAACTTAATTATAACAAAAGCCAAAATCAAAACCACAGCAAGCGAAGCCCAACTGTCCTCCTGCAAAAAATTCCAAAACCTTTTCAGCCCCTTTTTCATATTTCACCCAACCAATCCAACTTTAAAAACATAATCTTTATAAAGTATACACACCAAGTATACACATGACAGACATATTTGACAACACAATCCTTTGCAAGCACTGTAACAAAAAAATGCAACCAGCGACGGTAGCAAAGAACGGATTCCATCTAAGAACAGTCAAATGCGAAACATGCAGAAACCAAATCATCCATCCAGAAGATTTAAAAGAGTACGGCGACTTTCAAAACCTCAAGAAAAAAAACTTCAAAGTTAAATTAAGATACATCGGAAACTCATACGCGGTTTCAATCCCTCGTGAAATAATCGATTTCATGAACGAACAGGAAAAACAAATGAACGACATGGTCAACATGTGCATGGAAGACTTCGGACGTCTCTCCCTAAATTTCAAATGGTGAAATTCGCATCGACCAACGGGCGATCGGATTTCCCGCACGGCTTTGCCGTAAGACTAACTAAAAACAAATAAGTAAAAATGACAACTAAAGAAAAAACAGACAAAAAAATAATCAAGCTAAGAGTAGTCGAAGCATTACAAGATGACGCGTACAAAGGAGTTGTAAGAATCGACCCAGAACTAATGCGAAAACTCGAGCTAGAAAGAGGCGACATAATTTCTATCAAAGGCGACCGAGAAACATATTCAATCGTCGACCAAGCATACCCAGCAGACCGAGGCGAAGATATAATCCGAATGGATGGAATAGCAAGAAAAAACGCAAAGACAGGAATAGGAGAACACGTCGAAATAAAAAAAGGAAAAAGAAAAGAAGCAAAAAAAATCACAATCGCGCCAGCACAAAAAGGAATCGTAGTCCAAGGCGACCCAGATAATTTCAAGCGAGGACTCTTAGGAAAACCAGTAACAAAAGGAGACATCGTAGTAATGGGCGGAACTCAGCGAAGAAAAGACGTAATGGGCGACGGCTTCGGAGATTTATTCGGCGGAGACATGAACGAAATTTTCAGCCAGATGGGCTTCGGCGGAATGCCAGGCGGACTTACACAAATAAGATTCGCAATCGTTTCAACAGCACCAAACCAACCAGTAATCATAACAGAAAACACACAAATCACACTATCCCCAAAAGCGGTCGACATCTCAGAAGAATCAATCCCATCAATAACCTACGAAGACATCGGCGGACTAACAGAAGAAGTAAAAAAAGTAAGAGAGATGGTAGAGCTCCCACTAAAGCGACCAGAAATTTTCTCACGACTAGGAATCGAACCACCAAAAGGAGTTCTTCTCCACGGACCACCAGGAACCGGTAAAACTCTTCTAGCAAGAGCGGTAGCAAACGAATCCGAAGCGCACTTCATTTTACTAAACGGCCCAGAAATAATGTCCAAGTTCTACGGAGAATCAGAAAAGAAAATCCGAGAAATCTTTGACGACGCAGAAAAGAACGCACCATCCATAATCTTCATCGACGAAATAGATTCCTTAGCACCAAAGCGAGAAGAAGCTGGCGGTGAAGTCGAACGAAGAGTCGTATCACAATTACTAACAATGATGGACGGACTACAAGCGCGAGGTAAAGTCGTAGTCATCGGAGCAACAAACCGACCAAACTCAATCGACCCAGCACTAAGACGACCAGGCCGATTCGACAGAGAAGTAGAAATTTCAGTCCCAG
>PVBE010560461.1_pt1 | contig 18660 bp, 27 predicted proteins | sample 1631181 | NCBI WGS metagenome assembly PVBE01 (sample SAMN08397723, study PRJNA350692) | Marine metagenome, whole genome shotgun sequencing project. | isolation source: water | place: Pacific Ocean | collected 2012-04
AAAGGCCTCTAGGTCTAAACCCGTAAGCATCTTTATGAGTATCACTTATATAAGTAAGTAATTGGTCTTTTTCTGATAAATCGTTCCATTCTGTCATAATCTTTATACCTTTTTATTTAATATACATACATTATGCACTCTGGCGGACCATAAGTCAAGCACTTTTTCAAATCTTTTCCTCTGTGATATCAGTAACTTAGGCTAAATGTAAGAAAGTTTCTAGTATATATTTGTCGTGAAAGTTGGATTTGTGGTGTGTTTTAGGGTATTCCCAGCCGCTTGGGTGTATTATTACCCTACCTTTTACAGGTTCAACACCTATTTTCTGTACAGGGAAATCTATATTACCCTCATTCTCATTTAAAAAGAAGACAAAAGATACTGCTCGAATAGCACTGGCATGATCTATGGTATCTAAATATAAATTACAGAATCCATCTTTTTCTTCAAACTTTTTGATTTTAAGTTCTTCGAACCCTGACACTTTAATCATATTACCCAAATTAAGATCTTTAAGATAATGCTTATACAGTTCGCCTATATGAGCCATTAATCTCTCATGGATTTCTTCATCTTTGTGATTAAGTGTGTAGTTGTATTCTTGGTATTTGTAGTTTTCGTTTTCTTCAGTTACGACACTTGCCTCATTCTTATTAAATATTTCAATAAGATCATCTGAAAAATCCTGACTCAAAGCGCCATCATATATTTTTAATGCACCAGGCTTTTGAATGTGTGCTTTTTTGGTCTCATCTAGAGGAACATCTGAATGTCCACCTAAACCTACTACGCCGTCGCTATCTCTTCTTCCGTCTTCCATACTAATTTCACTCCACGTCTGTTTAATTCATTAACAAATTTATTTCTATGTTTCTTCTTGCCTGTATTTATGGCCTTTATTATTTCCTCGGTTGAGGTTTGTTTCAAATAATAATGTTTGATTTGGGTTCTTCCGGTTAATCTACCATCTTTACCTCTAATATTTTCTTTAGCGCTTGGCTTGAACTTTGGGGGCATCACTTATCTCCATTTTTAATTTTTGCAATTTCATCTCCATTTTTTCTAATGTTAGCATCTTGTAAAGAATCAACTAATCTTTGTGCTCTTTCTTGATCTGTATCCCTGTGCAAATCAGGATCTACTATTTTCTCTAACTTTAAAAACTCTATTCTAGTATTCGGAACATACCTCCATGTATATCCATCTTCTCCATAGATTCCGAAAACTGTTTCGCCTAAACCTATTTTAACAATAAGTGCAGGCTGGCCGTCTAATATAACTTTATCACCTTCTAAGAATGCTTTGTTTAATCTAAACTTTGCGCCCTTAACAAAAGATGTAGCTGCGTCCCTAATACTCAACCCTACGATTAAGGTTAGTAAAAAGCCTATGAACTCTACATAGAAATCTGATAAAATTATCTCAGGCATGTTATCCCTTCTTATGCTCTGTTGATGTACTATTTACATACAACCCAAACCATGCTGCTCCAGCTCCTACAATAACACTTACTAGAGCAGACTGTTCTGCTATAGGTGCTGGTAAATTCATGAACCAAGTTACTACCTTAAATAACAAGTAGATATACATGCTAATAAATGCACGAGGAAATAACCTCCATCTACTAAAATACTCTGGTGCAATCCAAATCCATCCTCTATCGTCAGGTGCACTCCACCAAGGTTTTGCATCTACTGCTTCTGGTTCATCGCTAGGTATTTGTGCTTTTAATTCTTCATATTCGTCTAAACTTATCTCTACGAAATTTTCTCTTTTATCTGGCATCTTCCTTAAATAACTCCCATTGATGTTTACTATTACTCTTACACTTTAAAAAATAATTTGTAAGGTCATTAGTATTTATATCATCTTTGAGTTTAGCAAACGGAATATATCCACATCTTAGTGTTGGATCGTCTAGATCAGGCAAATCCAATTTGGTTTTTAATTTATCATGAGCCATTTGTAGCCTTGGTTGGAACAAGTTTATATTTTCAACTGATAATGGATCACCCAACCATATGTGAAAACTTGGCCTCATAAATTCTTGTGGAACATATTGATGTGCCTCTATATTATAATCGTTACTCCAGGCTATCTCGGCAAAATGTTTCCCTACATGAGGGTAACTAATATATAGCCAACCTGGATGTCTTTCCAATGTAAAGTACTCATAGTCTTTTGGAAATAATTCTAGTGTTGAATGTCCATTCATCATTCCCCATCTAGGTGGAAAATTATTAATCACTAATTCATAATAATGAATGAGATTATTCAAGCGAGACATTTCCTCTTCGTCATCGTGATCTGCGAAGTATTCATGTAATTTGTTCATATTTCTTGTAGGCTCTTTTCCTAACATATAAACAATCTTATCAATTTCTGCAAGAATTACATCTTCTCTATCACCCATGAAATAAAACTCTTTTGTTTCATGTACATGCTCTTTAAGGAATTGACTATATCTTTTTGCTAAAACATTATCTAGAACATCAAATTCTAAATCTTTAAAATTTAAGATCATCGTATTTACCTCTGTCAAAAACTGGTGTGGAGTCGGTTTGTCCTGAATCTGATAATGCTTCATCAGGACCCAATGCTGGAGAAGTTTGATCTGTGTCAAAGATTCTCATTTTTGCACGATCTACACCTACCATAAATTTTTTGTTAAATGTAGGATCTGCATATCTGTTTTTTAATTGTTTAATCATGAACTGGCCATTCTGTTCTAACTCATCTGTACTTATAATAGCAAACATCAAGTCTGCTGTAGCTGGAAGACCAAAACTTTCTGAGGTATCTGTTAAGGATACATCTGTAGCTCCAAAACCAGCTCTCGTTGTCTGTGTAGCACTAAATATAGGAACATTTAAGTCTACTGCAAGTGCTCTAATTTCTTCTGCTATACTCTTAATAATTGTATAAGAGTTAGAATTACTCCCTGTTTTAATTCTAGAGCTTGCACATATATTTAAGTAATCAATAAAAACAATGTCTGGATGAAAGTTTCTTTTTAATTTAAGTTCATTAATCAAAGCTTTAAAATGTCCTGTATGTGCTGATGATGTAGGATATTCTTTAATAAGTAATCTACCCTCATATTCTTCATTTAGACTGCTAATTTTATTTCTAAATCTTTCTTCCGTTTTTGCTAAATCTCTGACAGCAGCCATTGTAATATCCATAAGGTTAGCATCTATTCTTTCTGCTATTCTCTCTTCTGCCATTTCCATTGTAATATACAATACTCTTTTACCTTGTTTTAAACATGCAGTGCTCATATGACACATAAACAGGGATTTACCTACACCAGTACCTGCTAATGCTATATTTAGTGTCTTATTTGATAAACCACCGTCTGTTATTTTATTAAACAGTTCTATATCAAAAGGAATTTTTTCCTCTACTCTATTATAATACTCTATTCTCTTATCAGCGTCTTCAATAAAATCGTGGCCTATTCTAGTATCAAATCCTACCTGTAATGCTTCGGTTAATAAATCAGGTAAAGCGTCAGGAGTTTTATCCTTTGATTTACCGTCTATGATTTGTATGCCTTCTAATACTGCATTAAATACAGCTTTATCTTTACAGAATTTTTCTGTCTGATCTACTAGCCAATCTAATTCTTGATTCTCTTGTTTATAATCAAAAATTATGCCAAGAAGTTTTCTTTGTGATTCTGTGCCTCTATCAAATGCAACTGACATTGCTTCTAATGTAGGAGGAACATTATATTCTTCTATATATTCTTTAATTTTTATAAAAGCGTACTTATGTTCTTCATCACCAAAATATTCGTCTTTAATAAAAGGTAGAGCTATCCTAGAATATTCTTCATTCCTAATTAAATTAACGAGTATAACTGTATCAAGCATTAAACTTTATCCTTATAGTCATTAAACACTTCAACGACACAAGGTGCACAAATATACACCTCTTGTTCGTCATTATGAAAACAATATGCTTTATCTTTTTTCTTTATAGGTTTTTCACACCTATCACACTTTGTCGTATTCTTGTTGGATATCTTCATCACTAATTTCCTCTGTTATCATATCCACAGAGCCTATTGTATATTGTTTCTGCACCCAATTAGTAAATCTTTTATCAGATAATATAGGTAACCAGAATTCTTTCTTCTGTGTATCTTTTAGTCTAACTTTAACTTCAGGAAGTATCTCTCCTGTATCAGGGTCTGCTTTCTGATACCAACCATTACTAGGTTTAATTACATGACCAGATGCTAATCCCATATCAAGTAAACCAGACCATTTACTAATTCCGTCTTCCCATGTAACTTCTACAGGGATTTTAGATTTCTCTCTTACAAATCTGGACTTTTCAACATTAATTACAAATTCATAACCTGTAACTTCTGATCCTGTTTTTTGTTGTCGTCTACCAATAATAAAAATGTTATCTGCTGAATAGTAAATGCCTGTTCCACCACTAACCACATCTTTAGGGAATAGGCCTATCTCTTTATATGTGTGATTAACTACAATAGCAGGTATATCTTTAATTGTTAAATGAGGTGTAATCATTCTAAACAGTGACTTCATTTGTTTAGCTCTTGTCATATCAGCAACACTTTTACCTTCTAAAGCATCTTCTACTTCTTTCTTAGAAGCTAAGTTGCCTACAGAATCTACAATAATCATAACATGATCATCTCTTTCAAAAGTATTTAACTGTTGCATAATATCATGTTTTAATTGTTCAATATCTGAAATAGGACTATGCACTACCCTGCTCGTATCAATCTCAAAAGTCTCAAAATAAGACTGAGGAGCTCCAAACTCACTATCATAAAATAAAACAACACCATCATCATATTTGTCTAAATATGACTTTGCCAATAACATAGCAAACGCTGTTTTAAAATGTTTACTAGGTCCTGCAAATACAGTTAAACCTGGTGTCAATCCTCCGTCTAACCTCCCACTTAAAGCAACATTCACTGCTGGAACAGATGTCTGTATCATATCTTGTTCATTAAAGAACTTAGATTCAGTCAGTATATCTGTTTCCTTTATCGTAGAATTTTGCTTGATTCTATCAAGTAATTTATTCATCATCTCTCCTGTGTTTATTAGCCCATATGGCCGTATTCATAATATTATAATCAGTATAGCATAATCCAGAAGCATGAGTCAAATCTTTTGGTAAACAAGTACCACCAAATCCTACCTTTCCATCTGGTCCTGGGACAGCCCAATGTGTGCCTCCTAGATTTTCATCGTTCTCTAAAAACTCTTGTATGTTATCATAATCGATATCATACGCTTCACATATATTTTTAAAGTCATTTGCTAATCCTACTTTAACTGCTAGTGCAGCATTTCTAAATAGTTTTATAGCACTTGCTTGGCACGGTGTTACCGGCTTTACAAATTTACTTCCACATGACATTAGGTCAACAAATTCATTATGATTATGATGTCCTATAAGAAGATCTATATTAGGATCGTCTACATCTTCCTTCCAATGATTTTCTCTTAAAAACTCTGGCATAATAATACAACCTTTATTAGCGTATTTGATACATTGATCAGGACCTATTGTACTTCTAATCACTGGTATAATTCCAACATAAAGCGTAGACAGTATATTATCTATAATAGAAGTGTCTAATTTTCCGTGCTTTAGGTTAGTTGGAACACAAATAAAAGCATAATCTATTTCTGCCCAATTATCAATTGTATAATCAACCCTAAGGTAAGGATCGTGAATAAAGACCTCTTGTTTTCCGTCTATATGTTTTTGTAACAGGTATTCTGTAGCTTTACCTACAAATCCGTATCCGATAATAGCGACTCTTGTAATTCTTGTATCTTCTTCCATTGTTCTTCTATTCTCTCTGCTTGGTCCTTAACGGTTTTCTCTTGAAACATACCCCTTTGTGTCTGATGTCTTAATTCTTCCTTCAAGCGTTTCAATTTGATTTGCTTTTTTCTCTGTCCAGTTCGTTTCATTTCTTTCCTTCCCGTTAGACATTGTCTTGGGTGTAAATTTAGTTTTTTGTAAACGCTCTAATGCTCGTTCACGCCTGGCTTTTCTACCTCCTGTGGCAGAGTATGGCCTATCTTTTCCGTGTCTCATGCAAATAAATCCTCCAATGTTGCTTGGGGTTCTGTGTTCCACCCCAAAGGTTTTAAAATGTTTTCCAAAGGATCTACAAATGCCTTTTGGAAAATTAAATCATAATCTATATATTTGTCAACATCAAACTCTTTAGGGAGTTTTGTTACAAATGCAATAGTATTCTCACCAATATTATTAGGTTCTTTTAAATACAAGAATTTAATTTTATCGCCCTCTTGTATTTTCTCATACTTAAGATTAAGTTTCTTTTTCTTTATTAAATTATTATATAATAAACTACCTCTAACATGTATAGGTGTTCCTTTTGTGTATATGTCTGCATCTGAGGTGTACTTTCTTAAATTATTACAACCTCGAGGAAATGCAATATCCTCAGGTGTTCTAGCTTTAAACTCCTGTTTGGCTTCCTCTATAAATGTTTGTAAGTGTTCCTCATCTGAGGTAAGTATAAGCCTAACAGCTTCTTTTAGAGAGGCTCTAATAGGGCCTGGTGTGCTACTTCTCACTATCTCTAAACCCATAACCTTTAACTTGGGTTCTTTTAATCTCAATCCTTCATCATCTAATACATTTAAAGCATATCGTTTCTTAGCAACAAATACGCCTTTATCTGCTATAACTTCTCTCTTAAAATCTATTTTATGTTCAAAAGCATTAGTGTAATTACCTAACTTTGTCATTGCTTGTGCAATAGCAGGTTCAATTTTATCTGTGCCTATCTTATCAAGAAGGCCTACAACCTTATCTATATCTTTATCTGGGAAGAAATTCTCTACCAATTTCTTACATGTAACATAACAAGAATCTGTATCACTATAAAAAGAATACATTTCATCATCTGTCCCACATACTTTATTCATATAAGTATCTAATGCCTTTGCAGTATCTCTAATAATTAACTGGCCAGACATTGTAATCCCTTCAGCAATCCTATCATCATAGAATCTAAAGTATTGATTGGCCAGGGCACCATATAAACTGTTTAATTGAATCTTACGAGCCATCTGGAAATTGTTATATTTACTAATTTCATTTTTGTGATGTAATGCTCCTGTTTCTTGATAATCCTTTTGTGCCTTCTGCATAAGTCTTTTATATCTCAATCTATCATCAAAAAACTTCTGTACTATCTCAGGAAATAATCCTCTCTTTTCTCTTGTATAACAGGAACCATTTCCTGCCATAGTGTAGTTCTTTTCTTTTAACTTATCTAATTGATATCTATCTAATTGATCGTCTACTTTAACATCATATTTAAATCCAGGAACAATCGTCTCTGGACTCATATTGTGTTGCATTAGGATACTAGGATACAGGCTAGTAGCATCAAAACTACACACCCAATCATAAGCTCCAGGATTTGGTTCTTGAACATAAGCGCCTTCTATTTGCCTTTCTTTTCTACCACCACCTTGGTGGACTACGATATTCTTTTCCCATAAATGATTATATAATAAACTATCCCAAGTTCGAACAGCTGAGAATACATCATTATAATTACATTTAGCGTCATAAGCCATTGTAATAGCAAGTTCAATAAGTTTCATCTTATCTTCTAACTCATCAACAATAACTGTATCTATAATATTATACTCTACAAATCTATTCCAATCATTATCATAAAATTCTTTAAATGTGTCAAAGCCTGACTCTAATTTGTTCTTACCTAATTCTGTTTCAGCAATAAAGTCTAGTTTATAACTCTCTCTTGTAACATAAGTAAACTTCTTATATAAGTCTATATAATCTAATTGTGCAACACCTGTAATTTCAAATGCTGTCATTTCCCTACCAGCTGCAAATCTAATAGGCCTTTTGTTAACTAATCCAAAAGGAGAGAATCTTTTATGTTCATTCTCACCTAATACCCTTTGAACTCTTGTAATAAGATATGGCATGTCAAACAAATTGCTGTTCCAACCTGTAATAATGTCAGGAGTATTATCTTTCCACCATCCTAAGAAAGCATTAAGTAATTCTTCCTCATCATCACATTTAACATATTCTATATTTAAATGTTTTGTATCTTCACCAGGAGTGAACTCTCCCAAACCCCATGTTGTTATCTCTTTGGTGTTGTTGTTTTGAAGTGTGATAACTAACACTTTCTCGGAGGGAGAGTCCACATTTGGAAATCCACCTTCTGATGTTGTTTCAATATCAATAGAGTAGATTGCCATTTGTTTAGCATCCCATGTTATAACACCAGGATATTTCTCGGTGATATATTGGTATGCGTAATAGTTTTGGCCAAAAATTGGATAGTTCTCCACATCTTTGTAAGTATTAAAATGCTCTGTAGCTGCTTTGTTGCTTTCAAATTTAATAGGAGCTACAGGCTCGCCAAAAATAGATTTGTATTTTGTGGGTTTGTCTGTCTTGTGAAAGAGCGTAGGTCTGAAAGATTCTTTTCGAGTAACCCTTGCTCCGTATTCGTCTACACCACGGAAAAGTATCTTATCGCCGTAATGTCTCGCATAAGTATAAAAATTCATAACAACACCTTAAACATAATATACACATTATAAGCTCTTACGAACCTTGAGTCAATTATATTTCTTTAACTCTGGTCCTATTTCGCAAGTGGCCTTCTGCTATATCTGCTTTACTTGCGCCGTGATAGGAAACGGCATGATGTTTGTGGATCATAAGTTCATTAATATTAGTGTTGCCATCTAAACTAATAAATTCACCAAGTATCCTACCATATTTTCCTTTTTTATCGAGCCTTGTTTTGAGTATAGCTCCATCTTCAATCTGCTGCGTGAGGAATTTCTTAGCCATAAGTCCGTATCGTTTCTCGTCGAGGTCACGGGTTCTACTTTCGGGAGTATCGATCCCATGCAGACGTATTCTCTGTTTTTTGAGCCAACAACCGAAGCCCAAGTCGATATCCACATCTACTGTATCTCCGTCAATTATTTTGACAATCTTAACTCTGTATTCATACATTTACTTTCCTTTTTTAATAGTTTCGTTCAACACCTTTTTATTTATAAAGTCTGGCTGAACAATTCCAGATCCAAATTTTGTATTGTATGCGTTTAACATATCTTTACCAGGATCATAAAGTGAAACAATATGAGTTGGAAAGACTGGTACTTTGTGGTCTTTTGCAAATGGAGCGTAAGGAGCAAGTCCCACGCTAAAATCAGTTTCACTTCCAGGATTTGGCATCATCATAATAATGGCCGGTTTATCGATAACTAGAAATCCTCTACCTTCAATCTCCGACTCTGTTACATCACCTATTAGATCCTCACCTGTTGTTAGTTTAACTATTTGAATGTTTGACATGCTCCCTATCTCCTTTAATTATTTAATGTCTATCACTTGTGGTTTTTGAGATTCCGGAACAACATTTTCTAATGCTATTGCCAAAACACCATTATCCATTTTTGCAGACTTAATTTCTATTGTGTCTGCAAGGTTCCAAGCTCTAGTAAAGTTTCTTTCAGCTATACCTTTGTGTATAAAATTAGATTCTTTATCTTTTTCTTGGTTACCTTCTACAATAAGTACTGAACCATCTTTAGATTCTTTTCTTATTGTAATTTCATTCTTCTTAAAGCCTGAAACGGCTATTTCGATAATGAAATTTGTGTCATCCACTTTCTTAACATTGTAAGGTGGAAAGGAACTTTGAACTCCAGGGCTAGATGCTGTTATTGCATCAAATACCTTATTGAAGCCTATGAATTCTCTTTCGATTTGTGGAAATGTTTGGACGAAATTGTCCCAGTTTGTCGTGTTTATGCTTACCATTTTAGTTTCCTCCTATTAGTTAGCAAGGTTAATAATACGGATACCCTTTCGGCGCATCCATTATTATTTATAAGAGTTTTAACTGTTTTTAGCATTTTCTATTGTATTCAGGTAGTCTTGATACATTACTTGATCATATACACCTTTTCTAAACCATACATTAATAGCCTTTTTTTGTCCTCTAATTACAGGAAGAGCTCCATGTAACGATAACTCTAATGGTGTTTCTGTACCCATGTGAGTTGTAGCAAAGAAAACACATCTATTCCTTTTAGGTTCTATTGTAATATTCATATTAGGAAAATCTGTTTCTCCGCCATCTTCTACATCATTTAAATATAGTAATGCAGTTGCTATTCTTTGGCCTGACTCAGGGGCATGTGATTGTAATGTTTCTTCTGTAAATGTATCTTGATGTGGCTCATATTGTTCACCCATATCATATTTTATTATTTGACAAGGCTCTGCTTGTGCTGGGTGTAGTCTTAATGCTGTTGCTGCAACATCTAAAAACATTAGGGCTGCTGGTGATTTATGGTAATTAAGTGTATTTCCTGTTTGACTTGTTCTTTTACGGTCTTGAACGGATTTTCCTTTTGGGCCAACAACACTAGACTTAGTAAATTTGCAATATTTATCAACTTCATTATTTAATTCTTCAAAACAATCTTCTGGTAATAAATCATCCATTGTCATTATCAAAGGATTGTTTATGCAATATACTTGACTAGAAGATGGTGTGTGTATCTCTTTATCCTTCATTTCTAAATCCTATATTAGGGAAGGCTTCATAAAAATTTGTGCCTCTCCTTCTATCATGTTCTGTTATAAAAGTCCAAAAGTCTTTTCTATTTTTTTCTAGTTCTTCACCTTTGAACCTATTTGCTTTTATCCAGCCAACTGTCTTTCTATATTTCTCTATCTCTCCAGTCGTAAACTGTGGATATTTTTCCATTTCTTTTAAACTGTTCTCCATTATACTTATATGATAATCGTCAGCGATTTGTGCTGAAAGGTGGTCTGGCTCTACCATATAGGGCATGTCTACTGTAATTAAATCCCCATATGTATTCTTAAGTTCTGCTATTTTAAAAATAAACTCACTTGAATTTGGAATAGACAAGAAGTTAAATGTACACATTATTCCTATAGGAACACCGCTTGCTAAAACCTTATGAAGGTTCTCTTCAAAATGTCCCATATCTAATCCGTGCCTGATATACTCTGCTTGTTTGCCCCATGAATCTATACTGACATAAAGTTTTGTATTAGGTATATCTTTAACTAGATTAATATATTTTATTACTCTGTTTTCAGTAACCATAAGATTAGAATTACAATGGAATGTTAGGCCTTCCCTAGGATTAGCTTTCACATATTCTAAGAGCTTATATGTATTCTTATCTAATAAGGGTTCTCCTCCTGTAACCCTAAGAACAAATAAATGTTCATAAGCTTGTGGAAACCACTTCCAAAATTTTTGTATATATGGAGAATTTTCTATTTGAGGTGTATGTATTAAATTATAAGGTTTTGATAAACCATATGGTCCATGTTTTTCTATTTCCTTTTCCCAAGTTGTGCTAAATACAGGACCACAATAACTACATGCCATTTGACATTTATTTGTAAATGATATTTCTAAATACTTAGGATAAACATATTCAAGGCCTGCATCTTGTGCCTCTTTTACTATGTCTCGATTATGTTTGAAAAATTGTACTGCAAGTGTCTGCCTATCTGAGATTAAATTAAGATCCTCTACCTCCCAACAATAAGAGCACTCTGAAGGTTTGCCACCTTGTAACATCGTTGCCCTTTGTTCAATTTTGTGAGGTGTGTTGTGTAAATCTGCTCCTAAAGGTATTTGATGCGTAGGACAATGATAGCAGGAGTGGGCTCTACCTGTTCCTAAGTGCATTTCCTGGTGATACCATTTGAGCACACAGAAACCAGGCCCCACTTCGTCCTGTTTTGTCTTTATAAGTTGGAGGGCTTGTATTTGGTTCTTATTTAACTTTCTTTCCAATATTGTATTTGGGGATTAGTTCCCACTCACCTTTCTCTTTAAACGATATAATTTTTATCTGACTTAAAGGTGCCAAATCTTCTTGTTCAGTTAATATTTTTACTAAACCCCAATCTTGGAGAAGTTTAGCAATAGTATTTCTTCTTTGTAAATCGTTATCTTGGAAATCAGCTTCTTTGCCATCAAGAGCGAACAGTTCTTTAAAATGTGTGATAAAGTATCGTCCTTTCTTATGTAGTATATGGCATGATTGATAAAGGACTTTTTCCTTTTTTGAAGCTACTCCAATTCGAGACAATGTTTCCCTGACTTTCAGAAAATCTTCTGGGTCGTTTAAGGAAATTTCTAGGGGTGAATACCCTGGATAGTCTATGTTAAAGTAATTCTCTTGATCACTCATTTCAATAAATTGCCTGTATATTTAATAATTAATTAAGTTATACAGGTATTTATACTTTTCCACCTTTAGAAGTACTAAGGTAGCTCTTTATGAGATCTAACTTATCATCATTTAATAGACTAAGGGTCTCTTTGGCCTTCATAAAAGAATATCCAAAAAACTTTTGTATAATTTCTATATTTTCGTCTTCCTTTTTCTTGCGCCATTCCCTCTTTCCAAATTTTATACTATCCATTAGATAATCATACTGCATTTTATTATCTAAATGAAAATTCTTATTCATTTCGTTGGCTTGTAATACACTATCCACATACATGCCAAAATTTCTATTTACTATAAAAGGATTATACTGTTTTTCAACCCTCGGGTCTTCTGAGTAATTTTCCTTTTTAAAATTTATACTATTAACAAAATCAAAAGGACCTAGCTTCTCGAGTTTATGTTCAAACTCACTTTCATCTATTTCTTTGACTGCCTCGCCAAAACCTTCTAATATTGCATTACTCATCTAAAAGTGCCTTATTACTCCTGCTATTATAAAGAAGCATGTAAAGAAGTTAACAAGAACAACGAGTGTTCTGAAAATAGCAACCATATCTGCTTCTGCAGAATCATCGCTTGCTTTTTCTCCTAGGGACATGCACCATAATTTCCATAACCTACTTAAAGTCAATATATTTCCCTTCTCTCAATGTTTCATATCCTTCTAACATTAGTTGGGAAACCGTCATATTTCTTTTCTTGGCTTCTTTCTTAATTTCTTCTCTTTTTGATTTTTCGATACGAATCTGTATCCAAGCGTCTTTGGCCATTATTTAAATTCCGTATTTACCATAATTTCTGTTAAACAGGCCGTAATATTAATCTCTTGATCTGCCACAAAAGCAGCTTTATATTGATAATCTGCAATAAGCACTACCAATTGTGCTGGCGACTTAACCTCAAGAAGCAGTACATCATATATCTGTCTAAATATACCCTGTGGATCTGTGTCTACATTACTTACAACCCACTTCCTCATACCACGCCAATCTTTATCTCTGAGACTCTTTGTGAGGGTCTCAGCGTCTATGTTTTTAAAGTTATCTAATATACCCTCATCTATATTACCGCCTACAGCGTACCTTTGCAGTTCGTTTATAACCCTTCTATAATCAGGGAAATGTTTGTTTAGGAGCTCCGCTAGTACCCTTTGGCTATACTCTACACCCTCGGTATCTAGTATGTACTCCATCCTTTTAAGGAACTTAGAGGCTAATCGATCTCGGCCCGATTCAACTTTAAAGTCTATAACCGTTGTTCTACTGTGCAACGGGCCTATAAGCCTATTGGAGTAGTTACATGTAAATATAAACCTACAGTTCTCAGCAAATTGCTCTATGAACCCTCTAAGGGCTGGCTGAACGCTATCCCTGTTCATATAGTCTGCTTCATCAAGTATAACAACCTTAGTCTTACCTTCAAATGATACTGCTGATGCAAACTGTTTAATTTTAGTTCTAAGGGTGTCTATCTGTCTACCTTCATCACTACCATTAATAATAATGTAGTCACAATCTAATTCATTACATAATGCGCGTGCAATGGTTGTTTTACCAGTACCTGCTGTTCCTGATAGTAATAGGTTAGGGACTTCTCCCTTTGTAATAAACTGTTGAAATTGTTTTTTAACTTCATCTGGAAGAATACAATCTTCGATAGTTCTGGGTCTATATCTCTCTACCCATAAAAATTGTTCTGGTGTCATATCATCTCCATAATTTTAGGCGAACTTTTTTTGCTCCAAAATGTCGGCCACATTTTCCGAGGGTAAAAAGGTCTAGGAAAAAGTCTCCTTAACATCTGTTGTTTCTGAGAAGTTTAAATCTATATGCTTACCTTCTTCAAGTGGTACTGGGCTTCCATTAGCATCATAACTACCTTCATACTTACTAGGCCAGCCATAAGCTTTCACATTGTCTAGTACATTTTCAGGTGTGCTTACATCGTAAGGATCACCTTCTAAATTGTCTTGAAATCCTTCTTCAACAAATGATTGTATTACATTACCATCATCAATGATAGCTGCGTATCTCCAAGACCTAACTCCAAAACCTAGATTGTCTTTTCTCACATCCATACCCATCTTAATAGTGAACTCTGCACTACCATCAGGTATAACTTTTACATTAACTAGATTTTGATCTATTTCCCACTCACGACAAACAAATGAATCGTTTACTGTAATACAATAAACATCATCAATACCTGCCTCTCTAAAATTGGAATACAACATCTCATAACCAGGCAATTGCTGGCCAGAACATGTTGGTGTAAATGCTCCAGGTAGGCCAAAAATAACTACTCTCTTTCCATCGAATAATTGTTGTTTTGTCATCTCTACCCATTTATTTTCTCCTGATGTAGTATAAACCATTTTCTTTACTACAAAATCAGGAACTACTGGTGTTAATTCGCTCATTCTCCATCCTCCAAATTAAACGGGTCTAACTCACCCTTCATTACTTTTCTAACCAAGTTGATTGCTGGGTTAGGCCTTGTGAAAATGTATTCTACTGTCTCACCTTCACGATTCAATTCAACTATCCAGCCATTTGTGGCTTCACGAATAGTGACTTCTAATTTATTCTCATCCATTGGGACTCCTTATAATGTGGAAGAACGCTCAAGCGCCAACCAATATTTCAAGTTACCTTTACTACTCTCTAAGAACATAAATTTCTTTTGAGATAAGGTAACTGTATAACCTACAGGTACAACCTTAAAGTTTTCAACAGCAAGTCTAGCGTCAAATGTCTTATCAGTTGTGCCAATAACCTGTCTAAAAGAATTAGACTTAGGTGTAGCAGGATCTCCTACTGTAACTACTACCTCAGAACCATCACCAATCACACTCAACATAGGAGCTGCTGTAATAGCTGCTGCCTTCATGATCATGTCAATATCATCTTTGGTTAAATCGAATTGGAAGAATGTGTCAACATCAATACTCTTATCAGGTGCACTAACAATAATGTTAGGGTCTGCATAATAGTATTCAAATTTTGCTGCACCTTTGCTAACTGTGAGGCTCTCGTCTCCAAATTCAACATCAGTGTCTTCCATTACAGTAAGAAGTGAAAGCAGACTATTTAAATCATAGACTGCAAATTCTTTAGGGAAGGCCTCTTTAATCTCAGCACGAGCAAAAATGTTTTTGCCGGTACTAATTGTCGAGAGTGTGTTACCCTCACGAACTAGAATGTTCGTATTTATTGTTGCGAAGTTCTTGACTACATCAAGAGTGTCTTTGCTAAGTTTCATAATATACTCCAATTTTTAAACCTATACTGCTATTATAGGTTCTTTCATAGTAAAAGTCAATGGCACATAGGACCATTCCTTAAAAGTTTCTTTTAGATTCCAGAAAGTGCTGGCATATAGTTTGTGCCATTACTTTGTGTGATTCTGGGCCTGGGTGAAACAAATCCCTTGATACATCAAACATTTCATCTCTTCTTGCTGGTTGATAAGTTGTGATAGGATCTAAAAATTTAGTAGAAACGATCCTTTTCCTTTCGTTAAAGGGCGTCTCTTTGCTATAGGAACCACAACCACTACCAGGTATTGGTTTGGGAGAAAATATAATGTCCTGATGTTCTTTTAGGTAATTAACAGGTGAGTAGTCTCCTACTGGTCCTGTGTATAACCAGCTTAAATTTAATTTTAGAACATCACACAATTTTATAATTGTATTATAAGCCAACCTGTGATGTCCTTCTCCCATTTTTTGTTCTTCGAAGTTTTCAAACCATGAGAATTGATCTGGTGTAGAGCCAGTAATTAGTTCTGATAATACTAAACCTGGATAATCTATATTTGTAAACTTGTTATTGTTCTCAAGTCTGTATGAACCTGTTGGGTGTTCTGAAATATGAAGGAGTATTTTCTTGGGAGGATTAATCCATCTTTTAGATAGTTCTAAAATATTGTTAGTAATTATTTCAGGCCTGTCACCAAATAAACTCATATTATATACAGGAATGTCTGTGTATTTCTCTAGCATTCTAGGAACAGTTCTTTCTGAGCTTACTCCTGGGCCTAATCCAAAACATGAGGAATCAAACAACCACCAATTAGGATCTTTACTTACTTCTTTAATGGATTTATCGTTTCTAAAACCTAAATTATCAAATTTATAACTTACTTTTGGAGCGTCTTCTTTACTCCATTCCCAATCACTTCCTTGTATTACTTTAACTTTCTCAAACCATTCTTTGGATTCATGTAGTATCCATTTATATTCTAAACCTTCTTCTGCTTGTATAGATACAAGACCATTTCTATATGATTGTCCTCTTATAGGTGTGTTCAAATCATTCATTCTTAAATACTGCCGGCCTTCCTTCTTTCCATGCGTCTAATGCTTCCTGTAAATCTTTAGATTCAACAGTCATTTCTTTAGCCCAAAGAGCTTTGGTTATTGCCTCATCTTCATGGCCATTGCTTGTTTCCCAAGCTGCTACCTTTACTCCTTGTACTCCCATTGGTGCACAAAGTTCTGTTATCCTTGTAGCGTATGCTAATGCTACATCACGAACATCTTCATCTGGTTGGCAGACATTATCTCTGGCAATTAAACCTACGTCTACAGCCCAATTAACATCCTTCTTATCTCCTGGAACCATGAATGCCATTGCATTACTGTAACCTATCTTTTTAGTTAGGTTCACTGGTATATTTACAGGTGCAAGGCCTCTCTGAGATTCGTTACACCAAAACTTTGTATTAGGATGTGCTATTATAATATCACATGCCAACATAAATCCAAACCCTTCACCAATAGTCCAGCCATGAACTGCACATACAATAGGCTTGGGTGTAGTCATATCACTTTCCAGATAAGAACCGTAGCCTTGTGTAACTATCTCCATGAAGTTTTCTTTGTTTAGATCTGCTCCCACGCAAAAGTTTTTTTTGCCTGGGGCTGGTTGTAATACAATAGCCCAGACATCTTCATCGTCTCTTACTTTAAGTAATGCTTCGTTGAGTGCGTGGTATGAGGTGGGATCACTATGGCCAAGTTTTGGTAAGTTTAGACTTATAATTCCTACGCGGCCTACCTTTTCGTAGAACACACGATCCATAATATTTTCCATAATAAAAACCTTTTTTAATTAAAAATTAGCTATGCTAACTCCGTCTGAATCTACTACTGTGCAAGTAATGTTAGCTGCTTCACATTGCGCCTTATAAGTTGCCCTAGCACTTGATTCACCTGTTATATCATCAATCAATGCTTTACCTGTTTCAAGTGTAGACTTATCTTCTGCTGTGTAAATGACTCTAGTCACCAGGCCATCAATTTCAAATGTTTTTGTTATGCCATTATCAAACATTAATGAATCTGAAGAAGCTTTAGCTGAGGAATTAACATCTTCCAATAGAGGCAACGCTGTCTCTTCATTTGGTCTTGTGAATGTCATTGTTATTGTATATGCCATTGTTTTTTCCCTGTTAAATTTTTAATACCTTATTATTTATAAGGATTTAATCGTCTAAATAATGTTTTGTGGTATTTTTATCGTGTTCTGAGAGTGCTATAATACCGTAGTGTAATACCTTCATAAGATCCTTTCTATGGTCCTCTGCGGTGCCTTTTCTACCGTATCGTTGTGCGTATTTCAGAATGTTTCCTATTGTAAATCCTATTCCATGTCCACAATCACTAATGAATTCTGTGGATTGAAATTTGTTCCTACTGTAATGGCCTGAATATGTGTCGTCGATATAACGACGGAGCTCGTCTATGAGCTCCCCTTCGTTAAATTTATACCCTGGCTTAGGCGTCGTCTTCGATGCTGCCATCTTCGTGTATCTCCTGTTCAGTTGATTCTTCTTCTGCAAGTTCTACAGTTGGGTCCACCTTGGCATACAAATCTATAAATGCGTCCTTGGTGTCTTCATCGAACCTGTTAACACAAAGTTGAACTGCTTTTTGTTTGTCGCTAAACACTGCAAAAGCGTTAACAATGTGCTCCAATCTACGAGTGCTTATTAACTCGTCTATTGCTCCTTCGTAATAAGTTTTTCTTATTACATCACTCCAAGTAACAAGGTGTGTCGCGAAGTCTTCATCAACATTGTTGACCTTTTCCATCTTCTTGATCACTATCTTTTTCTCGGTAGCCATTGTAGGGTACTCCTGCTCGACTGTAATTGCAAACCTTTCTAGGAATGCCTCGTCAAGTATGTTGGCAGAAATAAATTTGCCATCATCTGAACCTCGACCCTTAGTATTGGCCGTAGCCACTAAGTTAAATCCAGGAGCAGGAGTTACGGTTTCGCCTGTCTTCTTGTTGAAATAAGGCTTCCCCTC
>PVBE010386837.1_pt1 | contig 18651 bp, 18 predicted proteins | sample 1631181 | NCBI WGS metagenome assembly PVBE01 (sample SAMN08397723, study PRJNA350692) | Marine metagenome, whole genome shotgun sequencing project. | isolation source: water | place: Pacific Ocean | collected 2012-04
CGGATGTCGCTCCACATCGACTACTCCAACCCGCCTACCGGCTTCACCCCAGGCGCCTTGGTCGGCCAAACTCTTCACTTCCAGTGCTGGTTCCGCGACGCGCCTGGACAGAGCGGCCACTTCAACACGAGCGACGCGGTCACCCTCACATTCCAGTAAGGCAAACGACTACCGACGAATGGGGCGGCGCGGGACTCACCTGCGCCGCCCTCCTTCTTTTTTGTCAGGTCGGTCCGTCGGGCTCGTTGGTCTTCGTGAGTTCCGCGGGGAGGCGGCAAGCGGCGGAGACCTCGTAGCGGTGGTCGGCGAAGGTGCGGTAGCCCCAATCGAAGAGATGCGAGAGACCAGGGGTGATGGAGAGGAGGTAGAAGGGAGTGAGCCACCAGGCGTGGCGCATCACGTGGCGGTAGACGTCGGGACCCGAGATCACCTCACCTGTATCGAGGAGGAGGCGCAGGTCCAAGAGGAGCTCCTCCTCCGGCATGTCGATGCGATCTCTGACCCAGTCAGCCTGCAGCGGGGCGAAGCCGAGGCCTTGCTTGGCCAGGGTCGTCGACCAGAAGGGCACCCACTTGCTGCAGAAACCGCACGAGCCGTCGTAGAGGATCCAGCCGCGCATCCCCTCCGGGGGTCCCGTCAAAGCTTGATCCTCACACCTGAGTAGACCTTCACAGCCGAACCCTCTGCGTAGAAGACAGAGGAGGGCTCCCCAGAGAGCGCGTGCGCGAACTCCTCCCCATAGACCTTGGCGACGTCGCATACAAAGCGCGCGTCCCGCGCGCGCGCCACCCGCCAGGGCGGATGCTCGACCTCGTACTCGAGGGTCCCGCCGTCGCGCTGTCTCGTGTAGCCCCAGTAGTGCTCTGCCACGAACTCTTCCTCGCTCCCAGGAGTCATCTCCTCGAGGGGGCCGTCAAAGGTGAGCTCCATGCGAGCCTCTCCACCCCCTTTGCGCCAGGAGTACATCAGCGAACGAGCGGCCGCGGCCTCCTCGTCGACGACCTGGTGCTCGTGGTTCATGCGCACCGTCGAATAGGGCTCGTTGTAGAAGAGGCGCGCCAAGACCGAGACCGCCGGCTTAGGCACGAACTCCCTGACAAAGCTCACCGCACGCCGCACCTCGTCCCCGACCTCACGCTTCACGTAGTAGCGCAAGTTGACCTCCTCAAAGGAGGCGTGGAACGGCACAGGTATCCCAGCGATCCTCGTGTCGAGGAACATGAAGCCGACGACGCTGAGGAGCGTCTTGCCCTCCCAAGTATCGAGGGTCGTCCCAGCTGGGACGCGGGGCTCCAAGAGCTCAGGCGGCACCTCGTAGTTGAAGAGCGCGAGGTGTCGCCACTCGGCCTCCAAGAAGGGCTGCTCTCTCTTCATTGTGGGCTCCAGCGCTCTTTCCCCTTAGGCCTCGCCATTCAAGCTCGCCTGAACTGCGGGAGAGCGCTCGTCGTCCTCTGCCATGAGGTCCCGGAGGAAGCCCTCCTTCATCATCACGAGCCGGTCCGAGGTGTCGAAGAGCAGCAGCAAGCCCTGCGTCTCACGATCAATGGTCGAGTAGTCGAGAGAGGCGTTGAAGGTCTGGGTCATCGGGAGCTCGAGGCGATAGCTCAGCTCTTCCGAGTCGTACCAAGCCCAGCTCAGCGCGTAGCCGTCCGCCACCTGCCAGGCCTTCAGAGGAGCGCCCAAGGTCTCGAGGCAGATCGCGAGGTCAACGTCACCCACGCCGAGAGACTCCACAGCCTCTGCAGGCGGCGGGCGGTGCCAGCGGTCTCGCTCCCAGACGACGCTGATACAGCTCGCGCAGAGGAGCGCGGCGACAGAGAGAGCTACTCCTCGTCGAGCTCTGACCACGGCATCCCGTTCTTGGCTTTGTCTGCGTCGAAAGAGGACGCGACGTGTGAGACGGTCGTGCCGCCAGGCCCCAAGAAGATCCACACGCGGTCCGAGCGCGTGTCGCTGTTCATGAAGCCGACGATCATCGCGAGGAAGCCCGTCATCCTGGACTGCTCGAACTCATAGAGGTAGGCGACTCGATGCCCTAGCTGGACGATGTCTGTCGGCGCGCCCAGGAGCTCAACGACCTCCGTCGCGGGGGTGCCCGGGCCGATCTGGCCGGCGACCTCCGGGGAGAGCTGCTGATTCACGGTCGAACGGGTGGAGAAGCAGCCCGGCAAGACGAGGAAGAGGGAGAGGATCGCGATGGAACGAATCATGGAGGCCAGCCTAGCGCATCGACCCCTGCCAAAGAACGCACAAGCGATCTCCGCAAACCCGCACAAACCCAGACCTCCACAAGCCCGCATGAAGGGCTAGGATCTTTGTTCCCCATCCGATGCAGCGCCTCCCCGACACACCCATCCCCACCTTCTTGGTGGAGACCCAAGCCTCGGCCAACTCACACCTAGCCGACGAGATCTCCAACCTCCTGAAAGAGCGCGCGAGGAGCCTCGTCCTCGGCCTCGCGACAGGCAGCTCCCCCATCGGGCTCTACGCCGAGCTCGTGCGCCGCTTCGAGGAGGACTGGGTTGACCTCTCCTTCGTCCAGACCTTCAACCTCGACGAGTACCGCAGCCTCCCTGCGGGCCACCCCACGAGCTACCGCACCTTCATGTCCGAGCACCTCTTCTCGAAGATCAACCTCGGCCCCAAGAACACACACCTCCCACCGACCGAAGCAGAAGACCTCGAGGCAGCCTGCAAAGAATGGGAAGAGACTATCCGCGCTGCGGGCGGCATCAACTGGCAGCTCCTCGGCGTCGGACGCAACGGACACATCGGCTTCAACGAGCCCGGCAGCCCCTTCGACTCGCGCACACGCAGGGTCAAGCTCGCTGAGTCAACGCGCGAAGCCAACGCGCGCTTCTTCGACTCCGCGGACGAGGTCCCGACGGAGGCTGTGACCATGGGCATCGGCACGATCCTCGACGCGGAGCGCCTGCGCGTCCTCGCCTTCGGTGAGACCAAGGCAGAGATCCTTGAGCGCGTCCTCCGCGGCGAGGACGACTCCTCGATCCCCTTGAACGCGCTCAGAGGGCACCGGGATGCGGCCCTCTACATCGACGCTGCTGCTGCATCCCGCTTGGGCTGAGCTGCCCCGGAGGTCGCAGGTTCGAATCCTGCTTCCGCTACCCGTATCGTGACCAGAACTGTGCGCCCCCCCAAGACCTGCCGCTCGCTCCAACTCGCCCCCGTGTGCGATCTAGTGCCGATAGTCCTCGGCTGGGTCGCGCTGACCTGCTCGCTCTCCTGCGCCGCGGCGACGCAGGGATCGCCTACAGTCCGGGTGCTGGACGAGAACCTCCTGCCGAACACGTCCTTCGAGGAGACCGCGGCCGAGGGCGCTCGAAGCTGGAGCTCTCAGGTCTGGGCCGAGCAGGGTGACATCCGCTGGACGACCAAGTCCCCCGCTCGGACCGGCGAGCGCTGCGTCTCGATCGGCTCCGCGAAGGGCGCGGACGCCGCGTGGAAGACGACGGTGGAGGTCGAAAGCGGCGCCTGGTACCGGCTCTCGGGGTGGATCAAGACCCAGGATGTTCAGGGCGCAGTGGGCGCGCTGCTCAACATCCAGAACATGCAGGCCGTCCGCACGCCGGCGGTGTCGGGGACCGAGGACTGGACGCTGGTGTCCACGGTCTTCCAGGCGGAAGCGACGGAGCTGCAGATCAACTGCCTGTTCGGCGGCTGGGGCTCGTCCACCGGGCAGGCCTGGTACGACGACGTCGCCCTTGAGCCCGTGGGCGCGGCCGACACCCAGCAGGACGCGACGTACGCCACGATCGCGATCGACACCCAGGCCCCTAGGAAGAAGTACAGCCGGATGATCTTCGGCGGCTTCCTTGAGCACTTCGGCCGGCAGGTCTACGGCGGCGTCTTCGAGCCTGGCTCGCCCCTCGCCGACGAGGACGGATTCCGCGAGGACGTCATCGCCGCGCTGCGGGAGCTGAAGGCTCCCATCGTGCGCTGGCCCGGCGGCTGCTACGTGAGCGGCTACCACTGGGAGGCCGGCGTGGGCCCGGAGCGCGAGCTCACACACGACATGGCCTGGGGCGTGCTCGAGCCCAACACCTTCGGGACCGAAGAGTTCATCGCGCTCTGCCGACGGGTGGGCTGGGAGCCCTACGTCTGCAACAACGCAGGCAACGGCAGCATCGAGGAGATGCGGGCCTGGGTCGAGTACTGCAACGGAACGAACGGCGAGTACGCGCGACTGCGCGAGAGTCACGGCCATGCCGCACCGCTCGACGTCCGGATCTGGAGCATCGGCAACGAGAACTGGGGGCGCCACGAGATCGGCTACAAGCCCATCGAGACGTGGGCGCCCTTCGTCGTAGAGGCCGCCAAGGCGATGAAGGCCGCGGATCCAACGGTCCAGCTGTCAGCCGCCGCCCTGCCCTCGCGGGAGTGGTCGCTGCCCCTCTTGGAGGCCGCCGGCCCCTACCTCGACTACATCTCGATCCACTCGTACTGGCTGCCCCTCTGGCAGAAGCAGGAGACGCCCGACTACCTGACGTGCATCTCCTACTCCGAGCAACCAGAGGCGCAGATCGCGGACGTCGTCGCTGTGCTGGAGGAGTCGGGGTACCGGGGGCGGATCAAGATCGCGTACGACGAGTGGTGCCTGCGCGGCTGGCACCACCCGGGCTTCCCGCGCAAGACCGTGCAGGACTACGCGGACCCCGAGGTCCAGGCGCTGATCCAGGCGCGCGAGAAGAACGAGCTCGCGTCCCAGTACACGATGGCCGACGCGCTGTTCTCTGCCTCGTTCCTGAACGCCTGCCTCCGACACGCCGACGACGTCGGCATGGCCAACATCGCTCCGATCGTCAACACGCGCGGACCGCTCTTCGTGCACCCAGGGGGCGTCGTGCGGCGCACGCACTTCCACACGATGGCGATGTATGCCAACGAGCTGGAACCTCTCGTGGGCCAACTGGAACGCAGAGCTTCGAGCCTGAATCAAGGCGATCGCAGCGTCCCAGTGGTGGACGCCATCGCGACCGCCAACGAAGCGGGCGACCGCTGGGCCATCGCGCTGGTCAACCGTCACCCGTCAAAGATCGTCGCCTGCACCGTCGAGATGGGCGGCAGCCTCCTCGACGGCACCTTCGCCGCTACGGTCCTCACAGCAGACTCTCCCGACGCCTACAACGACATCGAGGACCCAGACCGGGTGGCCCCAGAGAAGATCATGCTCACGTTCCGTGAAGGCGTCGCCGAGCTGCCGCCCCACTCGCTGACGATTGTGAGTGTCCGGCCCTAGAGGCCCGCGCAGCTACAGACACACTCGGGCCACCAGCGAGAGAGCGGCGGCGAGGGGAGACGGGTGACCCGCCCCGCGCTCGCTGACCCTCTTCTTCTCCTGCCATAACCCTTCCCCTGCCATAACCCTTCCCCTGCCATAACGAGGAAGAGGGCGCGCATGGTGAGGTGTGCCGCCGAGAGAGGATGTACCTTCTCTCTATGCGCGTCGGCCTCGACCTCTCTCCCCTCACCCACCCGCACCCGCCCGGCGTCGTGCGGGTCGTGAGAGAGCTCGCGCTCCGCCTCCGAGCGAGCGAGCGCTTCGAGTTCGTAGAGCTTCGTCCGGACTCCGGAGCCGACCTCCGCTCCTGGCGACAGACCGAGCTGCCAAAATCCATCGCCCGCGATGGCCTCAGTGGCTTCCACTCCTTCGTCTCCGCCTTCCCTTGGCGCGGGCCAGGCCTGCGCGTACACACCGTGCACGAGCTGCCTTGGCGACACGGCGTCACGGAGAACGCCGACTGGAGGCATCGCTTCTGGGCGAGCTTCGGCGCGAGGCGCGCCGACCGCACCCTCTCAGCGACAGCCGTAGTCCGTGACGAGCTCGCGGAGAGCTGGCTCGTTAAGAAGGAGAAGCTCCGCGTCTCACCCTGGGGCGTCGGCGCACCCTTCGGGGAAGACCCACCGGATGGGGTCGTCGATGAGGTCGTGCCCGGTCGACTTAGACTGCCTGAAGACCCTTTCTTCCTCGCGCCGGGGGCCGTCCGCGCCAAGAAGAACCTCAGCGCGCTCCTTGAGGGCTTCGCCCGCTTGCACGCATCTGGAGCCCGCGCTCAGCTCGTCGTCACGGGACCCGAGACAGCCGATCTGCGCCGCGACCTCGGCCTCGTCTCCAAGCTCGGCCTCGCGCGCTGGGTCAGCACGCCGGGCGAGCTCCCGGACTCAGACCTCGCCTCGCTCTACCGTCTCGCGGCTGGAACCTGCGTCCTCTCAGGCTCCGAGGGCTTCGCGCTCCCGGTGGCTGAGTCCCTCACCTGCGGCGCGCCCGTCATCGTCGCCCGCGGCGGCTCCGCCGCAGAGGTCGCAGGGGACGTCGGGATCCAGGTCGACCCCAAAGACGCCGACTCTGTCGCGGAGGGACTCCGCGATGCGCTCGAGAGACGCGCCGAGCTCCGCGCTCCTGCGCTCGCGCGCGGCGCCGAGTTCACCTGGGAGCGGAGCGCGAGTGAGATCGAAGAGGTCTGGGAAGAGATCACATGAAGGACGCCCCGCGAGTCCTCCTCTCCGGCGTCGTCCTCGACCAGCCCATGGGCGGCGTCCGTCGCCACAACAGAGAGCTCATTCCGCGGGTCGCGAAGCTGCTCTCCGACGCGGGCGGCGAGCTCATCCTCATGCAAGGCCGTGAGCCCATCGCGTTTGAGCTCCCTGCCGACATAAGGGTCCTAGAGAGCGATGTGCCCTCAAGCCCAGCTCCCGTCCGCGCCAGCTTCGAGGGACGCGCGCTCAGGAGCGCTCTCCAAGAAGAGGCCGCGGCAGGACGACCCATCGACCTCGTCCACCTCGGTCACATGCCTGCGCCGCGCTCGCTCCCCGTCCCTCACACGCACACGATCCATGACCTGCGCATGCTCACAGGAGAGCACACGCCGATGTCCAGGCGCCTGGTCTCGCGTCATGTCATCGGCGCCGCCGTCTCCAAAGCCGCGCGGGTGATCACGGTCAGCGAGCTCGTGAAGGGAGAGCTCGTAGCTGAGTTCGGCGCGAAGGAGGATGAGGTCTGCGTCGTCCCCAACGGGTGTGACCATCTGCCTGTTCTAGACCGTGAGGAGAATGCCGGACCGCTCCTCAGCGTCGGTCACTTGGAGCCCAGGAAGAACGTCCAGCTCCTCATCGAGGCGCTCAGCTTAGACGAGGCGCTCGGCGAGCTCGTCCTCGTCGGCGCGCCAAAGGGCCGTGAGCAGGAGCTCTTGGAAGCACTGGCCAAGAAGCACGGCGTCAGTGACCGCGTGCGCTTCGCAGGTGTCGTAGGAGACGCTGAGCTCGCAGAACTCTATGCGCAGTGCTCAGCCTGCGCCTTCCCTTCAAAGCTCGAGGGCTTCGGGATCGGTGTCGCAGAGGCGATGCGCGCGGGCGCGCCAGTCGCCATCGCACGAGGGACTGCGATGGACGAGGTCGCGGCAGGCTGCTGCGTAGAGTTCGATGCAGATGATCCGACCGACTGCGTGCGCGCTCTGCTCCACGCGATCTCCATGGAGGCGATCGCGCTGGACGCGGCGCGCGAGCGAGCTACAGCGTTCACCTGGGATCGAAGCGCCGAGGTGCTCTTCGGTGTCTGGCAAATGACTGCCGCCGACGAACCCCGAACTGAACGCTAGTACTCAGCCTCGAACTCAACGCCCGGGTCGAGCTCGATCTCCTCTGAACCTGTCAGGGAGGATGTCCCTCGGAAGGCGAACCAGAACAGCGCGGCGGAGACTCCGAGGACGAGCAGAAAGACCAGAGCTCGAACCCATATGGGGTGCTGCGAGAGGTCGCTCGTCATCGCTGTCGCCTCAGCGCGGTGAGTGGAGAACTGGAGGACCTCCCGCTCGCGGCGGTCAGAGACCTCAGCCGTTCGTCCGCGGGCAGCGGCCTTGAGCTCACTGCGGCGCTCATCGCTCAGGTTGCTTTTGGGGCGAGGCGCGGCCCCACCAACACCGAGCTTCAGCTCAGGGGCGGGAGCCTCTGGAGCAGCCGGCGCGACCGGAGCAGCAGGCGACTCCTCGCTCACGCCGAGGTCAATGTCCTCTTCGAGGAAGAGCTCGTCCTCTTCCTCCTCCGCTTCCACCGGAGGTTCCGGCGCGGGCGGGACAGGGGCGGGCTGTGGTTCGGCCGGTGCGGGCTGTGGCTCGACCGGTGCCGGCGGCGGCGTGATCGGAGCGGGTGATGGCTCGACCGGCTCTGGAGGAGGAGCAGGCGCAGCTTCGACAGGCGCAGCAGCTGGCGCGGTGGCCTCGTCCGCGCGGAAGCGGAGCTCGATCTTGCCGAGCTTGAAGACGTCGCCGTCTGTGAGCTCGAAGCGCTTAGCCCGCAAGCTCCCGAGGTGGATCCCGTTGCTGCTGTCGAGATCTTCGAGCACCCAGGCGTCTCCATCCGGGCTCAGCTTGGCGTGCACTCGGCTGACAGAGGCGTCGCGCACCACGACCTCACAGTCAGAGGTCCGGCCGAGGCGCACCTCCTCAGCGAAGGAGTAGGTCTTGCCGAGGTCGGGGCCTGAGAGGACGAAGATGCGGGGCATGATCAGTTGTGGGCGGTCTGGAGCGCTTGGCGGAGCTCTCTGGGGTCAATCTTACCGGAGAGCAAGGGCTCGCCGTCGAGCTCAAGCACGGGGATGGAGAGACCGTAACGCTTCTTGAGCTCGCGATCAGTGCTGATATCCACCTCACGCAGCTCGAAGCGGCGGTGGGCGCCCAGGCGGGTGAGCTCGGCCTTCACGGTCTCACACAGACTGCACCCCGGCCCCGTGTAGAGGGTCAGGGTCGCGAGGTCACGCCGAGAGCGGAATCTATCCAGCCAGGACATGCTGGAATTCTAGCTCTCTTCCTGCCGTGCTTGCGCAGGTCCCCCTCCCTACCTAGCGTGGACGCCGATGGCGGAGCCTAAGACAGGGGCAGCGGTGATCCGCTCGAAGGGAGTCACCAAGGGATACCGCGCCGGCCTCTTCAGGCGGCGGCGGGAGGCGCTGCGTGGCGTGGACCTCGTGGTCTCTGAGGGAGAGCTCCTCGGCATCGCTGGTCCGAACGGCAGCGGCAAGAGCACCTGGATGCGGCTCCTAGCTGGGGTCGAGGTGCAGTGCGCCGGCGAGCTCGAGGTCCTAGGCGGGAGCACCTCAGACACAGCGGTGAGGCAACGCATCGGCTTCCTCCCTGAGGACGCCCCCTTCCCCAAAGAGCTCGGCGCGCGAGCCTGCCTTGACCTCTTGGGCGCGCTCTCCGGCATGAAGAGAGCTGAGGCCCGAGCGCGAGGCGACGCGCTCCTCGAGCGCGTCGGCTTGGCCGCTGAGGCAGAGACGTCCTTAGGCAAGTTCTCGCGCGGGATGCTGCGCCGCTTCGGGTTGGCGCAAGCGTGGCTGCACTCGCCCGATCTCATCCTCCTCGACGAGCCCACGGCCGGACTGGACGCAGAGGGACACGAGGTCCTGCGCGGGCTCTTGAAGGAGGCGCGCGAGGCCGGGACGACCGTCTGTCTCTCGAGCCACATCCCCGGAGACTTCGGCGCAGGGTGCGACCGCCTCGCCGTGATGGTCGGAGGGGAGATCGTCCGAGCAGGCGAACCCGGAGCCCTCTTAGGACAGCCAGGGAGTTGGAGCGTAGAGGTCGAAGGCTTGGAGGAGGCGCGCCTAGGAGAGCTCGAAGAGTGGCTCAAGGCCGCGGGGGCCTCCAAGGCAGAGGTGCGATCCACGGGGCGCGAGCTCTCCGATCTCTACAGCCCTCAGGATTGAGGCCGGCCTGGTGCACCCCTCACTCATCAGCCTCGCCTTCCGACGCACCCTCTGGCCGGCGCTCCTCTTGGGAGGGCTCGCGGTCGCCTGGGTCCTTTGGAGCGCCCGCGCGGGAGGTGCGAGCGAGCTCGCGGACTGGTCACACGCCCCTGGGGTCCTGCGCTACTCCGTCTGGATGACAGGCCTCTTGGTCGCTGGCCCGCTCCTCATCGCTAACGCAGCCCGCGTGGGACATCGACTGGCGCGGAGCGACGCCCTGTGGTGCGCGAGCCGACCCACCTCACGACTCTCCATCTTGGCCTCCTCATGGGCGGGGTCGGCCTTGGCAGCGTGCGCCTGGGTCCTCCTCCTCGCTGGCTCAGCAGAGCTCGGCGCAGGCCCCGATGAAGCGAGCGCGCTCCAACCTGTCGGCTCGGCAGCGCTCGTCGCGGCGGAGAGTGAGCGGGCCGGTGTCGTGACTTGGCAGCTCCAAGCGCCCGCGCACGCGGACGCGCGCGTGCTCCGCGTCCCGGTCGGGTTGATCGCCATCGACGGGCCAGCGGCGAAGGTGCGCGCGCGCCTCTCCCGCGGCGGAGGCGGTCCGTTCACCGAGAGAGAGCTGCTGATCGCCACGAGGCGCCCCATCGAGGTGACCTTGCCTGAGGGAGACGGGCCGCTCTCTCTCGAGCTCGAGCGGCTGGGAGAGGGCGCGCTCGTGCTCGTCCCCGCTACGCGCGCGGAGTGGTGGCGGATCGCACCTGGCTCATCGACGGCCTCTCTCCTCCTCTTCTACCGGGGCGCCCTCTTAGCCTGCGTCCTGCTCGCCTGGGCGATCTCCCTCGGCGTCTGGATGCGACCGACGGCGGCGACCACGCTCATCCTCTCGGTTGTCGTCGCGTTGTGGTTCTCTGGCGGCGAGCTGGGCGGGTGGGGAGCGCTGATGGACCACGTCGCGAGCGGTGACTTGCCGGGGTCCCCGACCCTCCGAGGTGGGCTGACAGCTTTTGCTGCTTGGGTGATGGGGACCGCTGTGGGCTGGTGGGGATTTCGAGCTGGAGCGCGGACATGATCCAGGGCAAGAGCTCGCTACACATCCTCGCCACCCTGAGCGTCTTCGCAGGGCTCGCCCTGCTGCCGGCTCCTCCCGCAGGGAGACGCGGCCCGTTAGGTCCGATCGCCTCCTTCGCAGCGACCGTCCAGTGGGCGAGGGCCGACGCCGCCATCGATGGAGGTCGCTTGGACGTGGGGCTCGCCCGCGCGGAGCGCGCGCTCGAGCTGGACCCAGCACCCTCGGAGGGCTGGTCCTGGTTGGCCGGCGTCCTGGTGCACCGCTTCGGAGCGCCTGAGTTCGAGGCCAACCCCATGAGCCGCCGCACCTGGGTCGAGGCGGGGCTCGCCGTCCTCGCGAGGGGGGAGTCTGTGACCCGCGAGCCCGAGGAGCTCGCCTTCCACGCGGGCCTCATCATGGCCTTCGTCGCGTCCCTGCCAGAGGAGGTCCTCGAGTGGCCGGGCGGGGCTCACAGCGCCTGGACAGCCGCTGCAGAGCACTTCGAGCGCGCTAAGAGCCTCGGGCACGCGAGGGCAGACGACGCCGCCCAGGCGGCTTGGAGAGAGGTGCACTGGCCCACGGTTAATAACGGCGCGCCGCCGGTTCCTCCGAAGCCTCTAGCCCCCCCCATAGACAAGGACTGAAGCACCCCGCGCGCTCAAGCTCTAGTCGGGTAGCATCCCAAACCATGGACCTCGTCGAAGTCACCTTCGCTGCCACATCCGGAGAGCTCTCCGGCTGGGTCACGTCCTTCATCGGTAACTTCCACTACCTCGGCCCCTTCATGGTCCTGGTCCTCTGCGGCGTGGGTCTGCCGATCCCTGAGGAGGTGACCTTGATCGGCTGCGGGCTGCTGCTCCACGAAGGGCTCGTCGACTTCAAAGAGATCTCCGCAGTCTGCGCGGCAGCGATCCTCATCGGAGACTCAGCCCCCTTCTTCCTAGGGAGGCACTACGGAGAGGCTGCGCTGCGCCTCTCATGGATCCGGTGGATCCTCCACCCCGAGCGCATGCTGAGGCTCCGCAGGCGCTTCAGAGAGCACGGCACCTGGGTGATCTTCAGCCTGCGCTTCCTCCCTGGGGTCCGCGTCGGTGGCTACTTCACCGTGGGCATGATGCGCGTCCCCTACCTGCGCTTCATCCTCTTGGACGCGCTCGGCGTGCTGATCTCTGTTCCGCTCTCGATCTATATGGGCAAGCTCTTCGCTGGCCAGATCGAGGTCCTGGAGGAGCGCCTCGGTGGCCTGAGCCTCCTCCTCGCCTTCACGCTCCTCTCGGTCCTCATCATCCTCGGAGCCCGCTCCCGCTCCCGGCGACGTGCGCGGCTTGAGCTCTTGAGGGAAGAGCGCCAGCAGCGCATGGAAAAGTCCGCGAATTGGACCGGCCCCTCCAGCCCCGAATAACGACCCCTAGAGGGCCAATCGGCCCGTTATCGGCCCTTTGCAGCACGGAGCGCGGCTCCTTGAAGGAATCCTGGCCGCCTTGGTGCCCTCCTGCCGATTCGGATAGAATCTCCGGCCAATTTTCAGGTGGAGACAAACTCTCCGAATCCCACCGAGTGGCCCCCATAGGGGCCCCCTAAACACCTCGAGAACCGAGACACCTCCCATGGACAACGCAATCTACATCGCCCTCGGCGCAGCAGGACTCGCGCTCATCTTCGCGTTCACCCGCTACGGGTCGATCATGAAGAGAGACGCCGGCAGCGAGAAGATGCAGGACATCTCCAAGCAGGTCCAAGACGGCGCCGCCGCCTTCCTGACAGCCGAGTACAAATGGCTCGCCGTCTTCGTCGCAGTGGTCGCCGTAGCGATCTTCTCTAGCGGAGCAGAGGGCCTCGGCAAGAACACCGCGATCGCCTTCGTCGCTGGCGCAGCCGCCTCCGCCCTCGCGGGCTGGTGTGGCATGCACACCGCGACGCGCGCCGCTGTCCGCACCACGCAGGCCGCCACGAACAGCCTCGCGGATGCCCTCGGTGTCTCCTTCGGCTCTGGGGTCGTCATGGGGATGTGCGTCGTCGGGCTCGCCCTCATGGGCGTCGCAGGCTTCACGCTCTGTTACGCCGAAGACCTCGCAGCGATCACCGCAGAGAACCTGAACTCTGTCCTGGGCTTCAGCTTCGGCGCCTCCTCGATCGCCCTCTTCTCCCGCGTGGGCGGCGGCATCTTCACCAAGGCCGCTGACGTCGGCGCCGACCTCGTCGGCAAGGTCGAGGCAGGGATCCCTGAAGACGACCCGAGGAACCCCGGCACCATCGCTGACAACGTCGGCGACAACGTCGGTGACGTCGCTGGCATGGGCGCGGACCTCTTCGAGTCCTACGTCGGCTCGATCATCGCCGCGATGACCCTCGGCGTGTTCTCTTACGCGAGCGTCGAGAACGGCAACTCCATGGTGCTCCTCCCCATCGCCGTCGCTGCCTTCGGCATCGTCGCCTCGATCATCGGCACCTTCTTCGTGAAGGCAAACGATGAGCACGCGCTCCACTCAGCCTTGTTCCGCGGCCTGGTGGTCGCCTCCGTCGTCGTCATCGGCGCCACATGGTGGCTCACGATGGGCGGCGGCATGGCGCTCCCCGCTGAGATCGTTGGCAACAAGAGCGGCATGGAGCCTGGCATGGCGCTCATGATCGCCGTCGTCTCCGGTCTCGTCATCGGAGTCCTCATCGGCAAGATCACCGAGTACTACACCTCGACAGACACAAAGCCCGTCCGAGGCATCGCCAAGCAGTCTGAGACTGGCTCCGCGACCAACATCATCCATGGCCTAGCCACAGGCATGGAATCGGTCGCCATCCCGGTCCTCCTCATCTGCGGCTCGATCTTCCTCTCGAACTACATGGCGGGCGTCTACGGCGTCGCCATCGCAGCGGTCGGAATGCTCTCGACCCTCGGCATCTCGCTCGGCGTCGACGCCTACGGGCCTGTCGCTGACAACGCTGGCGGCCTCGCTGAGATGGCAGAACTGCCCCCGGAGGTTCGTGAGCGCACCGACGCCCTCGACGCGGTCGGTAACACCACTGCAGCGATCGGTAAAGGCTTCGCGATCGGCTCTGCTGCGCTCACTGCGCTCGCGCTCTTCAGCGCTTTCTGCACTCGCGCGGGCACCCTCCGCAGTGGAGAGTCACTCGTCTTAGACATCAACTCTACTAACGTCATCATCGGGCTCCTGCTCGGCGGCATCCTGCCCTTCCTCTTCAGCGCGCTCACCATGCGGGCCGTCGGTAACGCCGCCTTCGAGATGGTCGAAGAGGTCCGCCGCCAGTTCCGCGAGATCCCCGGGATCATGGAAGGCACCGGCAAGCCCGACGCAGCGCGTTGCGTGAAGATCTCCACGGACGGAGCCCTCAAGCAGATGGTCGTCCCCGGCGTGATCGCCGTGGCAGCCCCCATCGCAGTCGGCTTCTGGAACGTCGAGGCCCTCGGCGGACTCCTCGCTGGCGCGCTCGTCTGCGGCGTCATGATGGCCATCTTCATGTCGAACGCAGGCGGCGCCTGGGACAACGCGAAGAAGTACATCGAAGGCGGCGCTCACGGCGGCAAGGGCTCTGACTCCCACAAAGCAGCCGTCGTCGGCGACACCGTCGGTGACCCCTTCAAGGACACCTCTGGTCCCGCGCTCAACATCCTCGTCAAGCTGATGACGGTGGTGAGCCTGGTCTTCCTGCCCTGGTTCATCGGCTAGCCGATCCCAGGGAAACGAACTAGACGCGGGTCGGGCCCTCCGCCCTGCCCGCGTCTCCTCTCTCCCGCTGGAGCCTGACATCAACTCAAAGCAACTCGCCGCTGCCTGCGCCCACCTCGCCGAGGAGAAGAAGGGTCTAGACATCCGGGTGTATGAGGTCGGTCAGTACCTGCAGGTCGGCGACTACTTCGTCGTCATCACCGGCACCAGCCGACCCCACGTAAAGGCCCTCCATCAAGAGCTCCACGTGCGGCTGAAGAAGATGGGCGAGCTGCACGGCGAGCCTGAGGGCGCCGACATGGCCTGGTGGGTGGTCCTCGACTACGGGACCGTGGTCGTGCACGCCCTGCAACCTGAGGCGAGGGAGTACTACGACCTCGACAGGCTGTACTCAGAGTGCCCTGAGCTCGATTGGCGGGAGGTTGAGCTGCCCCCGCTGGGGCCTGCGCCGGAAGACGCCGCCCCTGCGTCCGACGCAGAGGCCCTAGAGGCCTAATTCCCGCTCACGCACCCACGACTCACTCGTCCATGGGAGGGCGTGACGCGACCTGGCCTGAGTGACCGATATCGGTGTAGGGCCAGCGTCTGTGCCGGCCCTCTCCAACGATGGACTGGTACGACTGGGATGAGAGCGCTTTCGAGGCGGCCCGCACGACGCGGCGGCCCGTGCTGCTATTTATCGGCGCAGCGTGGTGTCGCTGGTGCAAGGAGCTCGAGCGGGAGGTCTTGTCCTCACCCGAGATCTCCTCGCTCATTTCAGAGCGCTTCATCCCCGTCCGAGTCGACAAGGACAAGCGCCCCGACCTCGACTCGCGTTACGCGCGCGGAGGATGGCCGACCCTCGCATACCTCGACGACGAGGGAGGCTCCCTCGCCTCAGACAACTACCTCGAAGCGCCCGTCCTCCTCGAGCGTCTTCGGGTCGTCGCTGAGGCTTACGAGGAGAACCGGGACGCTATCAGGGAGCTCTTGGCAGAGCGTGAGGAGCCCACCACGACCCAGAAGCAGGCCCGCCCGCTCGTGAAGAGCGTGGAAGAGACCATCGAGCTGACCGTCGCGGTCATGGACCACACGACCCAGACCCTCCTGCGCACAGCGGACAATGATTACGGCGGTTGGGGAAGGACACAGAAGTTCCCCCACCCCGAGGCCATCGACTTCGCGCTCTTGCGCTGGTCACAGACCGGCGACTCTGACCTCCTAGAGCTCGTCCGTAAGACGCTGCGAAACATGCAGGCTGGTGAGATCCACGATCAGGTCGAGGGCGGCTTCTACCGCTACGCGACCCGCAACGACTGGAGCGTCCCCCACCACGAGAAGATGCTCGACTCCAACGCGCAGCGCGCCGACGCCTACCTCGAGGCGTACCAGGCCCTCGGCGAAGAGTCATGGAAGACCACCGCCGAGGGCGTCCTCTCTTGGATGCTCAACACCTTGTACGACGCAGAGCGCCGCTGCTTCTACGGCAGCCAGGACGCGGACTCTGCTTACGCCAACATCTCTACGAGAGCAGGGCGTGAGTCCTACGGCGCGCCGTCTTGTGACAGGACCCTCTACGCCAACTGGAACGCGATGGCGGCGTCTGCCTTCTTGCACGCCCACAGCGTCTTGGAGGAGCCCAAGTACGCCCGCACCGCCCTCGACGCCCTCGACTTCCTCTGGGAGAAGCTCTACGACAGAGAGAATGGCGTCTGCCATTACTACGACACAGCGCCTCACCTGCCTGGGCTGCTCTCAGACCAGGCCTACACCTTGCGCGCCCTCATCGACGCCGCTCAGTACACCGGCGAGGCGCGCTTCTTGGGCTCTGCCCGAGAGCTCGCTGATTGGACGATCGAACACCTGCGGGCGTCGGACGGGAGCTTCTATGACACGCCCCATGACCCCTCCGCACGCGGAGGTCTGAAGCAGCGAAACCGATCGATCCTCGAGAACGCCGTTCTTGCCGAGGCGCTCCTCAGGCTCTCACAGATGACCTGGGTAGAGGACTACACGGACGCGGCGCGCGACGCGCTCACGGCGTTCAGCCACTCGTATAAGGCCTACGGTCACTACGTCGCCGGGTATGCGCGAGCCGTCGACCTCAGCCTCAACGCGCCGGTTCACGTGACCGTGGTCGGCGCCTACGGAGACGCGCGCTCCCACGAGCTCTTGCGCGCCGCCCTCAAGCCCTATGTCGCCAGCCGCGTCGTCCAGCTCATCGACCCCGAGCGAGACACAGAGCTGCACCAGCGCACCGGCCTCCCCACAAAGACCGACGAGCCCACGGCCTACGTCGGGCGCGGTCGGGAGAGCTACGCAGAGACGACAGACGCGGCGCGCCTCCCGGCGCTCATGACCCGCACAGACGGGACGCTCTAACCGCTCAGCCCCTGCGCAGGGCCTCGACCGGCTTCATGCGGCTGGCACGCCAAGCAGGCCACGCCCCACCGAGGAGGCCGAGCGAGAGGGAGAAGATGACCGCCTGGCTCAGCACCTCGGGTGTGACCCTGAAGGCGAAGGCGATCTCGGTGAAGGTCCTGAAGTTGGTCGTCCCTGTCTCGGTTCCGTTGATGAGGAAGGCGACGAGGATCCCGACGAGCCCGCCAGCGAGCCCTAAGAGCACGGCCTCAAAGAGGAAGGAGAGGAAGATCGCGGTCGGCTTGAACCCTACCGAGAGCAGGATGCCGATCTCATGCGAGCGCGAGGAGAGCGCCGCGAGCATGGTGTTCGTCGCCGTGAAGGCCGCCGCCATCCCCATGATGATGGCGAGGAAGGTCCCCAGCCCGCGGAGGACCCCAGAGAGCGCCTGGGTCTGTGCCTCATAGTAGGTGCGCTCGTCCATGACCTTCGCGGGGACCTCCTTGTGTTCGCTCATGCGCTCGGCGAGCGCGTCAAAGTCCGCGTCAGAGCGGAGCACGGCGACGACTCTGCTGTAGTGAGGCCGCTCCAGCGCGTCAGACATGCGCCTGAGGTCACACCAGATCTCCGAGGAGAAGGGGCCGTCATGGGAGAAGACCCCGACCACTTTGAAGGGGACAGTGTTCAGCCGGATCGTCTCTCCGAGCTCACATCCCTTGATCTTGCCGACGAGCTTCTCTCCGACGATCACCTCATCCGCTCCAGCGGTGAACCCGCGACCCTCGATGACCTTGACCTCTCCCTCACGGATCTTGAAGGTCATCGGCTCGACGCCACGGATAGGGACGTTGGTCTCTCCCCCATTAGACTTGCGTCGGCGCACGGCCAGGAAGCTCTCAGAGGACGCCAAGGGCCTCCCGTCAACGACGGCGATCTCAGGGAGGCTCTTCTTCAAGATCTCGCACTTCGCCGGCGGGATCCCGCTCTCGCCTTCAGAGACCGCGCCAGGCCGAAGAAAGACTGAGACGTCTGTGCGCCCGGAGTCCGTGAAGAGCGTCTCGAAGCCCTGCTGCAGGGCCAGGACACCAGCAAAGATCGCGACCGTGGCGCCGACAGAGATGATCGTCAGGAGCGTCGAGCTCTTGCGCACACGCAGAGAGCGCAGGTTGTACGACAAGGGGACGAGCGCCATCTCAGACCTCCTCCCTCAAGGCCTCGATGACCGTGAGCCTGCGTGCCCGCAGAGCCGGTGCCAAGCCTGCGAAGAGCGCGACAGCGACCGCGACTGTGACCGCAGGGATGGTGACCTCTTGATTGATGTCGAAGCCAGGGAAGCTCGTACCGAGCGTGTCTCGCAGTGGACCCTCGACCCCAAGAGCGAACAGGATGCCTGTCCCCGCGCCGACCCCGCAGAGGAGGAAGGCCTGTGAGAGCAAGAGCCAGAACGCCGCGCTGCCGTCGAAACCGAGCGCCTTCAGGATCCCGACATCGCGCGTCTGCTCTCTGCCTGACATCAGCATCGTGTTGAGGGTCGCGAGCAGGATGGCAATCAGGACGCCCATTCCGATCGTGCCGACGAAGAAGGGCACGTTGCCCAGCATGCTCACGAACTGTGCGTTGAACTCTCCCTCAGGAGTGGACTGGACTCGCTGAGGCCCGTTCTCAAACAAGCTGTCGATGTCAGCTCCGACCCCTGCCTGCGCGAAGCCCTCGGAGAGCAGGACGGAGTAGACCCCGATCCCGTCTGGACCACCGGTGGCTCCCGCCTCCAAGGCCTCATCGAGGTACTCCCAGTGGAAGTACATCGTCTGGTCATCAATGCTCGCCTCCCTGCCTGCGTCGTAGATCCCTGCGATGTCGAACTGCCACTCCGTCCCATCAGA
>PVBE012491412.1_pt1 | contig 18651 bp, 15 predicted proteins | sample 1631181 | NCBI WGS metagenome assembly PVBE01 (sample SAMN08397723, study PRJNA350692) | Marine metagenome, whole genome shotgun sequencing project. | isolation source: water | place: Pacific Ocean | collected 2012-04
ATGGCTGTAAACCCTTAAAATGTCAATTAATTGGTAGGTTTCTGGGCCTATAGCTCAGCATGGATAGAGTGTTGGACTTCTAATCCAATGGTCAAGGGATCGAAGCCCTTTGGGCCCACTTAACAAATTATTTATTCACAATTAAACAAAGTTCCAGTATGGGAGATTTAGAATTTAAACTAAATTCAACAGATATACATCAAAATTCAGAGATAGTTGGTACGATTGATGTTTCATACCCAGGACGATATGATGGGGTAGTGGTCAATACAACAATTTTAGATTCAAATGAGCATATTATTTACAAATCATATAATCAAAAAAAAATATCACAGCACGTTTCCAGATTATTTATCAATAAAGACACAATGCCTGAAAACAAAGCAGAATTTTCAGCAGTTTCTGAATTCCAACCAAGAGCATTTATCTTTGAGACGTCTAACTGACGTTTCATCATTCCATCGGGTTTTTCTGGATTAAAAGTTATTTGTCCCCTATAGTCTGTGGTTTCTCTAATTATTTCGGCTATTTCTTTTATTTCTAAATCTGTTCCAGTTCCAATGTTGATTTGTTCGTTAGAATTATAGTTTTGCATTAAAAAAATAAGTGCTTTTGCTAGATCTTTTACATAAAGTAAATCTCTCCTAGGAGTTCCTGTACCCCATAATTCTAATGAGGGTTGGTTTTCAGTTTTGGCCTTATGGAACTTAGTTATTAATGAAGAAACCATATGAGCATGTTCTGGATCAAAATTGTCGTTAGGCCCGTAAACATTTGCAGGAATTACTGATATGAAATTAGTTCCATATTGTTTATTGTATGATTGGCACATTCCAATTCCTGAAAGTTTTGCTATAGAGAATGCTTCATTTGTTGGTTCAAATTTTCCTTCCATTAAATATTCTTCTTTAATTGGTTGTTGAGAATTTGTTGGATAGACACATACACTTCCCAGATAGAGTAATTTCTTTACACCAGATTTATAGGCATTATGTATTACATTGTTTTGTATTTGTAAATTATCATAGATAAATTCTGCAGGTTGGGACATGTTTGCCTTTATTCCTCCTACTTTTGCGGCAGCTAAGAAGACAAATTCAGGTTTTTCTTCTTGAAAAAATTGTTCAACTTTAATTGGATTTGTAAGATCTAATTGTTCATGAGTTCTTGTAATTATGTTTTGATATCCAAGATCTTTTAATATTTCTAAGATTGCTGAACCTACTAGGCCTGTATGGCCTGATATGTAAATTTTTGAGTCTTTATCCATTTTAGTTTTAAAAAAATCTTCAATTATATTTCCTAATTTTGATAGTCTTTCATCGTTAACAAATTGGTTATTCCCAACATAGAAAGCATGTTGGTGGAGATATTCTGCGTTTTTCATCTCATTAGAACTATATTCTGAAAGGAAAGGTTGTCTTAATAAATTTCCACTTATGATGGGCCTTGTTTGTATTCCTTCTTTTTTTAATCTTTCTTTAAATAATTGCATTTTGTCTTTGTTTTTGAAAATGAAGGGTAGACAGAAAGATGAGATTCCTGGATTATCTGTAATTATTAATTCTGAAGGATATTTCTGGCATATTTCAAAAAATTTTCTATAATTGTTATTTCTTATTTCGATAAATTGGTTTAATCTCTTTAATTGAGATAATCCTAAGACCGCATTGAATTCTGTATTTCTAAAATTGTATCCTCCTGTAAGAAATAAAAATTCAAAATCTATGTGAGGGTATTTATTTTTATATGATTCGTGCAATTCTTTTGGCAATTCTCTAGCCAATCCATGAGACCTTTTCAATAGAAATCTATGATAAAGATCTTCGTCATTTGTGCAGATTATTCCTCCCTCAATGGAGGTTATATGGTGCCCCCAATAAAAACTAAATGTTCCTGCAAGCCCATGATTTCCTATTTTTATCCCGTCCAATTTTGCCCCATGAGATTCACAGCAATCTTCAATTATTTTTATGTCTCTGCCCCCAATTATCTCCTTTATCTTCCTTATATTTGATGGAAATCCCATTAGGTGGGTTATGAATATTGCCTTAGTTTTGTCTGTAATCTTTTCTTTTATTTTTTCATAATCAAATGAGAAATCTGAGATATTTACATCCAGGAAAACGGGTTTTAGTCCTAGTTGAATTATTGGAGAAATATTTGTTACCCAAGTTATTGCCGGAACCATTATTTCAGATTCATTGTCCCACCCATATTTTTCCTTTAAAACATCTATTAATAATAAATTTGCAGAACTTCCAGAATTTACATATACAGAATATTTGCATTCTTGCCATTCCGAGAATGCTCTTTCAAATTCCTTAACCTTTGTGAATTGAGTGTACCTTTTTGTAGTGTTTATGAATTCAATTAAGTTTTTTTGGTCTTCTTCTGTAATTACGTCTTCCTGTAGTGGCCAAGAGTATTCCATCTTTTTAGTTAGGTTAAAGAATGGAGTAGATTATTTTTAAGGATTATTGTGGTATGTTTTTGGAATTCTTAACAACAATCTTTATATATTTGCCTAGTTAAAATTAAAAATGAAAAAGGAGTTTAAATTAGAAAAGTGCTTGTATGCTAAAAATCCAGTTTACATTGCGGGATTATTAGATCCACTTACTGCTCGGATGGCTAGATTTACTTATAATGTTTTTGGTTTATCGGCAAATATGACCACAGTATTTACATTTATCTTTGGTCTCCTAGGTATATTTGCAATGTATTATTATCCTGCTCCAATGGGATTTATTGTTGCTGCTATTTTGATAACTATAAGAAATCTTGGAGACACCATTGATGGTAAGATTGCTAGGGGAACGGATACATTTAGTGCCGTAGGAGGTTTTTCAGATATTGTTAGTGATTGGATATTTTTTCATGCGGGATTTTTTATTATTCTTGGTATGGTGACAGGCCATATAATAATTGGATTTCTTTGTGTTACCGGATATATGAGTAGAGAATTTACTAGGAGAATGTTTACCCTAAAATATGGTGAGAAAATAACTGACACTAGTGAAGCTAAAGAAATTTCAGGCATAGTTTCACTAGTTAGAAAATATGATTTGGGTTCTTTGTTTTGGATAATACCTATATGGATGGTAATCCATCCAGTTTCTATATTGTATTTTACTCTTATAATGGAATATGGATTGTTGTTTGGAGAGCTTGCATTTGATTATATGTTATTTTTCAAGATGGAGAAGAATAAGAGCAAGGAGATAGAAAAGAATGATGAGGCACATAATTTGATAGAATCTGTTGAGGAAGATTTAGAACCACTCTCTCAGCCACAATTCAAGACTAACGAGCCTCCACAATCTTTGACCGAATAGTTTTTCTTCGCTAATTATTCCTTTTTCAATCCAAACTTTTAGATTGTCTTGTTTGCATACCATTTTTATTCTTGAATCTTCTGAAAGTAGAAGTCTTTTGGCTTCATTTAGGAAATCTTCTTTGAACCATTTTTGTAAAGGTACTGGAAATGGTTTTTTATTTCTATCAATGATTTGTTGTGGAATGTATTTTTTTGATACTTCCTTTAATATATATTTAGAGGTATCATGGTTTTCAGATATTTCATCTCCTAATTTATATCTTGAATGTTGCTGATCTAATTTACTTTTCCACCTTGTCTTATATTTGGATGGTAAGTTAAGAGCATGATTGACCATCCTATAGTCTAAAAAAGGTGCCCTCACTTCTACTGCGCTTGCCATTGCTGAATTATCTAGTTTTCCTAATATTACTGGAAGGTGGAGTTTGAGGAAAGTATAAGATATTTTTTTCTTATAATCTCCATCTATTCTATCAAAGTACTTTTTGAATATTGGTTTGAAGTCTTCTTGAGACTCTTTGTTTAGAATAAAATTTTTCTCTTCTTCTGGGAAATAGTTGTATTGGAATAAGAAATGATCTAATTCTGTTTCGAAAAATTTTCCATGGTATTTCTTATGTAATGAGGGATAATCTGTTTCATAAATTATCTTGTTTATTTTTTCTAATCTTTTTAGTCTTTGATAGTCATAAGTACTACTAAATATTCTTCCATATCCTGCAAAAAGTTCGTCTGCACCTTCTCCAGTCATTATTACCGTTGCATCTTTCTTTATCTTTTTAAACATAGCATAAGTTGCAATTTCATTTGCCATCCCAATTGGTTCGTCTTTAATTTTAACATATTCTTTCATTAAGTTGAAGTAATCTTGAGTATCAATTAAGATTTCTCTATGATCTGTTTTTGCATAATCTGAGAGTATCTTTGCAAATTCAGATTCATCAAATTCTTCTTCTGGAAATTTTACTGTAAAAGATATTATGGGTGTTGAGTGCATTTGGGCCATCATGGATGTGACTACGCTTGAATCTAAGCCTCCAGAATTAGTTGTTGCAATCGGTACATCGGAAACTTGTCTTAACCTTACCGCATCCTTTAATAAATATTCTGTTTTATTTTTGATATCTTCCTCAGTTTCAAGCACTTTCTCATCTGTGATGTCCCAGTATTCCCATATTCTTTCAATTTTCTTTTCTGTTAGATCATATATCATATTATGTGCAGGAGGTAATTTGTAGATATTTTTAAACATAGTTTCATCTCCTAGAATATATCTGTATGAAAGAAAAGAGGATGCTGCAGGTTTGTTTAGTTTTCTTTCTATATTGTGTATGAATAAGGGTTTTATTTCTGAGCTGAAAATTAAATTGTTGTTTTCATGATAATAAAGAGGTTTTTTTCCTATCTTGTCCCTACTTAGAAATATTTTGTTTTTCTTTTTGTCATAGATTGCAAAGGCCCACATTCCATTAAAATAATCAACACAGTTATAACCCCATTCCTTGTATGCATAGATTATTACTTCTGTATCTGATTTTGATTTTAATTTGTGCCCTAATTGTTCTAATTGTGTTCTTAGTTCTTGAAAATTGTAAATTTCTCCATTGAAAGTTAAAATTAAATCTTCTTCATTGTCTGCCATGGGTTGTGCTGCATTTTCTGATAAATCTATAATTTTTAGTCTTGTATGTCCCAGAGTTATATTATTAACATATTGTCCATTAGCATCTGGGCCCCTGTGATTTAGAAGTCTATTCATTTCCCTAATTGCTTCAGGGTTTTCAAAGGTAAATCCATTTATTCCACACATGTTAATTTTATGAATGAGTGTTTTATAAGAATTATTGTAAATTGTTATGTTTATCAATAAGATATACTTGTAGATCTCCAACATTAGTATTTGTTGTTTTCATAATTAATAAGTTGTTGAGTTTCTTATGCAATTCGTATGTGTTGTTATCTTTAATATGAGCTTCAACATTTAACCCTATATCTTCTGATTTTTTGAAGTCGTTATTATCAGCTATGGCTCCTCCTGCTGATTCTAAATAGTCTATCCCATCAGAATCTATTGAAGTAGCTACACAATTTCTTAAATCCCTTATTTCTGGAATTATATTTGCTATGAATTGTTGATTTCTTCCTCCTTTTCCAGATCCTTTTACAGAAACTGTTGTTTCTGTATTGCAAATTAATGCGAAAGGCTTTGTTATTTCACCATATTTTTCTGTTAAGATTTTTCCCATTAATTGTGCAGCATCTCTTGATTTTCCAAATACAGTTTCTTCTATAACTTTAACCTCATAACCTAAACTTAATGCTTTTTGTTTCATTGCATCTAAAGCCATCTTATAATTTAGGAGAACATGATTATTAACATTTGATAGAAATGGTTCATGAGATTTTACAGTTTCTGGAACATTGCCTCGAACTCCTTGTTCTATACGTTCTTTTATGCTTATAGGGATCTCATTTATTAGATTATATCTTCTTAAAATCTCAAGAGATTCAGTAAATGTTGATTGATCTGCGCAAGTAGGCCCTGAAGCAGTATCATCTCTAGGATGTAATGCATCTTGTATAATTAAACCTATAACTTTTGCAGGTTGTATGTGTCTTGCTAATTGTCCGCCCTTTGTTTTTGAAAGGTGCTTTCTTACAATATTGATTTCATAAGTTTCTGCCCCAGATTTTATCATTAAATCTGTTAGAATTTTCTTTTCATCTAAGGTTATTCCATCTACTGGTGAAGGCATAAGTGAAGATCCTCCTCCAGATATTAAGCATATTACAATATCTTCTGGTTTTAAATCCATAGTCAATCCTAACATACTATTTACCCCCATTATTCCAATTTCTCCTGGAATTGGATGTGTTGCCCTTACAATCTGTATCTTTTTGGTAATCGAATCCTCTGTTTTTGAATTTACTATTCCTCCAGCTATTAATTCTGGAGGAATTATTTTTTCAATTTCCTCTGCTAATGCTCCAGATGCTTTTCCACCTCCAATTACAAAAAGCCTTCCTTTTGAAATATCGAATTCATTTCCATAAATATTTAAAATCCCATTATTATATGTCATCTTTTTTGGTATTATATTTTTAGGTTTCACCCCATTAACTCCAGCAGATAAAATGTCTAATGCATGCCCCCTTAATTCAGTCCTTGAAATCTCATCATAATTATTAAAAATATCTGGTATAATTCTATGCATAATCTCTTGTGTTCTTCTTAAATCATTTATATCATCAATTTCAAACCAAGTATTATTTCCTGTTGAAAGAGCATGGATCTCTAATTCTGGAAACATCATAGTCATGGGAATTTCAATCTTTGATTTTATTTTTCCTTCAGAAACAAGTTGTTCTATATTGCTATAATATTTCCTTGCATCATCCAGGCATAGTTTATACATTCCTATTGCTCTTGCATTCGTATCTTCTAGATCTCTTCTTATTTCCTTTAACTTTCCTTCTTCTATGCGAACCTTCATGTGATCTGCTTCTATAGGATTTATGTCATCTATAACAATTACATTTTTATGGGAGGAATTTATTAGATTTTTAATTATCTCAGAATTGCATATTACATCTGCATTAAAATACATTATATCTTCAGTTATCTCATCTTTTGCAACCCACATAGAAAACATATTATCGTTGTTTGCATAGTCTTCGTTTACGCAATGTTTTATTCTACATCCCTTATAATAATCTCCTAAAAGAGCCTTCATTTTATCCGAATAAAATCCAGAAACAATAATTACATCTTTGATTCCACATTCAGAAAGACTATCTAGAGAATGTTCTATGATTGTTTTATCCCCTAATTTGACCAAAGATTTTGGAATATTATCAGTTATAGGTCGTAGCCTCTTTCCCTGTCCTGCAGCAAGAATAATTACTTTCATTTTTCACTACTTTGGTAGTTATTTTATAGATAGAATTTATTTAAAGATGATTGTGTTATAATCTAGTCTTCAGAAGTGTCAATCATTACTATGCCTTCTTTTATTTGGCATTGGCAGGCTAATCTGGCTTTAGGTTCTTCGGGGAAAACTTCTTCCTCTTTTTCATTTTTTGGAGATAGATTTTCATCTCCTTGAGATACCTTTATCCTACATGTTGCGCAAACCCCATTTTCACATCCAAATTCTACTCCAAATTCATCTTCACAAATTTTACTAATTGGAGAATTATCTGGAACATCAACTATATTCCCAGTATTTACTGAAACTAATTTTGCCATACTATAATTTGATTGTTTTATATTTAAAGATTATGTAATTGTAAGACTTAACGATAGTAAAGTATATATATACTATTTATTATAATCTATAATGGCATGGAGGGAGTTGATTGATCTAAAAGAAGGTAATCAAAATATTGAACAAAAGCAAGTCCTTGTTAATCCTGATAGGGATGTTGACATAAATCTTAGTGCTGAAAGTGTTGAGGGAGAAGGATATAATATTTCTTTAGAGATGGGTTGTGGAGGCGTTAAAGAGCATCATGATGTCCCATGGGAATTGGTTAATCATGAACCTGAGATCGATGAAAATACAGATTTAGTTTTATTTACGCCAGATATGGGAAAGAGAAAAGAAAAAGATGAATATTTTGTTCCAAATTTACATAATGGATTATTTAGAATTCAGGCATTTATGGAAGATAAGGGAATTAATTCTGCATTAGTTTGTACGGATATTTATAATATGGAAAGTGCATTTGAGAAAATTGCTAAATATAGGCCTGCTTTAATTGCATTAAGCCCTTATTTTGATAGTATGAGGCAGGATTTGAAAAATATTGCACATATTAGAAAAATTTCTCCAGATAGTGTCATTATAATTGGCGGTTTTGAAGCTAGTTTAAATCCTCAATGGACTCAGATGGGAAAGCTGATAGATATTGTTATTAGGGGAGAGGGCGAATATACTCTCCAATATTTATTGAAACAATATGATAAATTTAAGGAGTATAATGGTCATCCTAAAAAGGATGAATTTTTAGCCTATCTAAGAACCATGGTTGGAGAGGATAAAAGAATCTTGGCAGAAAATAAAAAGAGAAGAGAGCAGATTAAATTAGAAAATCAAAGAAAGGCCTTGGTTCAAATTGGGGGTCAAGATAATAATGAAGTTTCTCCAATATCTGAAGCTCCAAAAAATTTGGAAAATGATCCAGAGTATAAGGCTCACATGGAAGAACAAGAGGAATTAGTGTATAAGCCAGTAGATGGGATTAATATAATTGAACAGGATGGAACCATAACTGTGGAGCATGTTAGTCAAAGGATTCCCGATCATGCATATCAAGATATAAGTATGACTGCATTCCATAAATTGTTGCATACTTCTCCAATTTACAAATATTGGAAGTTAAGTAGGAATATGTTTGAAGGGAATAAAGATACCTTCTTTAGATTTGTTTCAAGTGATCATTGCCCTTATAAATGTACATTTTGTCAAAGTTCAATTTTCTTTTCAACTACCATGGGTAAGAAATATTCCCCAGTAAGATATGTTGAATCAGAGAATATAATTAAAATTTTAGAGAAGGTGCAGGAAGTTTATCCTTTTATAAAAGGAACTTATATTGATGATGAGAATTTTGTTATTAATAAGAAGAGGGCAATGGAAACATTGAATATGATCATTGAAGCAAGGGAATCTGGAAGATTAAAAAAAGAAATGATGTATTTTTGTAGGACTAGGACAGATAATCTTGATCCAGAGATAGCTAGTTTGTTGAAGAAGGCTGGTTTTAAATGCGTTTCAGTAGGTAGTGAGAGTTATTCAAAAATAGAATTGGATAGTATGAAGAAGAATATTGCTCCTGAAAGAAATTTAGAGGCAGTCCATGAGATTTTGGATGCAGGATTAGCTTGTGCTGAAAATTATATTTTATATACTCCAATAACGACTCCGGATTCTTTTTTTGATAGTGCTACTCAAATTGTTAAAAATCTTTCTAGTTTAGAAATTGATGGTGCTGCTACATTATTTATAACTCCTTTGCCAGGTACATTGGATTGGGGAGATGGAGATTTTGAGCTTGTTGAAAATTTTCCTTGGAAGGAAGAGTTGTTTAAAGGAAAAGTTATGTTTAAAAGTAAATCCACAGGTAATGACTATATTGGAACCCAAGTAGAAATTCCAAATTCTGAAACAATTTTGGCGCATCCAGAAATAACTCTTCCTAGAAATCCTATTATGAGGGAAGCTTCATTAAGAGCAGTTGCTAATTTACCTGAAGTTACTAGAGATTTGAGGAAGAAAGCTGGAGGAATTAATTTAGCTAGGAATTTTGTTACATTAGCTAATTTGGCTTCTGCTGCTAGAGAGTTATATAAGATAACTGGTGAGCAAAGATGGTATGATATGTATGAAGATATATCTAATGCCATGAGAGATTCAAAAGAAGATAGAATGGTTGTTGAACATTAATTGTCATTATATTTATAAGACCCTACAATTAATTATACCAATGAAGGAAAAAATAGGATTGGTAGTTATGTTTAAGATTTCTGAGCCAGGAGGAGCTCCAAGTGTCATAGTTAATGCCATAAGGGCTCTGAATAAAATGGGCAAAGAGGTTCATTTGTTGACTCCCTTTAAATTGAATTATGCTAGAATCAAGGAATTGTATGGAGATATTAAGATAAGAAAAACATATTATCCTAATAAATTAAAATCTGTAATCTGTCAGACCAATTTCCTACCTAGAAGATTTATGAAGAAAGAATTTAATGAGATGATGAGGGAGGTTGATTTGGTTATTGATATTGATGGAGGGCATATGCATAATTTTCTTACTCCTGAAAATTATAATAAATATATAATTTGGAGATTCTCTTGTGTTAATATTTATTCAGATAGTGATTGGAGTTTTAAGAGGAAATTTATTGAAAAAGTTAAAACAATATTAGGGGCCAGAACACTTACCATCCCAAGTAGCAATCATAAGATTTATGCAGTTGATGAATGGACTGGAAAAGAAATGAGAAAAAATTATAATTTAAATACTGAAGATATTAGATTGTATCCAGTCATAAGGGTCGAGGATTTTTTTGGTAATAATAATAAGAAAAATCAAATATCTATTTTTGGGAGGATTTCACCGCATAAATTTATTGAAGATTCTATAAAGATATTTGCAAAAGGAACTGTTAATTATAATAATTATGAATTAGTTATCCTTGGAGCGGCTACGGCAGATACTCCTGGATATTTAAATAAACTGAATAAAATAATAAGGGATTTGGGGATTGGAGGCAGAGTTAAGATAATACAGAATCCTTTGTTTGAAGATTTGAAAAGAATTTTAGCCGAATCAAAAATTATAATAGATTCTCAAAGAGAGGTTAGTAATACCCTTACTGCTATTGAGGCCATGTCTGCAGGGAATATAATCTTGATACATAGGAATAGTGGTTGTTTTACAGAGGTTTTGAAAAATGGAGAATTAGGTTTTGGGTTTGAGAATGTTGAAGAAGGGGGCCGAGTTTTATCAGAGGTCTTAAATAAGGTGGATAATATTGAGACTAAAGATCTTGTCGAAAGATCTAAGGATTTTTCAGAGGATAATTTTATTAAGAGATTAAATCAAATAATTATGGAGAATTAATATGGCATATGAGAAAAATTACGCAAAGCATTATGATTTATTTAATAAAGAGAAAGATTATGGTTTTGAAGCTAGATTTTTAAAGGATATCATGATAAGATTTGATAAAAATACAGATGGATTAAAGATATTGAATTTGGGGTGTGGTACTGGAATGCATGATAGGAAATTAGTTGATTTGGGATTTAAGGTAACTGGGATGGATCAATCTGCTGAGATGATTGAAATTGCTAAACAAAAAGTTCCTGAAGCAAATTATATAGTTGGAGATATGAGTGACTTTGATTTGAATGAAAAGTTTGATGTTGTTATTTGTATGTTTTCTTCATTAGGTTATTTGGCTGAACAAGATAAAGTCAATGGTTTTTTTGAGAGTGTAAGTAAACATTTAGTTGAAGAAGGGTTGTTGATATTAGATGTTTGGAATGGGTTAGGTGTTGTTAAAGATCCTCCAGCCATTAGAGAGAAGATTGTTGAAGATGGTAATTTAAAAATAGTTAGAACTAGCTATCCTAATTTAGATGTGCAGAATTTTGTGAATAATGTTAGATTTGAGATTAAAGTTTATGAAAATGATAAATTAGTTGATGAATATGAGGAACACCATAAAGTTAGATTTTTCTTACCTTTGGAAATAAAGCAGTATATGGAAGATGTTGGAATTAATATGTTGCATGAAGCTCCATCCTATAATTTAGATGAGACTCTGAACGATGAGCATTGGAATATGATTTTGATTGGGAGTCATTTTGGATAAAACTTAGAAAACTGGGCCATTATTAACATATACATTTCTGTTACATAATATATATAAATCAATTTTCTTCTTTTTCTTGATGGAAGGTGTTAAAAAAAAGGCATTGATTACAGGGATAACTGGGCAAGATGGCGCATATCTAGCTAAATTTTTGCTTGAAAAGGAATATGAAGTTTTTGGAATAGTTAGACGAGTTTCTACACCCAACTTCTGGAGATTGCAATATTTGGAAATTATGGATGATATTAAGTTTATAAGTGCGGATATGTCGGATATGAGCTCTCTTGCAGAAGCAATTCATGCATCAAATCCTGATGAGATATATAATCTAGCTGCTCAAAGTTTTGTGGGAAGTAGTTTTGATCAACCAATTCAGGCAGCAGATGTTAATGGATTGGGATTGTTAAGAATATTAGAAATTGTTAGAAATTTTAATAAAAATATAAGGGTTTATCAGGCAAGCACTAGTGAGTTATATGGGAGTTCTGTAAATGAAGATGGAAGTCAGTCTGAAGAAACCCCATTAAAACCAAATTCACCCTATGCTGTATCTAAGTTGCTTGCACTAGAAATATCTAGAGTATATAGGGAATCTTATGGCATGTTTATTTGTAATGGGATGTTGTTTAATCATGAGAGCCCATTAAGAGGTTTAGAATTTGTGACTAGGAAGATTACTAATGAGGTTGCGAAGATAAAATTAGGATTAAGTAATCAGTTAATATTAGGAAATCTTGATGCGCAGAGAGATTGGGGATATGCTAAAGAATATGTCGAGTTAATGTGGAGAATTTTACAGTACGATAAGCCCGAAGATTTTGTTATAGCAACTAATGAGACACATTCTGTTCAAGAATTTGTGGAAGAGTCTTTTAAGGCGGTAGGATTGGATTGGAAAATGTATGTTAGAATTAATGAACAATATAAGAGGCCTTATGAAGTTCAATATTTAAAGGGAGATTATAATAAAGCTAAAAAACTTTTGGGATGGGAGCCAAAAACAAAATTTAATGAGTTGGTTAAGTTAATGGTAGATGCCGATTTGAAGAGATGGGAGGCTCATTTAAAGGGTGAAAGTCTTGCATGGGATGCTCTTAATCATCCAGGACATGTCTCATACCTTTATAGAAAAAGAGATGAATAATCTTGGAAGAAGATTAACTAATTGTAGAATGTGTAATTCTTCTGATTTGTATATTTTTTTAGATTTGGGATTTTTACCTTCTGCAGACGGAATATTAAATGAGAAAGATATGGAACATCCGGAAATTCATTTTCCATTAAAGGTAGCTCAATGTAATGATTGCGGTTTAACACAATTAACTTATGCAGTAAATCCTGAATTATTGTATGATGATAAATATAGTTATGAGTCGAGCATAACTGAAACTGGGAAAAAACATTTTTTTGAGATGGCGGATTCTATATGCCATAAATTTAATTTAAATAATGATTTTGTGGTAGATATAGGAAGTAATGTTGGCGTTTTATTAGAGGGATTTAAAAATAGAAATTGTAATGTTTTGGGAATTGATGCGGCTCCAAAGATTGTTAAAATAGCTAATGAAAGGGGCATTGACACCTGGCAGGATTTATTTGGTAAAGAAGTTGCTCAAAAAATTGTGAATGAAAAAGGTAAGGCGAAGGTGGTTTGCGGGACTAATGTTTTTGCACATATTGATGATAAAGAAGGGTTTATGGAAAGTTTGGAATTAGTTTTAAATGATGATGGAGTTTTTGTTATGGAGGCCCCCTATCTTGTTAATTTAATTGATAATTTAGAATATGATACGATTTATTTAGATCATTTAGAATATCTTAGTTTAAGGCCCTTAGTTAAATTCTTTGAAAGATATAACTTTGAAGTTTTTGATGTTGAAAAATATGATATCCATGGAAGTTCTATAAGGGTATTTGTGAGTAGGAAGGGAGTTAAAGAAATTGATAGCAGTGTTAATGAGATGTTGGATTTTGAAGAGGAAAAAGGAATTTATAAAAAAGAAGTTTTAGATAAATTTTCTGAGGATGTTAATAAACATAGAAAGGAATTTGTAGATTTATTATCTAATCTAAAGAAGCAGGGTAAGCGGATTGCAGGAGTTAGTGCGCCTGCAAAGGGAAATACTCTATTAAATTATTGCAAATTAGATTCTCATGATATTGAATTTATGACTGAAAAATCTAAGATTAAATTAGATCATTATACTCCTGGAATGCATATTCCCATTATTTCTGAAGAGAGATTATTAGAAGAAGGAATAGATTATGGGATTATATTTGCATGGAATTTTTTTGATGAAATAGTAAATAATGAGATTTCTAAGAAATTTTTGAAAGGAGGAGGGAAGTTTATAAAACCAATTCCCAAAATAACCATAATGGAAAATGAAAATTTATTTGGAGCTAGTGTAAAAAAGATTGATCCTGCATTTATGGATGAAAGAGGAGTTATTGTGGATTTTGTTAATGCAGATCTTAAACATGTTGGCATGATAACTACTGAAGAGAAAGTAGTTAGAGGAAATCATTATCATAAAAAATCTAATCAATATACTTATATTTTATCTGGAAGTTTTGAAATCTTATTAGCACCCTCAGATCAGCCAGCAAATGTAAAAAAGGTTGTTGTTAGAGCTGGAGAGATGATAAGTATTCCTGCAGGAGTAATTCATCAGTTTAAGGCGATAGAGAGGTCTGTAATGATTGAGATGGACACTGAATCTAGAGAAGGTAACGAATATGAAGATGATTTATTTAGAGTTAATATAGAATATAATCAGTGATATAAATCTTTAAAAATTGATTTGGATATCTAGGGCTATGGGTCTGCCAATGAATGAATATGTAGGAGCACTTATTAGGAATCCTGATAATGAGATACTTTTGCAGAAAAAAACTTGGGATTATGATATTTGGCCAGGCCTTTGGGCCGTATTTGGGGGAGAAATTGAGCCAGAAGATAATGAGGATATCTTTGCTGCATTTGATAGAGAGGTTATTAGAGAGGAAACGAAATTGAAAATATATGATGTTAAATTATTTCGAGAAGTTAAATTTGAAGAAAGAGATCAATATAAAAATACCCTTTCAGGAACCTGTTATTTTATTCGGGGGAGATTTGATGGAGATTTAAGTAAAATAAAGCTTGGTGAGGGGGCAGGTTTTGCGGTTTTTGATCCTAAGGAGTTGCCAATAATTAGAGAACAAATGTTTCCCTATGTTTATGAAACTATAGATGCACTTTACAGAGGTTTAGAATGATACCAGTATGTAAACCCTGGTTACCAGGTAATGAGAAGAAATATGTGCAGGAATGTATGGATACTAATTGGATAAGTAGCTCTGGAGAATTTATTACTCGGTTTGAAGAGGATTTTAGTAGTTATTGTGGTGCTGAGTTCGGGGTTAGTTGTACAAGTTGTTATGCGGCTCTTCATTTGGCTTGTATGGCTATTGGATTGAAGAAAGGAGATGAGGTTATTGTACCTAATTTTACAATGAGTGCTCCATTAGTTGCAGTTTCTCAAACAGGAGCAAGGCCAGTATTAGTTGATTGTAGGAAAGATACTTGGAATATTGATGAGAATAAAATAGAAGAGAAAATAACTGAAAGAACAAAAGCGATTATTGCAGTCCATATTTATGGGCATCCTTGTGAGATGGATAAAATAATGGAGATAGCTAGAAAGCATAATCTTGTAGTTATAGAAGATGCTGCTGAGGCTCATGGGGCAGAATATAATGGGAAAAGATCCGGGAGCATAGGAGATATTGGGTGTTTTAGTTTTTTTGGAAATAAAATAATTACTACAGGAGAGGGTGGAATGGCAATTACTAATAATCCAGATTATGCGGAAAGAATGAGAAGGTTTAGAAATTATGCTTTTGAGATTCCTAGGTTTTTGCATAGAGATCTTGGTGCAAATTATAGATTGACAAATTTGCAGGCTGCAATAGGTGTTGCTCAGACTGAAAATGCTCAGATATTGGTTGAATCTAGGAGAAGTGTTGGATTAAGATATAATGAATTTTTAAAAGATATTAGGGGAATTATCTTGCCTTCAGAAATGGAAAATTGTAAGAATGTTTATTGGATGTATGGAATTATTTTAGAGGATGAAATTAAAATTAGTAGAGAAGAATTTGTTGAAAAATTAAAGGAAAGAGGAGTTGATACAAGGAATTTTTTCATTCCAATGAATAAACAGCCAGTATTTTTAGATGGTAAGATGGAGAATGCGCCGGATTGTTCTGATAATTATCCTATTGCTGAGAAAATTGGTAGTAGGGGTTTTTATTTGCCTAGTTCTTCAAATCTGAGTGATGAGGAGATAGAATTGATTTGTTATAAATTAAAGGAGTTATTACAAGAATGTTTGTAAAATGAGAAAATTAAAAAATTTTATTAAAAAACTAACCCCTGAGGGGTTTATAAATTTAAGAAGGAAGATTAGAAGTATTTTTGTTAGAATAGAAACATTAGAGAGAAATCAATTAAGTTTGTTAAGAGAGAGATATGGTGCAGAGTCAAAATCTGATTTGAATAGCAAGGAGTTTAAAGTTTATTCTCAGAATGGTGAAGATGGAGTTTTACTTTATATTTTTTCTAAGATAGGGATCAAAAATAAGAAAGTTGTTGAGATTGGTGTGGAAGAGGGTAAGGAGTGTAATTCTGCAAATCTTGTAATTAATTTTGGATGGCAAGGATTGTTGGTTGAAGCAGATTTAGATGAGGTATTGAAGGCAAGACATTATTATAAACATGTCAAGGGGATTTCAGAAGATAGATTGAAAATTGCTAAGAGTTTTGTTACAACTGAAAATGTTAATCAGGTTATAAAAGATAATGGAATAAAAGGGGAGATTGATATGTTATCTATTGATATTGATGGGAATGATTATTGGATTTTGGAAAAAATAGATGCGGTTAATCCTAGAATGATAGTTATGGAGTATAATGCTTCAATTCCTTCTGGAAAATCTATTACTGTTCCTTATGATGCAGAGTTTGATAGATTTAGTAAACATGAAAGTGGATTATATCATGGCGCATCACTTAGGGCCTTAACTAAATTGGCTAATCAGAAAGGTTATATCTTGGTAGGATGTGAAAGTACGGGATGTAATGCCTTTTTTGTTAGGAAAGATTTAGCCAAGGAGCAATTAAAGGAGATTTCTGTGGATGAGGCATTTTATCCTCAAATTTATAGAATTAAGCATTCTAGTCTAGAAGATCAATTTGATAAAATTAAAGATTTGAAATGGACTAAAATTTAATCTTTTTTTATTAAATTTTTTATAAGTTGTATATCTTCCCTTACCAGCCCCTTAAGAATAAACATAGCGATTATATAAATTGCTGCACCAAATATTACAACTAATGCTCCTGTTAATAAATTTATTTCAGATATCTTAGATATTGAAAAATGGAGTATTGAAAACATTATAAGACTAGAAATTATTGGTTTCATTAAATGAATTGGTTTTAATTTTATGTCTAATTTTCTTTTAGTATAAATTAATAAACCTGAAAGGTAAAATGATTCACTTATTATTGTTGCAACTGCGGCTCCTGCTATAGCAGTATCTAAAGATATTTTTGAGAATAGATCAATTAGGACTATGTCTAAAACTATGTTTAAAACTATTGATGCTAAAATTACATTAATGATATATTTTGGTTTTTCTTTTGCAGAAAATAGTGAAATCATAACTCCATTTAGAGGAACAATTAAGATCAATAAGGATAATATATAGAAAGGTAGAACTGCGGGAAGATATTCAGGACCATAAATTGTTTTTATTAAATAATTTCCTAGAACGAAAATACCAAAAATTGAAGGAATTGCTAAAATTGAAGTATATCTAAATACCTGATTTATAGATATTTCTAGGTCATTATTCTTCATTTGAGTGAAGGCAGGTAATAATATATAGCCTATATTAAGAAAACTCCAAATTCCTCCAGTTAAAGCCAATGCAGCACTATAAAACCCTACATAAGAGGATTCTAATAGAATTCCAATGATTATTGTATCTATATATCCAAAAACTACTAAGAGAGAGCCCATTGCACCCATATATATGAAAAATTTTATTATTCTTTTCTTGTTAACTTCTTCATCTGATTTTTCAAACAAATAAGGGCTTAATCTTCTTAGATTATAGATGAGATATAAACTAGATAATAATATTGTTAAAGATAAAACTCCTATTGTGCCTATAACATAATATTTTTTAGAGACTAAAGTGAATAAGATTAAGACGCCAGAGATCCTAAGAACCTCGAAAAGGAATTGTTTTATTGTTAGATAATTTACCTTTTTTATAATATAAAAATAAGAATTATAAAATGAGCCAAAAGATGAGAAAAATAAATATATTCCTGAAAAAATTATGGGTAAGAATAGATCTGGTTTGTTAAAGAGATAATAGGATAGAGGATAGGCTATTAGGGCCAATAAACCTGAAAGAATTAATGCTATGAATAGTTTTAATTTTAGCAAATATTTAAAATTTGCTTTTGCTAATTTTTTGTTATTTTCTCCTAAGGCCTCGGATACATATCTCAATAAAGATTGATTTATTCCAGAATCTAAGAAATATAGTAAAATCAAAGATATTGAGATTGAGAGATTATAAATACCAAATCCCTCAGGTAATAAGTATCTTGCAATAATTATTACAAAAAAAAGCCCTCCTAGCCTGGAAAATAAGATCATTATAAAGTTCCAAAAAGAACTTATTGCTATTCCGTCATTAACCTTGCCCATATAACTAATTAGTTGGACCTTATTTAAAGTTTTTAGTATAAATATATATTTAAACTAATTAAAGATAATAAATGTATGAAAGTGGTTGTTGTATCAGGTTATTTTGATCCTATTCATGTAGGTCATCTAGAGCTTATGGAGAAAGCTAAATC
>PVBE012889559.1_pt1 | contig 18651 bp, 12 predicted proteins | sample 1631181 | NCBI WGS metagenome assembly PVBE01 (sample SAMN08397723, study PRJNA350692) | Marine metagenome, whole genome shotgun sequencing project. | isolation source: water | place: Pacific Ocean | collected 2012-04
CAGGGTGTGGGAATAGGTCTTCACCCGGATCTTGATCGAGCCTCCCGGCTTGTTCGCGTCGATGTCATGGAGGGCGGAATAGGGCGTCTTTCCCGCGGTGATGATGTTGTCGATCAGCCCGTAGGTCGGCGCGTCGTGGCCGCACTTGAAGCTTGAAAGGTCGAGCACGACGACGTTGGGATGTCGTGCCGCGAACTTGGCGCCCCATACCTTTTGAACGCTGTTGGTGGAGTAGTTCTCCGGCCAGACGTCGTCCACCGAGAGCGGATGGGGAATGAGCCCCGACTCGAGGTCCTTTCGGAAGAACCGGGCCAGCCATTTCGGATCCTTCGGGATGGACCGGATGGAAAGAACCGGGTAGCCCAACGCCTGGTATTCGTCGAGAATGCCGTGGTTCAGGCCGGGATCGAGATGGTAGGGCCTTCCCAGGAGGAGAAGTCCGACCTTGTTCTCCTCCTCGAGCTTTTCGAGGATCTCCATCCCGCGCCGTTCCATTTCGCCGTCGAACCGCCGGAGCGCGTCAAAGCCCTGCAGGCAGGCGAAATGATTCTCGTCTTCCGTGATTCCGAGCCGGTCGCCCCACATCTCGAACATCTGCTTTTCGCAGTACCGTTCCTCGGTAAGGGTGACCGCCTTGTCGACGTACTCGATTCCATTGGTGGCGAAGAAATCGACCTCCTTGGTGAAGGCGGCCCGGATTACCATGGGAGACCCGGCCACGATCGGGCAACTCGTAGACTCCATCGTTCCCGGAACGAAGGTCGGGATGTTCGTCAGGCAGGGGAAGAAGATGTAATCGAGCTTTCGCTTCTTGTGTTTCTCGAAGATCAGGTTGTGGACGTGCGCCTGGACGACCTTGGAGGGATAGCAGGGATCGATCGACCCGTATGTCCCCCCCTCGGCCCACATTTCCTCGGAAGTGTAGTCGCTCAGGACAAGGTTGGTCGTCCCGATGCCGAGCATCTCAAAATAGGTCCGGAAGAAGGGCGCGGTGGAATAGAGATTGAGAACCCGGGGAACCCCGATCCGGATCTTCTTCCGGCGTTCGGCGGCCTCCCCGGAAGACCGCTGGATGGGTCGCTGCACCTTTTTCCGGGTGATCTTCCCGGACCAGCTCTTTTTCACTCCCACGTCATCGATGATCGTTCCCTGTTCCGGAATGGGTACCGGGTTGTGAAAACTGCGGAAGGCGAGCTTAGATTCGTAATCGACCAGGTCGGGATAGCAGCTCTTCAGTTCCTTCCGCTTCGCGTTGAGTTTTTTCAGTTCGTCGATCGACTCTACCGTCCCCTTCTCGCAACTGAATCCCGAGATGTACCGGCTCGTCTCGCCGGACGGGGTTTTCGTGTCGATGAAGGTCCGGGAACAGTTGTTCGGGCAGAAGTTACAGGCGGTCGTCTCGTCGTTCCGGGAGGTGAAGGCGAGATCGATCGCGGCGTCGAGCCCGATGAAGGTGGAGGTTCCGCGGCGCTTCACGACGCGGAGGGTTTCCAACGCCGCCCCGATGGCACCCGCCTCGCCCGGATGGGGATGAACGTGGACGACGGCGCCGGGAACGCGCTCCTTGATGTAATCGACCTGCGCCTTGACCGCGGCGAGGTTGTACTGCGTTCCGCCCTGGAGAACGTACCGGTTGCCGAGCTTAGCCATTCGGGGGATCTGGACCACGTACTGCCAGACGTTCTTGGGGAGGACCATCGCGAGTCCCGCGAGAAGTTCCTCCTTCGAGTAGCCTTCTTTCTGGAAGTTGACCCGGTCGGCGTCGAGGAAGACGGCGCAACCGTAACTGAAGGTCGGGCTCAGGCTGGCGCTGAAGGCGGTGTCGGCGTACTCGGTTACCGGGAGTCCGAACTGGTCGGCCATGGCCTGGAGGAGCATCCCGTTCCCGGCGGAACACTGGTTCGAAAGCCGGAAATTACGGATGTCGCCGTTGACCATGAAGAGGACCTTGATGTCCTGCCCGCCGATGTCGCAGATCACGTCGACGTCGCCGCAATATTTCACGGCGGCCATCATGTGCGCGACCGTTTCGACGATGTTGACGTCGGCGCGGACCGATTCCTCCAGGACGTCCGCCGCGTAGCCCGTGGCGCCGAAACCCATCACCTCGAGCGTGGCGCCCTGGTCCTTCACGAATTTCCGGATCCGCTCGAGGATCTCCTTGGTGTCGGAAATCGGGTTCCCCTTGGAAAGCTGGTACTCCTTGCAGAGGATCTCCCCCTCTTCGTCCAGGAGAACCGCCTTGGAGGAGGTGGAGCCTCCGTCCAGGCCGATGACTCCCCGCACGACCTCGCCCGGGGTGAACTTGGCCGCCTGGAACTTCGGAATACGGTATTCTTCGCGGAATTTTTCCAGTTCCCCCTGGTCCGCGGTGAGCGGAGGGCCGGCGGTGGCCCCGAGCTTAGCGCTTCTTCCGTGCTGGATGAATTCGCGGAGGGGATCGAGGCCGCGGTAGAGGCCGACGTCTTCCGGTTCGTGCAGTCCATAAACGACCGCTCCGTAGGCGGCGTAATATTCCGCGTTTTCCGGTACGAAGATGAGCTCTTCGATCGGCACGTCCTTCGGGTAATCGTAGCCCCGGGATTCCCATGTTTCCGGGATGCGTTGCCGCCAGCATGCCTGGAGAAAGGGAAGGTAGGTGTTGGGGCCACCGAGAAGGAGGACGCGCGCTTTCAGCGTGTTCCCGCGCGTGAGGACCGACAGGTTCTGCAGGACGATGGCATCGGCGAGGGAACACATGATCTCGGGGGAGGGGATGCCCGACTTGACCAGGTTGACGATATCGGTTTCAGCGAAGACGCCGCATTTCGCGGCGACGTTATGGAGCTTGGAGGAATCCCACTGGAGCCGGCCCACGACCTCCTGGGGAAGGCCGACCTTGATCATGCACTTGTCGATGGTCGCGCCGGTCCCCGACGCGCACTTGTCGTTCATCGAGGCGATCGCGCGCTTGTCACCGTTTTTTTCGTTGTCCTTGTAGATGATGATCTTCGCGTCCTGGCCACCGAGCTCGATGACGCTTCGGACGTCGGGGTGGAGCAGGTCGACCGCCATGGTGACGGCGTTCACTTCCTGTACGAACTTGGATCCAAGAGGCTCGCGAATGGGACCCGAACCGGAGCCGGTGATGAAGCTTCGAATGTTCTCGCGGGGAATGTCGGAAAACTCGTCCCCGATGGCGACGAGAAGTTCCATGACCTTCTCGGCCTGCCGGGTCTCGTGGCGCTGGTAGTCGGACCAGAGGATGTCGCGCGTTTCGGGATCGACCACGACGGCTTTCACCGTGGTTGAACCGACATCCACGCCGATCAGAATGCGGTCGGACGTGAGGCGGGCGCGAGGGCTATCCATGAAAATCCCCCCAAGGCGATCCACGGTTCAACTGCTCGATGGTAGACTGACATGTCAGTACTGTCTATAAAACGAACAATTATCTCGCGGGAAAACTCACCCGTAAGTATGGTGAACGCATGGCTTCAAAAACGTTGGATCGCCGGGAAAGCCTTCTGGATGTTGCTCTCCACCTTTTCGCGGAAAAGGGGTACCACGCGACGAGCATCTCCGACATCATCGAATCCGCCGGCGTGGCCCGGGGGACGTTTTACAACTACTTCGAGAACAAGCGGCAGATCTTCGGGCGACTGCTCGACAACCTGTTCTCGGACGTCGTCTCCGTCGCCTTTCCCATTGATGTCCTGTCGGGGGAAGGGGTACCGGCCCAGGTGCAAAGACTGATGGCCGGGTTCTGCCGGAAACTGCTCACCAATCTTCCCATGACGCGCGTCCTCCTGGAACATGCGGTCGGTCTGGATGACGAGGGAAACGAACAGTTGAAGGCTTTCTACGATCGCGTTTATGGCCGGATTCGGAAGGCAATCTCCGACGGCCAGGCTCTCGGAATCGTCCGCCCGGGACAGCCATCCGTCATCGCCACGTCGTTGCTCGGAATGCTCAAGGAGTCACTCTACCAGCAGATTCTCGGCACCAGCCGGGTGACCCCGGACGAGATGGTGGAGGAGATCTTCGCCGTCGCGACGTGCGGAATCCTGCTCAATCCGCCCGGCGAAGCCTGAGGGCGTTCCCGATCACCGAGACCGAACTGAGGCTCATCGCGGCGCTCGCAATCATGGGGCTGAGGAGAACGTGCAGGACGGGGTAGAGGACGCCCGCGGCGATCGGCACACCCACCACGTTGTACGCGAAAGCGAAGAAGAGATTTTGCCGGATGTTCCGCATCGTGGCACGACTGAGCCGCCGGGCCCGGAGGATTCCGTGGAGATCGCCCCCGACCAGCGTGATATCCGCGCTCTGGATCGCGACGTCCGTTCCCGTTCCCATGGCGATCCCCACATCCGAGGAGGCGAGCGCGGGAGCGTCATTGATTCCATCCCCCGCCATGGCGACACGACTCCCCTCGTCACGCAGTCTTTTGATGACATCGCCCTTGTCCGTCGGAAGGACTTCGGCGATCACCTCGTCGATCCCCACCTCCGAAGCGACCTTGTCGGCGACGGCCCGCTGATCGCCGGTGAGCATGACCACCCGCAGGCCTTCCTTCTTCAGTTCCGAAACCACCCCGCGCGCCGACTCCCGGACCCGGTCCGCCATGAAAAGGCTTCCCGCCAGGAGGCCGTCCACCGCGACGAAAATATGCCCCCCGGAGACGGAAATCCCGTTCCCGCCCATCAACCGCGCGTTTCCGATGAGAACAGTATGCTGCCCGACCCGTCCGGAAACGCCCAGGCCCGGTTGCGCCCGGAAATCGGCGACGGGAAGGGGTTTCCCGGGGAATTCCCGGACGATGGCGCCCGCGTGGGGATGTTCACTATGCCGCTCCAATGAGCCGGCCAATTCCAGAACCTGCTCCTCCGTGAATCCCGGTTCGACCCGGAGGGAGGCCATCTCGATTTCTCCGTGGGTGAGCGTTCCGGTCTTGTCGAAGACGATCGTGTCGATTTTCTCGAACGTCTCCAGCGCTTCCGCGTCCCGGATCAAAATGCCGGACGTGGCTCCCCGTCCCATCGCGACCATGATGGACATCGGAGTGGCGAGACCGAGCGCGCAGGGACAGGCGATGATCAATACGGATACGGCGCTCACGAGGGCGAGTCCGAGGGAGGGGGAGGGACCGGCCAGGATCCATACCACGAAGGTGACGAGGGATATGAGCACCACTGCGGGAACAAACCAGCCGGAAACCCGGTCCGCAATTTTCTGGACCGGGGCCCGCGTGCGTTGCGCCTCTTTCACCCGCTCGACAATCCTGGCGAGGAGCGTTTCGGACCCAACCCGGCCGGCTTTCATCACGAGAGACCCCGTGCCATTCCTCGTTCCCCCGATGAGAGGATCACCCGGCTCCCGGCGCACCGGGATCGATTCGCCGGTGACCATCGACTCTTCGATTTCGCTCTCTCCTTCCGTGACCATTCCATCGACCGGCACATTGGAGCCCGGAAGAACGCGAAGGAGATTTCCGACCAGAACCTCGTCAAGGGGGATGTCTTCTTCTTCTCCGTTCCCGAGGATCCTCCGGGCCTTTTCGGGAACAAGATCAAGAAGTGCCCTGATGGCTCCGGACGTTCGCTCCCGGGCGCGCAATTCCAGCACCTGCCCGAGAAGGACGAGAGTGACGATGACGGCGGAAGCCTCGAAATAAACCGGAACGAGCCCGTCCGCATTTTTCAGGGCGTCCGGAAACCATCCGGGAAAGAGGACCGCCGCGACGCTGTAGTCGTAGGCGATGCCGGTCCCGAGAGCGATCAGCGTAAACATGTTGGGGGAGCGGTTTCGAAGAGAATCCCAGGCGCGAACGAAAAAGGGCCATCCACAACAGAAGAGGACCGGTGTGGCGAGGACAAGTTGAGCCCAAAGGAAGATCCGGGAAGTCCCCGTCTCGAGCATGGCCATCACGAAAACGGGGAGGGTCAGAACAAGGGAAAGCCAGAACCGCCAGGTCATTTCCCCGAGTTCGCCGGAAGAATCCCCGTCCCCTTCGGCCGATTCCAACGCCATCCCGCACTTGGGACACGAAGCCGGAACGTCACTGGAGACGCCCGGGCACATGGGGCAGAAATACTTTCCCGCGGGAGGCGCCTTTTTTTCCATGGCGGCCTGGAGCCCGCCTCCGAATTGGATCATGGGCGGAGCCTTGCCTGTCTTCTGCCCCGCGAACTTGTCCCGGCAGGAGACACAGCAGAACCAGGTCGTTTTCCCCTCCCATTCGAAGGAAGGGGTGTCGTCCTTCACGGTGACGGACATTCCGCAGATCGGATCAATTTCGGCCATCGGCAGGGAAGGGTATTGTTTTCGGGAATTCCTGTCAAATCCGAAAGAAAGCGATCATTCCACCTTGATCCCACCTGATCATCCCGATATAGTCTTCACCCATATCAAGCCCATATGGGTGAGTGATATGGGTACCCGGCGGGTTTGGCATTTTCATTCGAATGGGAGAAGGTTCATGGAATTCTTCAGACGAAACGGAACGGGACTGGCCTTGATCATGGCGACCCTGCTCGCCGCGGGGTGCACGGGAAAATTCAACGAGGATGACGACGACAACGTCGTAGCGTTAAACGATTCTACCGGTCCGGTCGTGAAGATCACTTTTCCGCCCGCCTCCTCGCTGACCGATTCCACCACGGTGGTGGTTACGGGAACCGCGAGCGATTCGAGCGGGATTCAATCGATCCTGGTCAACGGCGCCGTGGCCACGACCCAAAACGGATACCAGGACTGGAGCGCGATCGTTTCACTCCCGGCGGGATGGACTCAACTTTCCGCCACCGGGACGGACGTTCACGGGAACAACAGTTCGGCTTCCAAGAGCCCCATGATCAACAACGCCCCTGGCGTCTTCGGAGATCTTGAATCCCTTGCGTACGATGCCAACACGCTGACAGCCTGGATGCTCGACGCGGGTGGGGACGCGATCGTCGCCGTGAACACGGTCACGGGAACCCGGGTGGTGCTCGCCAACGATTACAGCTCTGGAGGCACGGACAACTTTTCCAGCCCGAGCAACGTGGCATACGATTCAAACGGGAACCGTCTCCTGATCATCGACTACAACCAGGATCGCCTGGTTGCCATTAATCTCGCTTCGGGAACGCTGAGCGTGGTTTCGGACAACACGATCGCAGCCGGGGACGCCGATTTCCAGTCTCCCCGCGGCCTCGCGTTCGATCCCGCCAACAACCGCGCGCTGGTCACCGATTCGGTCGGCGACTGCGTTTTCGGCGTGAATCTTTCCACCGGCTACAGGACGGTCCTGTCGGACGCCGACTCCACCGGAGCAGATTTCCAGACCCCGCGCGGAATCGCCTACGACGCGGCCGATAACGCGGTCTACGTGGTAGACTCCGGCAAGGACGCGCTGATCCATGTCGACCTCGCCACGGGCACGAGGACGTACATCTCCGATTCCGGGTCCAACGGAAGTTCCTTCAAGACCCCCGAGGACCTTGCAATCGACATCTCCGCCGGGGAGGCGTACGTGGCCGACTCCGGGTTGAACGCGATCCTGGCGGTTTCTCTTTCCGATGGATCGAAGACCGTTCTTTCCGACGCCACCACGGGGTTCGGAACGCAACTGATAACCCCGCGGGGACTGATCCTCGACTCCGCCAACAATCGGTTCCTCGTTTCCGTCGCGGGACAGGACGCCTTGATGGCCGTGGATCGGACCACAGGCGATCGAACCATCCTTTCCCAGGTGGAGCAGGGGACCGGGTCGAAATTCGAATCGACCAACGGGGTGGAACTCGACCTCAACGGAAACCGCGCGCTGGTGATCGACGGGGGAGCGGATGCGCTCTTCTCCATCGATCTTGATTCGGGAAACCGGACGATCGTCTCCGACAACATGGGGGCGGGCACGGCGACGACGAGTTTCGGAACGCCCCGCTCCGTAGTCCTGGATTCCGCGAACAACCGCGTTTTCGTTTCGGACTCGACGAGGGACCACATCGTTTCGGTGAACCTGTCCACCGGGGACCGAACCATCTTTTCCGACAACACGAACACGGGACCCGCGTACATGAGCCCGACCCACATGGTCCTCGACACGCTCTCCAACCGCCTGCTGGTCGTGGACTCCTACTACAACCTCGAACAGATCCTGGCCGTGAACCTGATCACCGGGAACAAAACGGTCCTTTCGGATAATGCGATGGCAGGGGAAATTGATTTCGACTATCCCACGGGAATTGCGTTGAAGGTGTCAGCGGGCGCCTGCTGGGTCGCGGACGCATCCCTGATGGCGGTCCTGAAGATCAATCTCCAGACGGGGTACCGCACGATCGTATCCGATGTCACGCACGGAACGGGTGTGGGATTCCAGAACCCGATGGATGTTTCGCTGGACTCGGCGAACAATCGCCTGCTGGTGACGGATGCCGGGATTTCCGCTGTTGTGGCGGTCGACCTCTCAACGGGAAACCGAACGATCGTAAGCGACCCTTTCACGGGATACGGGAATTATTTCCGGAGCCCGAAGGGGATCAGCTACAGTTCCACGCTGGGATATGCCCTCGTCGTGGATTCAAGCCAGGACGCGTTGTTCGGCCTTGAATTGACTACGGGCGAAAGGGTGATCCTTTCCAAGTAACCGAAAAAAACCGGAAAGGCCCTTCCCCCCGGGGATGGGCCTTTTTTTTATATCCGGCGATACCGTTTCCGGCGTTGATAATTCCCGTTTTCGGACGTTCCCGTAGAAATCCTGTTTACCCTCTTTTCGATTCGTTGCGTCCTCAAAATCAGGTCCCGAATGGCGCTTAAAAACTCGGAATCCTGGAGGAGGGAGCGGAGAAGATCTTCCGATTCGACGGGGTCCTCGTCGGGAAGAAGGAAGACAAAATCCTTCATCCTCTTGCCGTCCTGGAGGGTGGAGGTATCCTCATCAGGGGACCGGGAAATCCCGTTCCGACCTTCCACAACTGTTTCGTTCATTTTCATATACGTCTCCTAACCGGCCATAGGCCGCCTATCTAACTAATGTATATATTACATCTTTTATGCATCAAAAGCAAATTTATTTCCCATTTTTTCGAAAAAGAGTGGGATGGGGGGCAACGGACAGGCCCCGCGGCCTGCCCGTTTTCCCTCGATTCTAGTCGTGACTGGAGAGGTACTTCCGCATACCGTCCGGACTGGCGCCCATCGTGTCCGCGCCGGAACTCCAATTGGCCGGGCAGACCTGGCCGTCGTTGGAGGCGACGAACTGGAAGGCGTCCAGCGTCCGGGACGCTTCGCCCGCGTTCCGGCCGACGGGGAGATTGTTGATCGTCGCGTGCATGACGACCCCGTCCGGGTCCACGAGGAAGAGACCGCGAAGGGCGACCCCACCCTCCGTCCGGACCCCGTAGTTCTTCGCGGTGCAGCCCTTGAGGTCCGCCAGGAGCGGGTAATTCAGGGAACCGCCGAGTCCGCCCTCTTCCTTCTTCCCCTCGACCCACGCCTTGTGCGTGAACTGGGAGTCGATGGAAACGCCGAGGATCGCGCAGTTCTTCTTTTCAAGTTCCGGCGCGATTTTCGAGAAAGCGAGGACCTCCGTCGGGCAGACGAAGGTGAAGTCCAGCGGGTAGAAGAGCATGTAGACCCACTTGCCCTTGAAATCGGAGAGCTTAAAGCTGGTCAGTTCGCCCTTGAAGTAGCCCTGCATGTCGAAATCGGGGGCCTGTTGACCGACGATGGTCGCAGGGTTCGTGTGGCAATGTTCGCCCATAGGTGTTTCTCCTTGTTGTTGGTTGATTATCCGATCCGCTTTTCGCACTGGTCCCAGTGCAGGTTTTTCATGAACGCGTCCACGTACTTCGGCCTTTCGGTCGGGGCGTAGTCGCCGACGAAGGCGTGTTCCCAGATGTCCAGAACGAGGATCGGCTCGAATCCCGCGATGTTTCCGTCCTGGTGCTCGGAGACCCAGTGGTTGGAAAGCCAGCCATTCGTCGGGTTGCGGAAGGTGATCGCCCAACCCACTCCGCGCATCGTGGCGACCGCCTTGAAATCGGCGAGGAACTGGTCGTAACTTCCGAAGCTCCGGTCGATTTCCTGGCTGAGCTTTCCACCCGTGCCGAGGGGGGATCCGCCCGGCCGCATGTTGTCGAAGTAGTACTCGTGGAGCACCATTCCGTTGTATTCGAATCCGAACCGGCGGGTGAGCTCGGCATAAACCGGGTCCAGCCCGGCCGCCTTTCCCTCTTTCGTCATCGCCGAAAGCCGCTCGGTAAGGCCGTTCGTGTTCTTGACGTACCCCTGGTAGAGTTTGAAGTGGTTCGCGAGCTGGTTGTCGGAGATTCCCTCGAGTCCCTTCAGGTCGCCCCACGTTCTCGCTTCGTACTTCTTCACGTCGCCCATGCATGGCTCTCCTAAATTCAGGTACAGGTTCTATTTCTTTCCGGAACAGTCCGAACAGATTCCATGAAATACGACGGAGGTCCCTTCGATCCGGAACCCCTTCGGGCGCCGGGAAGGGATGGGAAAATCCGCCTCGGTATCGACGATGGCGTCGCAGGACCGGCAGACCAGGTGATGATGGTTGTCGATCTTTCCGTCGAACCGGGCGCCCCGGTCAGTGCAGGAGACTTTTTGCGCGAGGCCCCATTCCACCAGCGTGGACAGTACCCGGTACACGGTGGCCCGGGAGAGATCGGGAAGGGAATCACGAACCTGGTCGTAAATCTGGTCCGCCGTGGGATGATCGTGCCGCCCGACGAGCGATTCGAAAACGATCCTCCTCTGCGCGGTCAGGGGAAGTCACCGGTCGCGACAAGCCAATTTCAGATTTTCCAAGGATTGATCGTTCATGAGAATGGATGTTGGTTGGTAATTATTATCATTCAGCTTCTCCGTGTCAATGAAACTTCACCCGGGTGGGAGTCGTAGAAAGAAGAGACCTGCAATCGGGAGAATGGGTGTGAAAGCGATCCTGTCTTTGCCATTTCTTGTTTCCCTGACCCTCTCCGTATCGGCGAATGACCGGGACGTCCGGAAATTGACGGAGGGCGTAACCCAAATCGGGAAGCCGGGGGTTCCAGGTCCCCTTTGCTCTTTCGGGGAGAAAAGCTTTCCCGTGATCCTGGGAAAATCGGGACAGGTCCGCCACCCCCTCGTGGTCGCGGCCCGTTTCGGTCGGGGAAGGGTCGTCGCCTTCGGGCACGGTGGATATCTAACCGCCCGGAGTCACAACGCGGCGCCCCTCCTGGTAAACGGCGTCAGGTGGTGCCGTCCCGGCCGGAAGAATATCGTCGTCGGGGTTTATAAAAACGGGGGCCTTGCGGAGATGTTCCGGGGTGAGGGTTGGACCGTCCAGGAATCCCCGCTCGAAAACCTCGATTCCCTGCACGTCCTGGTCATGGACGCCCATTTCCTGAAGTCGGAAGATCATCGCGCCGCCGTTTCCCGGTTCATTCAAAAGGGGGGGGGACTGATCACGGCGGGGCTGGGATGGGGATGGAACCAGCTCAATCCCGGGAAGGAACATCCCGGGAACCTCCTTCTTGCGGAAGCTGGAATCGTCTGGGCGGACGGGTATCTCGACGTCACCGGGAAGAAGGGATTCGACGTCGGGACGATTCCCGACCCCATGACCCAGGCGACCCGGGCTCTGGCGGCGTTCGCCTCCGGGAAAACGATGAGCAAGGTGGACCGTGCCCAGGCGATGGAAACCCTCTCCCTGGCTCTTCGATCGATTCCAGGGGAAGACCGACTGCTCCGGAGGCACCTTCGTTCCCTGCTGAAATCGCAGGGGAACTCGACGGTCCCCACGAAGAAGAATCGGATCGGAATAAACCAGCCTCTTGCCCGGCTTTCGCTGACCCTCGATATCATCCGGACGAAACAGTTGCCCCCGGATGAAGTCCGGGCGCATCCCGCTGCGGAGGCTTTTCCGGGAAATGTTCCCCGGGCCGCCAAACGGGTGACCGGAACCGTATCGGTGGACACTTCCATTCCCGGATGGCACAGCACCGGTTTTTATGCCGCGCCGGGGGAGAAGATCACCGTCTCCATTTCCGGCGGACTCACCCGGGAGAAACTCTCCGTGCGGATCGGGTCACACAAGGACAAGCTCTGGAAAAAAGATTCCTGGTGGCGGGCGCCCGAAATCTCCCGGCGTTTCAATCTGAAAACCGAATCGACGGATGCGGCGAACGCCTTCGGGGGGTTGGTCTACGTCGACGTTCCCCGGAAATGCACTGCGGGGAAAATTCGGGTCACGATCAGGGGCGCCGTCGAGGCTCCGCTTTACATTCACGGCGTGACCGATCTCGAGGAATGGAAAAAGACTCTTCGCCATCATCCCGGCCCCTGGGCGGAAATCGGCTCCCGGAAAATGATCGTGACCGTTCCTTCCCGCGTTATCCGCGAACTCGATTCCCCGGACAAGGTGGCGAAGGCCTGGGAACGGATCATCGATCTTGACGCCGAACTGGCGGGAGTCTCCTCAGCGAAATCGCGACCGGAACGGATCGTGAGCGACGTGCAGATATCGGCGGGGTACATGCATTCCGGCTACCCGATCATGGTGCACCGCGACCAGGACCGGAACCTCGTCGACGTCGATCATCTCCGGAAGGGCAACTGGGGACTCTTCCACGAGCTTGGGCACAACCATCAGGGAGGCGGCTGGACCTTCGGGGGAACGACCGAGGTAACCTGCAATCTCTTCAGCCTTTACGTCTACGAAAAATTCTGCGACCAGCCGGTCGCCACCCACAAGCGGGGCTCAAAGGAGTTCCGGAGAAACAAGATGTCGAAAATGAACTTCGACAAGCCTGAATTTGGAAAATGGAAGAGTGATCCTTTCCTCGCCCTCGTCATGTACCTCCAGATCCAGCAGGAGTTCGGGTGGGAGCCTTTCCGGAGGGTCTTCCGGGAGTACCTTGCGCTCCCGAAACAAGACCGACCCAAAAACGACGCGGAAAAGCGGGACCAGTGGATGGTCCGCATGTCCCGCCAGGTCGGCCGCAACCTCGGGCCCTTTTTCCAGCTCTGGGGACTCTCCACTTCCGAAAAAGCCCGCAAATCGATCGAAGGCCTTCCCCCCTGGATTTCCACCGACTTCCCCGATCAGCCATAATTGGGGACATACCTATTTAATATTGGCGGTCCCCTTTTAGAAACCACCTGGAAAAGGCATCCAGGAGCCAGGTCCCCGGGGAAACCAAGATTTAAATAGGTATGTCCCCATTTATGGGGGAAAGGTATGGTGGCGGGCCATGATCCGGGTGCTTCATCTTTTTGCGAATCACAAGTTGACCGGGCCGGCGGAGCTTGCGCTCGATACGGCATGGAAACTTGAATCCACGTATCCCGATCTCGAAAGCCGGTTTCTTCCCGCACGCCACCCCAAGGATCCCTTCTGGATCGGGGAGTTGGCGCGGGAACGGAAAGCGCGACTGGTCGAAGTGGATGGACTCCGCCTGCAGAAGCATTTCAACCCGATGCGCGCCTTTTTCGACAGCCGGCGGCTGGCGCGGTACCTCAGGGAAAGCCCCGCCGACCTCGTCCATTGCCACCTCCCGAACGACCACCTGGTGGCCGGATTCGCGCTCCGGTTGCTCCGGTCTGGAATCCCGATCGTGCGAACCCTCTACAACGGAGATCCGATCGAGATCGACTGGCGGACCCGCCGGAACCTTGTCCAGAATTGTTCCAGGATCATCTGCTTCTCGCGAAAGATCGAGGATCAACTCCAGGCCGGGGAACTCACCCTGTCGGTCGACCGTGTACGAAGGGTCGATCCCCCGATCGATACCGAACGATTCACGCCCCCTTCCGCTGAAACCCGCGCCGGATACCGGTCCGATCTCGGTATCCCCGACGACGCCTTCGTCGCGGGAATCGTCGCACGGATGCAGACCCACCGAAGATACGAGGTCCTGCTCGAAGCGATCCGGATCGTTCGGGACAGGATTCCCTCGTTCCGCTTCCTCATCATCGGACGCGGCACCCACCAGGAAGAGGTCGCGCGGGAACCGGTCCGAAAGTTGGGGCTGGACAAGAACGTGATCTTCACCGGGTACCGGGGAGGGGACGACTACCTTCCCGTGCTTCAATCGATGGACGTGAAGGTCTTCCTCGTCCCGGGGTCTGACGGAACCTGCCGGGCGGTCCGGGAGGCTCTCGCCTCCGGCATCCCGGTTATCGCGGCAAAGCGGGGGATGCTCCCCGAACTGGTGGAGGAAGGGAAGACGGGAAGGGTCATCGAGGACTCCGCGGAAAACCTGGCCGCCGCGCTGTTGGAAATGGCCGCCGACCGGGAATCGTACCCGGCGCGGGCACGGGAATCGGCCGTTTCCCGGTTTTCCTACGATCAATACCTCCGGTCGGTCCGGGCGGTATACGATTCCGTTCTCGGGGGGAAGGCGTGAAACATCCCGCCCACTCAACCGAAATCGACGGGGTCACCTGGTACTCCGACACTCCCGAAACCCTGGAACAACTGCCCGGAATTCTCGAAACGGGAGAAAGACGCGAACTGAAACGAAACAAGTATCGTTCCATCCACGCGATTCCGACACCGGACCCGGTCGTCCTCAAGCTGTTCGAAGATCCCCGCGTATCGCAACAAATGCGGGAGCGACTCACCGCCTCCCACGCGCACAAGGAATGGCACGCCTCCCGAAAGCTCCGCGCCCTCGGGATCGGAACGGTGCGGGGAATCGCCTACGGCGAAAAACAAGACGGGATGTCCGCTTTCCTGATGGAGGCCCTGCCGGACGTCCGATCCCTTTCCGACCTTCTCGCCGACCGGAACCTCCTCCACCAGGATCTCCACCACGTGGTGCAGGAACTTGCGCAGAGCGTCCACAAAATGCACGCGGCGGGAATTTGCCACCGCGACCTGCATGGGAGTAACATCCTGGTGTCGCAAAATGGAATTCATATCCTCGACCTGCAGACCATCTGGTACCTGTCCTGGTTTCCCCTTCGAGCCCGTGAGAAGAACCTCGAGCAACTCTTTTACACCTTCGAACATGCCGGGCGCATCGGGGGCGCGTTGAGATTCTGCCGTTCCTACCTCGATATCAGCGGTCACGCCGAGGATGCGCGCGCCCTTTTCCGACGACTCCAGCAATGGAGCCATCGGCGGGCCCAAAAACATTACCGGAGCCAGACACAGAGAGCGGTACGGGGAGGATCCCAGTTCCAGGTCCACCGGCAAAAACCGGCGCGCGTTTATCGCTCCGGGATCGATCCGGAAGAAATGGAAAGAATTCTCCCTTCGCTGAAGGGAAACTCACCCCTCCCTCTCACCCATCACGGAGATCCCGTCGAAGCGTGGGTAAAAGGGTTCGGGCTGAAGGCCGACCCCACCGACAGGCGCCGGGCGCAGGCAAGGTCCCGCCGCGCCTGGATCGGACTCCGCGCCCTGGAAGTCCGGGAGATCCCCTCTCCCAAGGGACTTGCGTGGATGGAGGGGGAGCCGGGAACACCCTGCTGGATCATCATGGAAATGATCTCCGAAGCGGAACCTCTCGGACGGTGGTTCCGCGCCAACGCGAAGACCCTGGCTCCCGCGCTCCGGCACGAACTCGCCAGAACCGTGGCTCGGTTCTCCCGGAAGATCCACCACCAGGAGATCTACCACAACGACTGGTCCCCGAAGAATTTCCTCGTGAAGCGACGGGAGGACGGCTGGGAAATCCACCTCGTCGACCCGGAGGCGGTCCAACCTTCCCGCAGTCTTTCGGAGAGACGAAAAATCCGGAACCTCTCCCAAATCGCCGACTTGGGGAGCCTGTCCACGCGTACCGACCGGCTCCGCTTCCTGAAAACCTACCTGGGAGAGGTCCCCCGGAAGGAGTGGGAGCCGATCGCGCGTAAAGCGTGGGCGGAAACGAAACGCCGGATCGAGGCGCGCATCGCGAGAACCGGCGAGACGGAACCGACCGAACCTTAGAACCGGTAGTACTCCTTGAGAATCGGCGCGATCATCAATTCCATGAACAGGTTGCCGAACCCGTCCTCCTTGTTGACCTCCGTGGTGGTCGTTCCGTCTCCGCTGGTCGTATAAACCACTTTCGTGAAATCGATCTCGTAGTTGGAACCTTCAAACTGGTCGTCGGTGCTCCGCACGACCTGGGCCGTTCCCGCCGACGTCAATTCGAAGTTATACCACGTTGACTCCTCCTTCCCGACGAGCAGGTCCACCACGACCTCGATCCTGGCGTTGCAGGAGACGTCACCGGTTCCCCAATTCACCTTCCAGGAAAAATTGGTATATTCCAATTCGCTGCACCCCACGGGCTCGTTGTAATCCGTGATCGAAATCACCGGGGGATGATCCCCAAGGTCGACCGAAACCGTTACTTCTTTCACGATCGACGCATAATCGCTCGCTGCATATTCGGCCTCGAGAAGTTCCCGGATCGCATCGGCCAGTTCCTCTTCCATCGAGGCCTTCGCATCGGGATCGTCCCAGGTTCCTTCTAGAGCCCAGTTCAGGTAGGAATCGAGAGCTTCCCTTTCGCACCCGGCCCCGTTGAAGGCGAAGAACGCCACCGCCACCATCATATATTTTCTCATCTTGATCTCCTTTCGAAGGCCACTCCGGCCCATACCACCCCATGACCCGTTTTCATGGGCCTGTGTCAATTATTCCGGGTCCGGGCGGGGAATGAGCGGACGCCGATCCGAGCGCCGCAGGAGGGAGGAAGATCTAGTATTCGTTATCCTGGAGATGTTTTCGAAGCCACTCCACCATCGCTGTCTTTACGCGGGTCGCTTCTTTCCCCATGGGGAGATGGCCCCCCCTGTACCAGAGGATCGTTTTGGGTTCCCGGGCCGCGGCGTGGAGAATCCGGTTTCCCGCAACGGGCACGACCCGGTCTGCGTCCCCGTTGATCAGGAGAACCGGTCTCGGCGAAATTTTTCCGATCCAATGACGCGGGTCCACGGGGTCCATCGCGCGGAAACCGAATTCGATCTCTTCGCGGGAAAGAGCCTTCCTCGCGCGGACCACTTCGGGAAGGACGCTCGTCGCGAACATGGTTTTCCAGTCCGCCCCCGCGACGACGATGATGGGAGCCCGGACCCGGTCGTCCGCGCCGGCGAGAAGCGATCCCAGGATGCCCCCCATGCTCACGCCCATCATGCCGATCCTCGACCCGTCGATCTCCGGACGGGACTGGAGGAAATCGATCCCGCGTCGGTAATCGATCACCGATTGGATCAGCATGTTCCGGGTTTCATACGGGTAGATCCCGAAGAACTCGGCCTGGTTTTCCCGGGTCCGTTCCCCGTGCCCCCATGCGTCAGGAATGAAGAGCGCCAGTCCGATGTCGATGAAACGGTTCCAATGGGGACGGTAGTCCTTCCGGTTTCCGGGATGTCCGTGCAGAAGCATAACACAGGGGCGGCGGATTTCCTTGTCCCCGCGCGGGAGGACGTAGGAAGCCACCCCGCGGTTTCCCCACGCGCTCCGGTAGGTGACCCGGTAGGCGACCCACGTTTTTGATTCCGCCTCTACTTTCATCTCGGATTCGAGGGGAAGCGCCCGGTCGTAGGCGAAAATTTCCGCCGCCTTGACACGGTACTTCTCCGCCTCCTGGGCGGCCACGGTGGACGGGACGAGAAGAAAAGCGAGCAGAACCAAACCACGGAACATAACAGCCTCCTGTCTATGATGACCGGGGAACAATCTAATCGCCCCCGCCACCGGTGAGAAGGGTTTTCAAAAAAGGGATCGAAGCAAGCTCGGCCCGGCATTCTGCGACGTCCCGCTCCACCTCGTCCCGGTCCCCGGTTTCGAACTCCTGCAGGACGGCGTCGCAGATGACGGAATCGGAATTGTCGTTCAGCATCCCGGCGAGGACGATGAAGGCGACCGCGTCTCCTTCCCAGGGAAGAGCCTCGGAATCGAGCAGGGCACAGATATGATCGTGGGCCGATTCCAGGACGGGCCTGCCCGGCTCGTACAGGGAAAGGACCTCCAGCAAAAGAGGACGGTCGTAAATCGACAGGGCCGCCGCGAGGAAAAATCGTTCCCCCTCTCCCGTCACCATCTCCCAGCGGATGTTCCCCTCCATCGACCTGTCGAGGGAGTGGAGGAGGTCGTCTCCCCAGTCAAGCCCACTGGTCTCCAGGAGATCCCGCACATCCCCGTCATGACCGGAGAGTCCGTACGCGGTGACGAAGTACCAGAAGCATTCGAGCGGAGACCCTTCCCGGAGGAGTGTCCCGAGAAGTCCGAGGAACCGGGCGGGATCGACGCGGTGAAGAAATTCCAGGAGCTTGATCCGTTTATGCGCAGGAGGTGAAAGGTACTGCGGACTTCCGGCCGCGAGCCTGGGAGGGAAATATGTCAACACCTTCGACGAATCAGGCTCCTTCACCGTGCGCACCGCGAGGGAGACGGAAGGGAACCCCGCGTGCCAGACCTGGTGAATGAACGAGGAGCCGCTGCGGATTTCCCGGACATCGCCATTCAGAAGGATTTCCACGTTCCGGAAGATGGTCTTTCCCGGAAAGACCTGGTCGTCCTCGGAACTATTCGCCTTGAATTCATATTCCACGTGAAGGCTGGGGCCGCGAAGAACCGTGAACGCGCCCGAAAAACTGTGACTGTGAACGGCGATATTGGGTTCGTCCCAGAAATATATGTCGATGAAGAACCGTTCGTTTCGGAATAGGGTTACCGGGGGATGTCCG
>PVBE010538311.1_pt1 | contig 18647 bp, 14 predicted proteins | sample 1631181 | NCBI WGS metagenome assembly PVBE01 (sample SAMN08397723, study PRJNA350692) | Marine metagenome, whole genome shotgun sequencing project. | isolation source: water | place: Pacific Ocean | collected 2012-04
GGCCTAATGCTGCACATATTTCCTCCGCCGCCTCCGGTATAAGTATCCGCCGCCAGACGTTGTTGGCCGTCAATACTGAAGAAGGTCCATTCCTTACCGCCGTCTTGGCCAATGCTTGTCAGGTGAAAGAGTTTGCCTGCGGGGACGGTATATGGCGTGGAACCATCAACGCGTACATAGTCCCGCGGATGGGGATCATTGATATTCTCAATCGCACTCACATCGCGTGTTGATGAAGAGCCCTGCAAGGGCATGGCTCCGGCAGTGACCCAGACGAGGCCGAGCAAGGCCATTCCTGCGAGGGCGGAGAAGGGATGAATGGTGATGTTGAGTTGTTTCATGGGGGACTCGCTGGTTGGAAACACGCGTCGTTGAGGGGCAGGGCGGACAGATCTCCTGCCCATTACCAAGAGTGCACCGAATCACATTGGAGACCGCGATACCGGTGGATTTCGGCCACCCCTAACATTGCACAATCATCCCGGACCGCAATGCCGGGCCGGGCGGGGGCGCCATGCCGCAGTCATGGAAACGACCGGTCTACATTTGGGACACGGATCACAACCGCGGCCTTTCCTGGTGGACGGACCCTTCCGTCGTGTTTCTTCTCTAGCGCGCGTAACCCAGGGCGCGCATGGTCTCGAGTTCTTCGGGGCTCAGGAGCACGGGCAGGACTTCGTCCACGCCGGTCTCCTGCCACAGAAGAGCCTCAGCCACGGCGGGCCAGCCGATGGTCTCGTCGCCTTCTTCCACGGGCAACATCGAACGGCGGGTCTTGAACGGCAGGGACTCCGGGTCTTCTTCCTGACCGAGATACAGACCACCACTCAGGGCCTTGCCGTCGAGGGTGACGTTCAAGGTGAGCTCCTCACCACGGCACCAGAACACAAACTCCATGCGGCTCTTGGTCAACTCCGTGTCCAGGATCAGGTGCTTGCGATCCAGGTCCAGGGAGATGTCGGTCTCGGGCGGCGCGGGACGGGCCACGAAGTTGGCATCGAAGAGGTCGTCGGTGGTGACCTCCACGCGTAGGCGCTGGCCCACCGTGCCGGCTACGCGCAGGTGATAGCGGCCGCGCTGCAGCTGCTCCCAGCGGAAGGCATCCATGGCGGCCTTGGCCCGCGCGACCACTTCAGGATGCTGGTCCGCAACGTTGGTCATCTCACCGGGGTCCGCCACCAGATCGTACAGGGCCTCGGTGTGGAACACCGGGTCGTGCAGGTACTTGAAGCGACCCAGGACCCAGGCTTTTTGGGCCGAGGAGTCGTAGGTGGGGTACTCGATGAAGAAGGCGTCATTCTCGGGCGCATCCGCCGCCAGACGATCCACCCCGTGGAAGAAGTCCGGGGGCTCCAGACCCAGGGCGCCCAGGATGGTGGGGGCGAGGTCGATGGCGGCCACGGGGCGCGTTACGTCCAGGCCCTCGTGTGAGCCGGGGATGCGCAGGATCATGGGGATGTGCACCTGGTCGTCGTGCAGGGTGTAGCCGTGGTGGTAGTGGTTGTGGTCACCGAGACCCTCGCCGTGGTCAGCCACGAATCCGATGATCGTGCGATCCCACTGACCGCTGGCGCGCACGGCGTCGAGCACCTGCCCAATGGCAGCATCCACCTCGGCCAGCTCAGCGTCGTAGTAGTCGTGCACGAACTGACGGTCGGCCTCTTCCAGATCCGGCGGAGGAGGCGGACCCTCGTGCACGAACCAACGCCGGCCCGGACGGGGGTCGAGCACCTCGAAGGGTACGTAGGCCCCGCGCCGGCTCTTGAAGCGACCGTCGTAGGCTGGATCGGTGAAGGCCTCGCGGAAGCTGGCCTCGGTGGTGTAGGGCAGATGCGGATCCATGATGTGCCAGAAGAGCAACCAGGGCGTGGTCGTGTGCTCCTCCACGAAGGCGGAGACCTTCGGCGCGTCGGTCATGGCCGACTCCATGTTCCAACCGAAACGATAAGCCTCGAAGCCCTGGTCCAACCCGTACTTGGGCGAGATCAGACCGTTGGCCACCATGCCCTGGGTCTCATAACCCACACGCGAGAGGATCTCGGCCAGGGCGGTGGTGGTCGGATCGATGGGGGTCCACTCGTCGTGCCCGCCGCGCCCGGCACCATGGGCCGAGGGGTACAGGGAAGTCATGATCGACGAGAAGGACGGCAAGGTCCAAGGCGCCTGAGACCGGGTCTGGCTGAAGCGCACACCCTGGTCGGCGAGTGCCGCGAGGTTCGGAGTGGTGGGGCGCTCGTAACCGAAGACCGAGAGGTGATCGGCGCGCAGGGTGTCGACGCCGATCAGCAGCACGTTGAATGGAGTCGGGGCCTGCTCGGCCGGCTCGATGCGCGGGGTGGCCACCAGCACCGTGTCCAACAGGTCGGGTTCGTCGTCCATGTCGGACGAGGTGAAGATAATCCGGCCTTGCTGTCCGGCGACGGCGCCCAGGTCCAGGTTGGCCTTCAGCCAGAAGCGGTGATCACGGTCGTTGCGCGGATCCACGCTGACCCGGCCCAGGGAGGTCTTCACTCCGGCACCGTCTTCAAAGGAGACATCTATATAGGCACCGTCGCCCTCGGCCCGCTGGGCTTCAGGGGTCATGCTGTACTGGAAGCGCAGGTGCGGCTTGCTGACGGCGCTGGGGATTGCGGCGGGGATCGCGAGGCTGGCGGGGGGCGGGATCAGGACCGCGTCGCGCACCTCGCCCATCAACTCCACCCGCAGGCGCCAGGGGGTCTGGGACTCGCTGCCGTCCCGGGGCTTGTAGTTCTGGGTGATGTGCTCGATGACCTCGGGCAGACTCAGGCTCGTCTGCTCCACACGCACGTCATCGAAGTAGGTCGTGGCTGCCTCGCTGTCGCCGCTGCGGTGCAGGAGCTGCAGCTCCAGGCAGGCGGTGGTGGAGCCCGTAATGAAGGTCAGGTCAAAAGTGTCCCAGCCGGAGGGGTCGTGCCGGCGGGAGACGCGCTTGGGATAGCCGCTACGGCGGAAACGGGAGCGCGTGGTGGGGTCCGTCACCATGCCCCGATGCTCCACCACACGCAGGCACTCGCGCTGGGTCGAGTCGGCGGCCTTCTCGTTGTTCTCCAGTCGAACGCGGCCCGAAATGTGTACCCGTGTCAGACCGCCGCTGGGCATGAGGATCACGGCGCGGCTGTTGTCCTCCGGGACGCCCGGACCCAGGCGCAATCTGCCGCCGGTCAGTCCGTCCTCGCTCTCAAGGCTGCCGAACTCGGTGTCCCACTCAAGCCTGCGCCCCTTGTCACGCCCGTACCAGATCTTCTCCGGCGCGGAGTCCGTGAAGTCCCACTGGGCCGTCGTGGTCTCGCCCTTGGCGTCGCTCGTCGGGATTCCCGTCCACTCGGCCTCGGCCATGCGGTCGAAGAGGCGGTGGCGCAGGACCTCGGGCGCACTGTCCTGAGCCTGTACGGTCAGGCAGAGGAGGAGGGAGGTTGCGGAGAGGACAACGACGCGGGAGGGCATGGTCTTCATGCCCCACACCCTACGGCATTGCCGTCAATCCGAGGTCCGCAGCTAGCCTTCCGCTTTCACAGCCCTTACGGCTTCCGCGAGGGCCGGGACGATCTCCAAGGCATCGCCGACGATGCCATAGTCGGCCACCTTGAAGATGGGGGCCTCCGCGTCCTTGTTGATGGCCACGATGGTGCCGGAGGTGCGCATGCCCGCAAGGTGCTGGATGGCACCGGAGATACCCACCGCCACGTAGAGCTGGGGCGCGACGACCTTGCCCGTCTGGCCGACCTGCTCGCTGTGGGGGCGCCAGCCCGTGTCCACGACGGCCCGCGATGCGCCGACGGCGGCGTTGCCGAAAGCCGCGGCGAGGTCCTCGATGAGAGAGAAGTGCTCGGCCTCCTTCATACCCCGACCGCCGGAGACGACGACCGGAGCCTCCTTGACGTCGAGCTTGGAGTCGCCCTTGGCTTCGATGGAGACCACGCGCGTCTTGGGCTCGGCGGAGATGGCGTGCTCGCTCACCTCCACGCTGCCTTCACCTTCACAGACCTCAAAGACATTGAGGCGTGTGGTGCAGCAGAAGGCGGGCGCCGTGCTGGTCAGCTGTGCGATGGCCTTGCCCGCGAGCCAGGAGCGCTGCACGCTGAGGGAGTCGCCCTCGCTGGTGAGGCCCGTGCAATCACTGAAGAGGACCGAGTCCAGGTGCGCGGCCACGCGCGCGGCCAGGTCCTGTCCGTGGTGGGTGCTGGCCGCCAGGAAGCCGTCTGCACCCTGGGCACCTACGACCTCCGCCATGGCGCTGGCCACGGCGTCGGCGCTGTGCTCCGCGGGCCCGGTCAGGACAACGGCCTTGGTGGCACCGCTGCCACCCAGGGTCTGGGCCGCCTGGGCGGCATCCGCGCCGGCGAGTACCGCGATGCAATCGCAGCCTGCGGCGTGCGCGGCCCCAAGGGCCTCAAGGGATCCGCGACGGGCGTTGCCGCCGGAGTGTTCAACAAAAACAACGAGGGTGGTCATGGCGATGAAGGGGGGAGCTAGAGGACCTGAGCCTCGTTGCGGAGGGCGTCGATCAGTGCGGGTATGGCCTCGGCGCCGGTTCCGACGATGCGACCCTCGGGGCGAGCGGGGGGAGCAATGACGGTTGAGAGGACGGCCTGCCCATCGGCCTCGGCCGGGGCCTGCTCTTCCAGAGGCTTCTTCTTGGCGGCCATGATCCCCTTGAGGCCGGCGTAGCGCGGGGTGTTGAGGCCCTTGTTGCAGGTGATGACGGCAGGCAGGCTGAACTCGACCGTTTCGATCCCGTTCTCGGTCTCGACCTTGGCCGTGCCCTTGTCCTCACCGCACTCCATCTCGATCACGCCGCTGACGCAGGCCCACCCGAGGTAGGTCGCGCACATGGGACCCACGGCGGCATTGTCCCGGTCCGTGGCCACACGCCCCATGAAGACCAGCTGGGCGTCCAGCTCACCGATGGCGGCGGCCAGGCGCTTGGCGGTTGCGCGGCAGTCGGACGACATCCACTCGTCGTCGGTCAGGATCACGGCCTTGTCGGCGCCCTTGGCCAGGCACTCGCGGATCTCCTTGGAGCCACTGGCGGGGCCCAGGCTGAGAGCCGTGACCTCGCCACCAAGTGCTTCCTTGGTGAGCACGGCCTGCTCCAGGGCGATCTCGTCGTAGAACGAGATCATGTAGGGCAGGCTGTCGGTCTCGAGACCAGAGGCGTCGGCCTTGAAGCGTACTTCAGCGTCCGTGGTGGGGACGCGCTTGACACAGGCGATGATGTTCATCGGATCGGGGGCTGGGGGGTGTGGGTGCCCGGATCAGGGGACGAGATCCGGGTCGGTTTTGGGCGCAACAGGATATAGGCGGGCGGATGGGGGAGCAAGGTGTGGAACTCCGCACCTGTGCCTAGTCGGGCGAGGATTCGAAGCTCTTACCCAGATAGACCTCACGCACACGCTCGTCCTGCACCAGGTCATCGGCCGATCCTTCTCGCAGGATCTGTCCCTGGTGGATGATGTAGGCGCGGTCGGTGCTGGCCAGGGTCTCGCGCACGTTGTGGTCGGTGATCAGCATGCCGATCCCCTGGTCCCTGAGCTGTTGGATGAGGCGCTGGATCTCTTCGACGTTGATGGGGTCCACGCCGGCGAAAGGCTCGTCCAGCAGGAGGATCGACGGCTTCGTGGCGAGTGAGCGGGCCAGCTCCAGCCGACGGCGTTCACCGCCCGAGAGGGTGTCGGCGCGGTTTGAGGACAGGTGCGTGAGCTCAAGCTCGTTGAGCAGACGCTCCATCTCCTGCATGCGCTTGGCCCGTGGATAGGGCATGGCCTCAAGCACCGCCAGCAGGTTGTCGCGTACCGACATCTGGCGGAAGACGCTCGTCTCCTGGGGCAGGTAGCCCATTCCCAGTCGCGCACGCTTGTACATGGGCATGGAGGCGCACTCGTTGCCAAGCAGGGTCACGGTGCCTGCATCGGCCGCGACGATACCCACCGTCATGCGAAAGCTGGTGGTCTTGCCTGCACCGTTCGGACCCAGGAGGCCCACGATTTCGCCGGGCTCCACGGAGAACGAGACGCCGTCCACCACGCGCCGTCCCTTGTAGGACTTCACCAGTCCTTCAACGCGCAGCAGGGTTTGGGTAGAGGCGCTCATGATCAAACCGGATTCAACGCACCCACTTGAGGCGATAGATGTCAAGAGAGGGGGCCAAGGGCCAGACCACGAGGACTGCACGTCCTCGGATCAGGGAGCGGGGCACGAGAGCTAATCCTACGGGACCCAGTGAGCGGGCGCTGTCCCTGGGGAAGACCCAGCGTTCGCCGAACTCGTCTTGCATGAACACCGTGGCCTTGCCTTGTTCGTTGGCGACGATGATCGGGTTCTCCGTGCCGCGGTTGTTGCCACGCACCAGTTCTGTCTGGCCGTCCTCGGTCGGCACCTCGAAGCGTGTGAGGTTCCAGTCGCGCGCATCAGAAGAGTCCTGGGTGTTGTCGCCCAGCATCACGAAGTGGTCCGCAGGGATTTCCCAGCTCGTGGTCCGCTGGCCTGCGCTTGTGTAGTAGATATCGCGAGCAACGCCGAGCTCGGTGAACTCGGCACCACCGCCTTCTGTCACCAGCGAGACGGTGCACGTGCGTTCGGTCGCCGCGGGGATCTCGAAGGTCAACACGACCTCACCATCCACTTCCAGCTCGAGCAGGTCGTCCACATTCTGGGCTGCGAAGTCCACAGCTGATCCCGTGGGGAGCTTCCAGGGCGAGACGGCCAGCTTCTTGCGGGTGTCCAAACCCGTGCGTGAGTTGTGTGTGCGTACGTAGGGCTTGGCCGCTTCGTCCGCGGCGGGGCCGGGCAGGGCGAAGCGGTAGTGTATGGCCCCCTCGCGCAGCTCGACGAAGAACTCAGAGCACTCTGCAGCGGCGGCGATGGTGCCTGTCACGCGCACGTCACCCACGGCATTGGCTCCCGAGCGCTTGCCCGCAATGTTCTGCAGGGCTCCGAGCTTGCCGGGATACCCGTCCGAGTATTGGTCTCGGATGTTGTTGGAGGTTCGCGGGAAGACGGCCTGGCCCGCACCCGAGGCGCTGATCGATTGGCCCACCGAGCGCCAGTTGTCCCCATCCAGGCGCCACTCGCCTGCGACGTCCAGGGACTTGAGTTGAGCGTTCAGGACCGACCGGGAGCGCCTGATGATCTTGAAGTCGTCGCTCCCATTGGCCGTTCCCAAGGGTGCCGAGTAGAGATCGCCGCCGCGAATCTCCAGAGACTCGGGGCCGACACCGACCACACGCTTGATGAAGTTCTTGGACTGGTCGAGGGGGTAGCGGAAGACGACGACCTCGAAGCGCTCGGGGTCGCGGTAGTGAAACGAGAACTTGTCCACCAACACCCGGTCGAACACACCACCACCCTCTCCATCGTCCCAGCCCATCAAGGTCGGCTGCATGGAGCCGGTCGGGATCTTGTATGCCTCAAGAATGAAGTACTTGAACAGGACAATGATGATGATCGAGACCGTGATGGCCTCGATGTTGTCCCGCCAGGGGTGGGTGCGCTCGGTGGTGGGGTCGGTCTTCTTGGTCACGGCAGTAGATGGGCTGGGCGACATTCTAGCGAGCAGGCCCTACTTGTCGTCCCCGCCGAGAACGGAAAGGAACGCCTTCTGGGGGATATCCACGGCTCCCACCTGTCGCATGCGCCGCTTGCCCGCCTTCTGCTTCTCAAGCAGCTTGCGCTTACGCGAGATGTCACCGCCGTAGCACTTGGCGGTCACGTCCTTGCGTAGGGCGGCGATGCTCTCGCGGGCGAGGATCTTGGATCCCACTGCGGCCTGCAGTCGTACCTCGAACATGTGGCGTGGGATTTCTTTGCGCAGCTTCTTGAGGACCGCTCGGCCCCGGGCATCGGCTCGCGAGGAGTGCACGATGGAGGAGAGCGCGTCGACCTCCTTGCTCGCCACGAGGATGTTCAGCTTGACCAGGTTGTCTGCACGGTAGCCGGTGACCTCATAGTTCAGCGTTCCGAACCCGCGTGTGGAGGACTTCAGCTTGTCGTAGAAGTCGTACATGATCTCCGCCAGCGGGATGTCGAACACCAGCTGGACGCGTGTGGGGGAGATGTGCTCCTGGCGCACGAAGGTGCCGCGGTGATCCGTGGAGATCTGCAGAACCGAACCGATGTGCTCGGTGGGCAGGAGCATGCTGACGCGAGCGATGGGCTCGCGCAGCTCGTCGTACTGATCCGGACTCGGCAACGTCCCGGGAGAGTGGATGAGCTTGGCCTCTCCATCCGTCGTCAAGATCTCGTAGGTCACAGACGGCGCGGTCTGGATCAGGTCGAGGTCGTACTCGCGCTCCAGTCGCTGCTCGATGATCTCCATGTGCAGCAGGCCCAGGAAGCCGCAGCGGTATCCAAAGCCCAGTGCGTCCGAGGAGACTGCCTCGAAGGTCAGTGAGGAGTCCGAGAGGCATAGAGCTTCAAGCGCGTCACGCATGACCTCGTAATCCCCGGGGTTGGTGGGGTAGAAGTCGGCGAACACCATGTGTTGGGGTTCGCGGTAGCCGGGTAGAGGTTCGACGTCCGCGCCTTTGTGCATGGTCACGGTGTCGCCTACCCGCACGTCGCCCAGGGCCTTGATGTTGGAGATGAAGTAGCCCACCTCGCCCACGTGCAGGCTCTCGCAAGGGACCATCTGCGGTGCGAAGTGACCGATCTCGGTGGTCTCGTAGACCTTGCCGACGCTCATCATGCGTACCCGGTCCCGCTTGCTCAGGGAGCCATCCACGATCCGCAAGTACACGATCACTCCGCGGTATTCGTCGTAGACGGCGTCAAAGATCAGGGCACGCAGGGGGCCGTCCTTGTCCCCGCTCGGGGCAGGCACCTCATCCACAATGCGATCGAGTACCTGCTCTACGTTTTCCCCGGTCTTGGCGGAGATGCGTACGGCGTCGGTGGCCTCGATGGCCAAGCTGTTCTCGATCTCCTCACAGACCTCATCGGGCCGAGAGTGGGCCAGATCAGTTTTGTTGAGGACGGGGATGACGGCCAGCTCGGCTTCGATGGCCAGGAAGGCATTGGCCACGGTCTGGGCCTCGACTCCTTGAGAGGCGTCCACCAGCAGGATGGCTCCTTCACAGGCCTGCATGGACTTCTCCACCTCGTAGTTGAAGTCGACGTGCCCGGGCGTGTCGATCAGGTTGAGCTGGTAGGTCTGTCCATCCTTCTCGTGATGGATGGTGACCGAGCGCGCCTTGATGGTGATGCCTCGCTCGCGCTCCAGCTCCATGTCGTCAAGCAGGCGGTCCTTCATGGCCCGCTTCTCCACGGTGTTGGTGACCTCCAGCATGCGATCCGCCAGCGTCGACTTGCCATGGTCGATGTGCGCGATGATCGAGAAGTTGCGTATGTACTTGGAGTCCACGGGTGCTCAGGCGTCAGGAGACTTCGAGGGCGGCGAGATGTTGGATGAACTTTTTCAGGGCTCGGCCACGATGGCTGATGGCGCTCTTGGCCTCGGGGGCGAGTTCGGCGAATCCCTGTCCCGTCTGATCGTGACCTTCTTCGGTGAAGAGAAACAGCGGATCGTAGCCAAAGTCGCCTGACCCACGGGGCGCATCGAGGATTTGGCCCTCGGCAGAGCCCTCGAATTGCGCGATGACTTCACCCTCGGGGTTGGCCAGGGCCAGTGCGCAGACAAAGCGGGCCCCACGTTGCTCGGGAGCCTTGCCTTCCAGGAGCGTCAGGAGCTTCTCGTTGTTGGCTGCATCGTCGCCGTGCTCGCCCGCGAAGCGCGCGGAGAGAACGCCGGGGGCTCCATCGAGAGCCTCCACTTCCAGACCCGAATCATCCGCCAGGCACCAGCGGCCTGTGGCGCACGCGGTCTCATGGGCCTTCTTCGCGGCGTTGCCCGCAAAGGTCGGGGCGTCTTCGATCACCTCCGGCAGCGGGCCGACTTCCTCGGAGGTCAGGACACGGACGGACAATGGCGCGAGCAATCCGCGAATCTCGCGGACCTTCTTCGCGTTGCCCGAAGCGATCAAGACCTCCTGCAGTCCCATCACGACCTACCCTTCAAGGGCGGCTTTCTGCTGGGCGAAAATATGGGCGATTCCGCCCTCGCCCAGCTCCAGCATCGTGTCCAGCTGCTCGCGGTCAAAGGGCGCACCCTCAGCCGAGCCCTGGACCTCGACGAATGACCCGGCACTGGTCATGACAATGTTCATGTCTGTCTCGGCCTTGCTGTCCTCGGGGTAGTCGAGGTCGCAAACGGGCGTCCCATCCACCACGCCGACCGAAATCGCACCCAGCTGTGCGGTCAGGGGCCAGCCGCGCAGAACGCGCTTCTCGTCCATCCAGGTCATGGCATCGTGCAGAGCCACGTAGGCACCGCTGATGGCCGCCGTGCGCGTGCCTCCGTCGGCTTGCAGTACGTCGCAGTCCACCCAGATCGTGCGCTCGGTCATCTGGGTCAGGTCGACCACGGCGCGCAGGCTGCGCCCGATCAGGCGCTGGATCTCGACCGAGCGTCCGTCCACCCGGCCATTGCGATCGCGGCTCTTACGGGTGTTCGTGGAGGAGGGCAGCATGGAGTACTCGGCCGTCAACCAGCCGCGGCCCTTGCCCTTGAGAAAGTGCGGGACGCCGTCGGTGACGGTCGCCGTGCAGAGCACCCGAGTGTCTCCAAAGCAGGCCAGCACCGAGCCCTGGGAGCGGTCGGTAAAGCCTCGCTGAAAGGAGATCTCGCGAGTGGCTTGAGGTGTACGCCCGTCGTGTCGTTCCATGATCAATTGCCGTTTGGGCCCGAGAATCGGACCTTCTTTGGGTTCTGGCCGGACTATCCTAGTGGCGAGCGCTGCCGCTGACCACCGCAGGAGCCCACATCACTGCACGCGGTCCAACCTCACCAGGAACTCCAGCGGGAGCCATGTCATGCCCTGGTCGGTTTGGATCCCGATTCCCCGATCGAAGTCGAGACCCCCGATGGGACCTTGTGCCTGGGTGGATCCCGCCTGGGCCAGAACGTGGGCACCACTCAGATCCAGGGAGGCGAGGTAGTCCTCACAGATGTCACCGCGGTTTGGGCCAGCGGCCTGGGCCAGGCGGTGGTGAAGCCGACCAAGGAGGGGATCCTCCAACTCCTCGGCCGTGGCCCCGAGGCCCAGCTGGGCGAGGCTGACCACCTCCCGTTCGTCGTGCAGAGCCTGAGGCAGCTCGGACCCCGTGACGTTGACGCCCATCCCGACCACATAGGCGGGTGCATTGGGATTCCAGCCGCGGGTCTCCACCAAGATCCCGGCCAGCTTGGCGCCTTGGACCATCACATCATTCGGCCACCGCAGTTTCGCTTCGATGACTCCCAGAGTGTTGAGGGTGTCGAGCAATGCCAGGCCCGCTGCCATTGAAGCGGCCGCCGCAGGCAGGGGCTCACTCGGGCAGTGGACCAGGCTCAGGTAGAGGCCCTGTCCGGCCGGGCTGTGCCACTTCCGGCCCAGGCGCCCACGGCCCGCGGTCTGTTCATCCGCCACGTGCCAGTCGCCATCGCGAGCGGTGCCCTCCGCCATCTCGGCCAGGGCGCGCTCGTTTGTAGAGTCCGTGACCCCATGCGCATAGCGCCTCCCGGGAGAAGCGCTCACTCGTCCTCAGTCGCTTGGGGATCGGTGGGTGGCCAGATGCTCGACGCATCGGCAATCGGTATCCCATACCCGATGGTGTATACGGCCGTCTGCTCGGGCGTGGCCTGGACGCTGGAGACGATGCCGATCACGCGACCAAGCGGGTCCGTGATGGGACCACCGCTGTTGCCGGGGTGCACTCCGGCGTCCACCTGCAGGCTACCGTCCACTATGCGAGAGAGGATCCCGCGGAACGTGGAGGCGATCACCGTGCGCCCCTCCTGCAGGGCAAAGTTGCCGAGAGGGAAACCCAGCAAGTACAGGTCGCCCCCGGGTTCGGGTGCGACACTCTCCAGGTTGAAGTCGTTGAGGTGGGGCATTCCCATGAACGGTTCGATGCGCACGAGGGCCAGGTCGATGTCGTCATCAGCGACCTTGACCAGCTCGGCGTGGTGGCGCTCTTGCGTTCCGGAGAACACCGCATAGATAGAGGTCTGGGTGGCGATGGGAAGCTCGCTTGCCATGGCAAGGAGATCCCCCTGATGCGGATTGGCCACATGGGCGTTGGTCAGGATCCAGCCATTTTCGTCGACGCAGAAGCCCGAACCGCTGGACTCCATGATCACGGGGATGCCGCGCCCATCAAAATTGGGTTCGCTGTCGCGCGACAGGTAGAGCAGCTCCATGGTCTCGGAATTGATCAGGGCCACCTCCACCTCAAGGAGGACAACGGTCCGGCGAACATGGCTGACGCCGGCCAGGCGAGCCTGCTCCAGGTTGACGGGATTGAAGGAGGTCAGCTGTGTGCGAGCTTCGCGCAGATCAGCCTGGGTCTCCTCGATCAGGCGCGACAGGCGCCGGATTTCTTCCCCTTGTTCGTCGGTGCCTTCAAGGGCTACCAGGCGCTCACCCAGAGCCTCCGCAGCGTTCTCCCGCTCCTCCACACGCTCCTTCAGTGCCTGGGTCAGGCTCTCTCGCTCTCGCTCTCGCTCGATTCGCTCTTCCTCGTGGATCGCGTTCAACTCCTGCAATTGCTTGATCACCCCGCGCGCAAGACGCAGCTCGTCACTGACCTGTGCATCCCGTTCACGCTGAGCCGTGTTGGCTTCCTCCATGGTCGCGGTCATCTCCCCCTTGTTCGTGCGCATGGCATCTCGGGTCCACCAGAACAGAACGGCGGCCAGCGCTACGCATAGGACCGTCACGCCCACGTAGGTCCGGACCGCCCTGCGCTGGACCAGTTCATGGACCTGCTTCTCCGAGACCTTTCCCATCGTCGCTTGCATGGCCTTGGGATCGACGAACATTGTCTGAGACAGAGGCTCGCTGGAGACCACGGCGAAGCGCGGTCCAATGGTCCCGAGTTGAATCTGGGTGCCCAGGTTGATCGTCGTGCGGGTGATGGTCTCGCCATCTATATAGGTTCCGTTCCGCGACCCGAGATCCTCGACCCACAACTCTCCTTCCACGAACTCGACCAGGGTGTGATGGCCGGAGACGGACGGGTAGAGCTCCCCGTCCAGCACCACATCGTTGTCTTCTGAGCGTCCCAACGTCAGCCGCTCCCTGCTGGGTTCGATGGATGACTCCAAGCCGTCGACGGCAAGGGGTTTGAGGCGCCAGCACCTGGGGCGGGGGGCCTGATGAGGTTCAGGGGGGTTCGGCATGGGCCAATTCTAGCCGCGATGCGATTGTTCCGGACATCCAAGGGCTCAACACATTTCCAAGAGCAATCCCGTGATTGCGGGCTTCCCATGGAATGCCCGTGAATAGGGTGCCAAGTCGGGCTTGGACCGTCTCGCTGTTGCGACCTCGGTGTGGGAGAGGGGCGCTACACTCGGCACCCCTCTCCCCGACGCATCTTGTGGCGTCACCTATTTATCTGCCTTATCCGACACCGTGGACACGCTCCGCTCCCCGCAACTTTCTGACGACTTGCACCTGCTCTTGAACACCCTGCTCGAAGTGGGGCAGGAGAGGGCGGATGTGCGTGCAGCCCTCAGTCACTTGCGCACGGTTTTGGGCGGGATGGAAGGAGAGGACGGGGAGGTGCTGGCCCAGCGCACCTTGACACCCCACCCCAGTCGGCGGGATCTTCAGCGAGAGTCGGCTTCGGTGGACCAGACGACCGTCGGCGTGGACCTCGAATTGATCGTGAAGCGTGCTCGCTGGAAATCCGAAGCCTGCCGGTTTGCTATCCGTCGTCGGAGCGAGGCTCCTTCAGGCGCGGATGGAGAAAGCCTGTCCGCTGAGGAGGACAGCCTGCGCGAACGGCGCGACGGGTTGGAGGACTGCTATGCATGGATGCTCGACTCGCCGCGCCCTCTGCCGGAGGACAAGCGCGTGGAGGAGGTGGCCCTGTGCTACGACGTCGTGGCTCGCGCTGCGGAACTATGCCTTGAGTTGGAAGCCGAAGGCGCACTGTCGCCCGTGCCGGCACCCGACCTGCTGTTCTTGCTGGCCGAGTCCCAGTCTTCTCTGTTGACTGCTTTGGCTCACTGCGACCTGCGCGGGGATAGTGACCAGCGCGATCTGTTCCTGTGGCTCAAGGAGCAGACGACCCGTCACCGCGTGTATGTGGACCGCCACATGCGTCTCGATGATCCTGCAGACAGCACGAAGGCATCCGAACTGATGGCGCGTCTGGAGCAGACAGCGAAGAGTATCCGGGCAAAATCTGGTGGAGGGCGTGCCGCCGCGGCCCCTCCCAAGAATCTGTTGGCCGGAGTTCGAGTCCTTGTTCTGGCCTCAGAAGGCCCCAGGCCTGAGGGAATGGTCTCCGAGCTGGGGTTGGACACCTTGCGCTGGGTGGAGCTTGAAGAGGGGGCACCTGCAGGCGCTCTGTTGGACCAGGAATTGGACGCTTCAGAGCACGATCTGGTGGTGCTGGCGACGCGCCTGGCCGAGGAAGACTACGCACGATTCAAGGGCCTGTGTGCGGCGAGCGACACGCTCTTCGTGCGCATGTCGTTGGGGGATGGAGAGGAGCTGACTGCCGAGCACTTGGCGAGTGAGTGTGAGCGTCAGATCGGGGAGAGGTTGCGGGCCTAGCGCTCTGGGCCTGGAGACCGCTCGGCTTGCACGAGCCGTTTGACGCATGGCCCGGTGCCAGCGAATCGGTTGAGAGCAACCCTGGACCCTCACCACGTCTGCCTTCAAGCTAGCGCCATGTCTCGTCTCATCGATCCCGACACCGGCATCTCGCCCCCGACCGTAACCCTCGACTACGGAGCCCACTCCCACACTCTCCTCGACGTTGAGCACGACTTTCCACAGGGCCTGACCAGGAAGAGCTTCGACTCAGGGATTGATCAACCCAGCGGCGTGTGGCGCTTCGCCGACCTCGTCGATCCCGAACTCGCCCCGGACCAGATCGTCACCCTCGCCGAAGGGAACACGCCGCTCTACAGGTCCGAGTCGCTGTGTGCGGCCTCTCTCCTTCCAGGGCTGCGCATCAAGCACGAAGGGCACAACCCCACCGGGTCCTTCAAGGATCGTGGCATGACCGTGGCCGTCAGCCGGGCCATCGCAGGTGGCGCGGAGGCGCTGGCCTGTGCGTCCACAGGCAATACCGCGGCCAGCCTTGCCGCCTATGCTGCCCACGCGGGCTGTCCGGCATTTGTGTTGCTGCCAGAGGCAGCCACCGCAAGTGGCAAGCTCGCTCAGGCGCTGGCCTACGGTGCCCGCGTCTTGAGGGTGAAGGGCGACTTCGACTGCGCCATGAAGATCGTGGCGCAGCTCGCACACGGCGGGGCGGTCGCGCTTCTCAACTCCGCCAACCCTTTTCGCATCGAAGGGCAGAAGACCATCGTCTTCGAGATGTTGCAGCAGCTTCAGTGGCAGGCCCCCGACTGGATCGTCTTCCCCGCGGGGAACCTGGGCAACTGCGCGGCCTTTGGGAAGGCGCTCCGAGAGGCCTCGGAGCTGGGCCTGATCGACCGCACTCCCCGGCTTGCCGCTGTGCAGGCGGAAGGGGCTGCGCCATTTGCCGCCAGCTTCGCCAGAGGTTTTGATCGGCTCGACGCCGTCCGCGCCGAGACTCTCGCCACAGCCATTCGAATCGGAGAGCCGGTTTCCTTTTCGCGTGCCGTGCGTTCCATTCGTGAAACCCGGGGAGAGGTTCTTGCTGTCAGTGACGAGGAGATCCTCGTGGCAAAAGCCGAGGTCGACCGCGCAGGCTTGGGCGCGGAACCCGCCAGCTGCGCGGCCTTCGCCGGGGCCAAGAAGCTGGCCTTGCGCGGGGTCATCGCCCCGGAGGAGACGGTCGTCTGTGTTCTCACGGGGCACCTCCTGAAAGACCCGGACACGACCCTGGCTTATCACGAGGGCCGCCTGGGAGAGGACTCCCACGCGAACCGCTGCCTGGTTGTGGCACCCGATCTGTCAGAGATTCAGCGTGCCGTGGCGGAGTGGAATCCCCCCGGAGGGGGCGCCGCCTGATTCGGCACTGCCGCCTGCCTCCAGATTTCGATTCAGCCGTGCGAAGAGTGCCGCCGACTCTCCTCAGCCGTCAGCGGCTAAGCCCTGAACCGGGCCATCTGATCCAGAAGCTGGTCTGCGTCCTTACCAACCAGGAGGAGTTCATGGTGGTCAGGTGCCAGGAAGCCCTCGCCCCGAGCGTGGTTGAGGTGGGACAAGAGATGGTCGTAGTAGCCGCGCACGTTCAGTAGGCCGATGGGGATGGAGTGGATCTCCAGCTGGAGCCAGGCCAGAGCTTCAAACAGCTCGTCGAGTGAGCCGTGCCCGCCGGGGAGGGTTATGGCCCCGTCACTGAGCTCGAGCATCAAGGCCTTGCGCTCATGCATGGTTGCGACCTCGTGGAGTTCACTGAGTCCTTCATGGGCCACCTCCATTTTCACAAGGGTGCTGGGGATGACTCCGATCACCCGGCCCCCAGCTTCCAGGGCGGCATCCGCTATCGCACCCATGGTTCCCACTCTTGCTCCGCCATAGACCAGTTCAATCTCGCGTTCCGCAAGGGTGCGTCCCAGGGCTCGTGCCGTGTCCACGTACTCGTCGTGGGCTCCGGAGCTGGAACCGCAGTAGACGACGACGCGACGGAGAGGCATCGGATCAGCTCTTGGGTTGCTTGCGTTTGCGGCGCACGAGGTAGGGCAGGACCCACAAGTACAGCCCGGTTATCCAGAGGCCGCACAGAATCAGGCCGGTTGGAAGCCAGATGAGCAGCTTGGCCCGGTCGTGGAACCAGGATCCATCATGCAGAGACTCGATCAGGTCCGAGCGACGGTATGAGGACTGCAGGACTGCGCCGGTGTGCGAATCCACTTGAACCTCCCAGCGGTTCGCGCAGCGCACCTTCACCATTCCTTTTCCCGGGCGCACATCGAGTCGATCCACATCGTCCCAGGAGGTGACCCCAGCGCTCTCGACACTGCGCAAGGCCTCCAGGATCTCGTCCCAGGTGACCTCAAGTCCGGGAGCGGACCCTTCTTGGGTGGGGGGCTGAATCCAGGCGACTTCCTTCTTGAGCTGCAGCAGCACCCCCGTGGAGAAGAGGACCAGCGCTGGAAGGAGCACCAGAATGGCTCCCACTCGGTGCAGCTTGCGATGGGTCTTGGCGGCGGACATGGGGGGAAGCCTCACGGGAGGCTGTGGCAAAGGTTGGGCCCTGGGCCGTGAACCGTCAAGAGTTGTGCGTCACGCTTCCGTTCGGGATGCGGACGGAACGCGGATGGAGTCCACCATGTCCTGGACGGCCTGCGGAGGTGGAGGTGTCAGCTTGGAGATCGTCAGTGCCACGGCGAAGTTCAGCACCATGCCCACCGCACCTATTCCCTCGGGGGAGATGCCCCACCACCAGCGATCCTGAGAGCCCGGACCCGAGTCCATGAACTTGAAGTAGATGATGTAGGAGGCCGTGAAGATGATTCCACAGACCATGCCTGTGATCGCGCCCTGCCGGTTCATGCGACGCGAGAAGATGCCCATGATGATGGCAGGAAAGAAGGAGGAGGCAGCGAGACCGAAGGCGAAGGCCACCACGGCCGCGACGTAGTCCGGAGGGTAGATACCGAGAACGCCAGCGACCGTGACGGCCACCGCGGCGCTGATGCGCGCGGCACGCAGCTCGCCTTTCTCGGTGATGTCGGGGCGCAGGGCGCGCTTCAGCAAGTCGTGACTGATGGCTGAAGAGACGACGAGGAGGAGGCCAGCAGCCGTGGACAGCGCAGCTGCCAGGGCACCGGCGGCCACCAGACCTATCACCCAAGCGGGCAGCTGTGCGATTTCCGGATTGGCCAGGACCATGATGTCCCTATCCACGTAGAGCTCGTTTTCGTTGTCCGTCTTCTCATTGGCCACAAGGCGCTCACCATGGTCCCCGGTGCCCTCCACGAACGACGGCTTGCCAGCGAACGGAGCGCCCGCTCGATACTGGACCAGTCCGTCGTCGTTCTTGTCGCGCCAGGCGATGAGGTCCGTCCCCTCCCAGGTCTTGAACCAGGCGGGAACCGGTTCGGCCGTACCGGCCTCCGCCGAGTAGGCCCGACCCTCGACCTCTTGGATCAGATTCGTGCGGGCGAACACCGCCACAGCCGGGGCCGTGGTGTACAGAATGGAGATGAAGAGCAGCGCCCAGCCGACGGAAATGCGAGCATCGCGCACCTTCGGCACGGTGTAGAAGCGAATGATGACGTGTGGCAGGCCGGCCGTGCCCACCATGAGGGCGGCCGTGATGCAGAACACGTCGAGCATGGCCTTGGAGCCTTCCGTGTAGGCGGCAAATCCGAGCTCATGGTGCAGGCCATCCAACTTGTCCAAGAGCCACTCCCCGCCGGCTACCTGGCCCCCGAATCCCAGCTGGGGGATGGGATTGCCGGTGATCATGATCGAGATGAAGATAGCCGGCACCAGGTACGCAAAAATCAGCACGCAGTACTGAGCCACCTGGGTGTAGGTGATGCCCTTCATCCCCCCGAGTACGGCGTAGAAGAACACGATGGCCATGCCGATCAGCACACCGGTGGTCACGGGGACCTCCAGGAAGCGGCTGAACACGATTCCCACGCCGCGCATCTGTCCGGCGACGTAGGTGAAGGAGACGAAGATGGCGCAGAA
>PVBE012177330.1_pt1 | contig 18647 bp, 21 predicted proteins | sample 1631181 | NCBI WGS metagenome assembly PVBE01 (sample SAMN08397723, study PRJNA350692) | Marine metagenome, whole genome shotgun sequencing project. | isolation source: water | place: Pacific Ocean | collected 2012-04
ATCTTTCGATAAATCTCCACTGAGTACATCCTCCAGCCTTCCACTCACACGATGAAAGGCTATCCAGTGGCGGATTTTTACTCCGCCCGCAGCCGGGCAATCCGGCCGCCTCAGTGGTGTATTTTTGCTCCGCCGCTTACACCTAGTTTCCGCTTCGCGTCGCGAACGCTCCGTGCCTCGCCATCTCGCACCATCTCGACGGCCCGCCGCTGCTCGGCCGGATTCATTGAGGCCAGCGCGTCCAGTTCTACGCCCTTGTCGGCGATCTCGGGCATGCCCTTGACTTGCTCCCAGACCTCGGGGGCGATGCGGCTATGCCGGTTGATCGACTTGTTGATCGCCGATTTGGACATGCCGGTTACCGCAGCCGTCTCGGCCGCGAAGCCCTTCTTGCCGCGGCCACCCAAACCGGCGCAACTCGAGCCGGTTTTGGTTCGATCCAGAAAGTCGGGCTTCCCGAAATGGTCCTCGGTTTTGTAGCCCTCATGTCGGCGCCGCTGGTCCCACAGTCCTCTGCGCCGTACTAGGTAGTCAGCCCGTTCATGGACGGTCAGTTCGACACGCTGGAGGTTCTCGTCGATCTCCCAGATCCGCCGCTCGAAGTTGTCGAGATCGTCCGCCAATATCGCGTCGATTTCCTTCCATCCGAGCCGACGCGCAGCTTCGAGACGGTGTAGCCCAGCAACCAGAGTGTGCCCGTCGACGTTGTCCTTGTCGCCGGTCACGGTCACAACGGTGATCGGCGAGCGCAGGCCGATGGCACGCATGGACTCCACCAATCCTAGCAGTCGGTCCTCGTTCAGGCCTCGGAGCCGATCCGGCACGTCGATCTCATCGACGCGGAAGCGCCCTTGCCCGTCTTTCAGAGGAACCTTGACCGGCGCCGCCATTGCCCTGCCAGGGCTTTTCGTCATCTCAGAGCGCCTCGTTCTCGAGCCGCTCGATGTGCTCGATCAGCCTGGACCGCCGAGCGTACCAACGCCGGCCAAGCTGGTAGGCTGGAACCATTTTCTTTTCACAGAGGTAGAAGGCGCGGCGTCGGCTGACTCCGAGGAACGCGCCAATTTCTGCTGCGCCATCCAGAACGTCGGCGGCCAATGCGCCGGGCTCCGAAATGGTCACGGTGTTTGGTGCAGGCATGCTATACTTCCCTTTCGTTGCGGGACTGCCCCGCGTTGCGAAATGCGGCATGCCTGACTATCTATTCGCTGGTACACCAAACGTCGCGGCAACTCGTTAGGCTACTGAGGGTTGAATTGTTCAGAAACAAAGAAATAAAGCCTCTAAAGCCGACGGACGAGGTCCATGGCCAAGCGGACATAGCGCGTGAGCTGATGATGCCTGTGCGCACGTTCCGTTATTGGAAGGGGCAAGGCTTCTTTGACTCCCTGACGAAAGTCACGAGCGGGCGCACGGGTCGCGGGCCGCGTGTCGATACGGCGGTCGTGCAAAGCCTCTGGCCCGTCGGGGACGCTATCGAAGCGCGCGTGCAGGCATCAAAGGGAGAGAACGGGCGGCGACCGCGACCCGGTAGTAAGCGGCATACATTCCCAATTCAGCCTATCGGCAAGGGTAAGAAATAGACTGGCGGAGGATGAATGCTCCGCATGTCAGCGCTGCCCCATCCATGTAACATTTTGTTGCATGGAGTCCCAGCTACTGTATGGGCTTGGCGGAAATCTGCGAAATTATTTGCAACATCAGCAACATCAAAACAGCGCTCTCCGCAAAACAAAAGCCCGCTAAGCATCTGACTTAACGGACTTTTTAGTGGTAGCGGGGGAGGGACTTGAACCCCCGACACGCGGATTATGATTCCGCTGCTCTAAACCAGCTGAGCTACCCCGCCACGCGCGCCCAGTCACTCTCAGCGGCCCAGGCGCCCCCGATATAGGGAAGCGGCGGGGGCTCTGTCAAGCGGCCTGGTGGTGGCGGTCCGAGCCTTTCGCCGGTCTGGCGATCCAGCCGCCGCCCAGCACTCGTTCGCCGTCGTAGAGGACGCAGGCCTGGCCGGGCGCGACGCCCTCCTCCGGCCGCGCCAGGCGCAACTCGGCGCCGCCGTCCGGCGCCAATCGCACCGTTGCCGGCAGTGCCGGCCGGGTCGAGCGGATCTTGGCCTCGACCTCGATCTCCCCACCGACGGCCGGCGGGGCGCCGAGCCAGTTGACCTCGCCGAGGCGGAGCCGGGTTTCGGCCAAGGCGGCGCGGGGGCCGACCACGACGCGGTCGCTTTCGGCCTCGATCGCCAGCACGTAGAGCGGCATCCGGGCGGCGAGACCGAGGCCCCGGCGCTGGCCGACGGTGTAATGGGCGATACCCCGGTGGCGGCCGAGCACGCGGCCATCCCGGTCGACGATCTCGCCCGGCCGCCCAGCACCCGGGCGCAAGCGTTCGATCGTCTCGCCATAGCGGCCCTCGGCCACGAAGCAGATGTCCTGGCTGTCCGGCTTCGCCGCCACTTCGAGGTCGAACTCGGCCGCCAGCCGGCGAACCTGGTCCTTACCGGCGAGCCCGCCCAGGGGAAAGCGAAGGTAGGCCAACTCCTCCCGGCGAGTGGCGAAGAGAAAATAGCTCTGATCGCGTCTCGGATCGGCGGCCCGATGTAGTTCCGGCCCGTCGGCTCCGAGCAGGCGTCTGGCGTAGTGGCCGGTAACGAGAGCGTCGGCCCCCAGATCGCGGGCGGTTGCCAGGAGATCGCGGAACTTGATCCGCTGATTGCAGCGGATGCAGGGGCTTGGCGTCAGGCCGGCGAGATAGGCGTCGGCGAAGTCGTCGATCACCGCCTCCCGGAAGCGGGTCTCGTAGTCGAGCACGTAGTGTGGGATCGAGAGCCGGTCGGCGACGCCGCGGGCGTCCCGGATGTCGGTGCCGGCGCAGCAGGCGCCCTTGCGCCCGACCGCCTGGCCATGGTCGTAAAGCTGCAGGGTGACGCCGACGACATCGAGGCCGGCGGCCTGGCAAAGCGCCGCGGTGACCGAGGAATCGACACCTCCCGACATGGCGACGACCACCCGCCGGCCGGGTTCGATCCCATCGAGGCCGCCCAAGGCCCTGTCCCTAACCGCATTCATGTGGGGGAATATAGTCGATCGGGGCGCGCCGACAACGTCGTTGCCGGGCCGTCCCCTGGTCCGGATCAATCGTCGGAGAGATACTTGAACCAGTCGCTGGTCGCCTCGGCGATCCGATCGGGGGTCCAGACCGGTGCGTCCCGCCAATAGTCGATGTTCTCGAGCATGATGGCGACGCCCCCTTCGATTCCGACCGCGGCCGACCAGCCGAGCGCCGCCTGGATCCGGCCGACGTCGGCCAGCGTCCGGTCGGGCTCTCCCGGGCGCTTCGGGATATGGGTGACCTCGCCGGCGCCCAAAAGCTCGACGATGCGATTGACCGAGACGTCGCGGCCGGTGCCGACGTTCAAAACCAAGCCGGCAGCCTCGCTCTCGGCCGCCGCCGCCAGGGCGTCGGCGACGTCGGAGACGAAGGTGAAGTCGCGGCTCTGCTTGCCGTCGCCGACGATCGTGATCGGCTCTTCCGCCAGCAGTTGCGCCAGGAAGACGCCGAACATGGCGCCATAGGCGCCGGAGGTGCGCGAGCGTGGCCCGTAGACGTTGAAGAAGCGCAACGAAGTCACCGCCAGACCGTAAACCTGGCCCCAGTGGAGGGCCGTCTGCTCGCCCAGATATTTGCTCAGGGCATAGGGATATTGCGGTCGTATCTCGGCTTCCTCGGAGGTCGGATAGTGGTCCGGTATGCCATAGCAGGAACCGGACGCGGCATAGACGACGCGTTCGACGCCGGCCGCCCGGGCCGCTTCCAGGACATTGAAGGTTCCGGTGACGTTGGCGTCGAAATAGATCTCCGGCTGCTGGATGGATGGCACGATGTCCGCCATCGCCGCCAGGTGGAAGACCCGCTGGGCGCCGCGTGTCGCCGTCGCCACCGCCGCGCGCTCGCAGACGTCCAGTTCGAGAAGCTCGAGGTCGTCGTCGTCCCGGCGATGTGCCAGGTTGTGGGGCCCGCCGGTGGCGAAGTTGTCGACCGCGCGGACCCGTCGTCCGGCCAGGCGCAGGCGGTCGACGAGATGACTGCCGATAAAGCCGGCGCCGCCGGTGACCAGGTCGAAGCCGTCGGCGAAAGTTCTGGCGTTCACCTTGCCGTCCTCCCTTGGCCGGTCGAACGTGGCCCGATGCGGCTCGCGTTCGCGCGTTAGATGAAGTCCAGCAGACTGACCCTGGAAAGTCGAGCGACGACCTGCGTCGATGCCTCCAGCGCCGTCCGGTCCTCATTCAGGTTGGCGATCACCTCGGTCAGGTTGGCGTCCTCGATGTTCGAGATAAAGCCGCGCCAGAAGACCAAATCGTCGCTTTGCCGCTGGTTGATCTTTGCCAGCTGATCCATGCGCACGCCGTTTTGCGCCTCGGCGTCGCGTAGGCTGTCGACGGACTGCTTGATGCCGGCGACCTCGGATTGCAGGAATCGTCGCTGGTTGTCGGTCAACGGCTCGGAGAAGGTGCCGGCCGGGGCGAAGGCGCCGGCGCCGCTCGGCAAAGTGCCGGCACTGAACTGCATGATGCGGCGGAAGGAATCGAACAGGTTGGTGGCGATGTCGCTGGCCAGAACGCCGTATTCCATGGTCCGGTTGTCGTCTACCTGCGCCGTCAGCTTGGTGCTGTTGTTGACGAAGGCGTCGCCCGTCGTGGCGAGCGCCAAGAGGGATGCTTCCGTCGTCGCGACGACCGGCGCGGTGTCGGTCCGGGTGCCGCCGAAGATGTAGCGGTTGTCGACCTCGGTGTTCAGGAGACCGGCCACGCGCTCGTAGAGGCCGCGGACGATATTCATGAAGGCGAGACCGGAGTTGTTGGCGGTGGCCTTCACGACCTCGTCGCGGAGCTGATCGCCGACCTCGGTCAAGGCGCTGAGGCTGCTGTTGTAGACCTCCATGCGGAGGCCGATCTCCTGGCTCGCTCGAAGCGAGGCCTCGAAGCGCGACCCGATGGATTTAGCGCTCAACAGGCTGGTCGCCTGGCGGCCCAAATCCTTGAAGTCGGCCGCGATCTTGCCCGACGAGAGCTGCCGGTTGCCCTCGGCGACGTCCTTGCCACGGGCCAGCATCAGGTCGATCATTTGGTGGTTCTGAGTGTATGTGGAAATTCGCGTCATGGCCGCTTTCCCATCCCTTAGCCGGTGATCGTCAGCAAGATTTCATACATCTCGTTCGCCGTCGTGATCATCCGGGCCGCCGCGTTGTAGGCGTTCTGGAAGATGATCATGTTGGCGAGCTCTTCGTCGAGGTTGACGCCGGAGATGGAATCGCGCCGGGCCATGATCTCGTCCCGCAACACCTTGCGGTCCTGCGACAGCCCTTCGGCCCGGGCCGCCTCCTGGCCGGCGTGGCTCAGGAAGGTCGCGGCGTATTGCGAGATCTGACCCGCGAAGGTGGCGATCGCGCCGGCCGGGGCGATCGAAACCGCCGCCGTCTCCAGCGCCTGCATCGCCATCATGCCGGAATTGTCGCCCATCGAGAGGGCCGGCTGGCCTGCCCCCGGCGCCAAATTCAACTTCGCCGTCGCCAACTGAGTGGTATCGGTCAGCACCCGCGGCACCACCTTCATGCTGAGCGCCACATCCATCACGTAGTGCCCGCCGATGTCGAAGAAGTTCGAGAAACTGATGCTCGTCGTGCCGCGGTTGGTGGTATCGGTGGCAACGTGGAAATCGTAGTTCTCGTAGCCGTTCTGGAAGGTGGTCGTCATTCGACCGTTGGCATCCAATGCCACCGTGGCGATGCCGGCGAGTCCCGTGTTGAGGGCGCTGATGACCGCATTGACGTCTGCGTAGGGCGTGGTGAAATCAAGGTTCACCGTGGTCGCGACCTGCCCGCCCGGACCGATCACCTGAATGCCGACGGCACCGGTCGAGCCGAAGCCGTGTACCGAAGCGCCGGTGAGCCCGGTCTCGGCTTTCGGAACCTCGCGCGCCGTCAGCAGATCGTTCATGCCGAAGAAATGCGAGAAGCCCCGGCCGCCGCGGCTGCTGGGGGTGGTGGCGTCGTCGAGAATAGCGACACCGTCGGTGCCGGCGGTGGCACCGAGAGTGAGGACGCCGTTGGTCAGGCTCATGGTGGCGCCGGTGAGGCCGGCGTTGACGGCCGTGATGACATTGGCCAGCGTCGTGAAGCCGCCGCCCGTGAAGTCGATTGTCACCTGCGAGGAGATCTGGTTGTTCGCGTCCAGGACCGCGAAGGTGGTTTTTCCGGTAAAGCCGTGCGCATCGGTGGTCAACGAGCCTGTATTGACGCCGGTCAGCGTCTGCGGCGGCGGCACGGCGGAATAGGCGTTGTGGACCGCGTTCATTTGGTCGATCAGGGTGCCGGCGAGCGTGCCGAGCTCGGCGGCGAGTTCCGGCAACTTGATGTTCCGCATATCGACGAGACCCTTGATCGACCCGGACCTGAGCTTGGGGTAGAGATCGGAGCCGGTGGCCGCCAACGTGCCGTCCGGGTTCAACGAGTTCACGGTCAGGGTACCGAAGCGGCTGGTGGTGTCGATGGTGGCGGCGGGGTCGTATTTGAGCTGGCGTAGCGAAGCGTCGAGCAGGGTCAGGCCCGAACGCGTGAAGATGCTGATAGCTCCTGCCTCGCTTTCGACGAAGCGTATGTCCATGGTGGCGGCGATCTCTTCGATCGCGCGTGCGCGTTGGTCCTCGAGGATCGAGGAATCGCCGCCGACCAGCTTCTGCTGCGCGATCTCGGGATTGAGCGCGTGGACGCGTTCCAGGGCGGCGTTGACCATGTCGACCTCGCCCGCGATCCGCCGGTCCGCGTCGCCGCGCAAGGCCTGCAGCTGGTCGGCTAGGCGGGAAATGTCGGAAGCCAACGACTGCAGGTCCTCCAGGCTTCCGAGACGGCGGGCGGAATCTTCCGGATTGACCGCCAGACTGGCGAAGTTACCGAAAACCTCATCGAAGCGCGCCGCCAGCGTGACGCTCGAATCAGGGCTGCCGAGAAGTCCCTGCAAGCACCCATGCAGCGTCGCTTGAACCTCGTAATATGCAGCGGAGGAAGAGGCACTAATGACCTCCGACTGTAGAAAGGTGTCGACGATACGGCGCACCTCACCGATCTCGATGCCAACGGCCTGGCCGTCCACGACCGTCGTCTCGAAGGTGACCTCACGCCGGGAATAGCCGGGGGTGTTGACGTTGGAGACGTTGTTCGAGGTGACCTGCAGCGCGGTGGCATAGGCCTGAAGCGAGCCGACCGCAGCGTCCATGATGCCGTTTATCGTCATGCTTTGACCTCGGATTGTGCGCCGAACGACGGCGTGATCTCGGCAAGATTTGCCCTTGCCGTGGTCGCCCTTGCCCCTGGCCGGCAACCGGTGTCGGGCGGAAGCGTGTATCCACCGGGGCTGGCGCGGCGGCCCCGATTCCTCCGAATACTCTCGAAAATCAGTAGTTTCATGCCGATACGATGGTGTCCGTGTTACGCCAACGAGGCGAGCGTTCCCTCTCGTGTCCGTAAGTGGTGCAAGTCCCGGGCCAAGACGGGGTGTTCAGACATGGAAAGTCGGCGCCGGACGCCGGTCCGTCAGCGTCGGCGGGCCACAATGTGAAAGATGTGCCAGTGCTTGGGCCGGCCGCGCGGCGTCGTGCCGTCGTCTTCCTCCTCGCGCAGCATTTCGGTCTGCAGCGGTGCCAGCAGGCGCTCGACTTCGCCGCGTTCGAGGAAGGTGAGGCTCGGGTCGCCGGCCCAACTGTCGCGGGGGCCGTAGAGCTGGCCGGCGAAGCGGCCGCCGGGGCGTAGCGAGCCGACGATGCGTCGCCAGAGGCCGGGAAAGCTCTGCTGCGGGCAGAGCGGCAGCGCGAAGCTGCTGTTGACCAGATCGACGGCGGGCCAGTCGGTCTCGTCGAAGCGGGCGATCTTCGTATTCAACCGGGCCCCTTCCGGCAGGTCCGGGCGGTTCTCCAGGGCCTCGATCGCGGTGGGCTCGGCATCGATCGCCAAGACCAACCAACCACGGCGCAACAGCTCGATCACATCGCGACCGCCGCCGGCGCCGAGATCGACGGCGCTACAATCGGCGCCGCTCCGGCCCTCGGCGGCAAAGCGTTCGAGGGCGAACAACACGGTATCGCGCGGCGGCCGGTCCCGCAGTTTCTCATAGTAGGCGCGCCATTTGGCCGAGCGCGCCGCTTCCGTCGCTTCAGGTGGCATCGCCCGGTCCCCGATCGGCCGACAGCAATTGCTTCGCGGTTTCTCTCAGCTCGATCTTTCTGATCTTGCCGGATGCCGTCATCGGAAAGGCGTCGACGAAGACGACATGGCGCGGAATCTTGAAACTCGCCACCTTGCCCCGGCAGTGCTCGACGATCTCGTTCTCGCCGACGGACGCGCCCGGGGTCCTTTCGACGAAGGCGACGGGGACCTCGGAAAGCCGTGCGTCGGGCAGGCTCACCACCGCCACCTGGCGCACCTCGGGATGCTGCAACAGCAACCCCTCGACCTCCATCGGGTCGACATTCTCGCCGCCGACCTTGAGCATGTCCTTGTAGCGGCCGAGAAAGCGAATATAGCCGTCGTCGAGCCAGATGCCGGTATCGCCGGTATGGAACCAGCCCTCGGAATCGTAACAGGCCGCCGTCTCCTCGGGCTTGTTGTAGTATCCGAGCATCAGGCTGTAGCCCTTGAACAATATCTCCCCCGGCTCGCCCGCCGGCTGGTCCCGGCCCGTTTCGGGATCGACGATGCGGACCTCGTAGCCGATCACGGGATAGCCGGAGGTCTCCGCCCGATGCTCCAAGTCGTCGTCGAGCGCGCCCAGCAAGGTGCCGGCGCCCATCTCGCTCATGCCGTAGCCCGAGACCGAGCGCAGGTTCGGCAGCACCTCGGCGGCCCGGCGCATGATCGGCGTCGCGCTGTGCATGCCGGCGGCGACCAGACCGGTCCTGAGACTGGAGACGTCGGCGCCGAGCCGTTCCTGCGCCTCGACTAGGTCTTTCATATGGGTCTCGAAGCCGTGCACAATCGTGACGGCCTCGCGCTCGATCAGGCGAATGCTCTCGTCCGGATCGAAGCTCGCGGTCAAGATTTGCTTGGCGCCGGTCAGCATCGACATCAAGGCGCCCTCGGAATAGCCGAAGAGATGAAAAAGCGGGAGGTAGTTCAGAATCACGTCCCGCTGCGTGATGCCCATGCGAAAGCCGCGTTCCTCGACCAGGCGGAGCATGTTGTGGTTGTGCACCACGCCCTTCGGGAACCCGGTGGTGCCGGAGGTGTACATGATGACGACGGGATCGTCGGGATCGACCGCCGCCGTCCTGGCGCGCGAGGCCTCGTCATCGACCGCGTTGGCGCCTTGCAGCAGGTCCTTCCAGGCCACCGTCCCGGGATGGCTTTCCTCGCTCAGGACCACGACCCGGCTGAGCGCCGGGCGCCTGGTGTCGCTTACCTCGACCCCGGTTTCCGGCAGCTCCACGACCTCGCGGACCATGGCGAGATAGTCGATCGGGCCGGAGCGATCATGCGTGATCAGGTAGGCGCTGTCCGATTGGGTGATCAGATATTCGAGATCGTGTGTCCGGAAGCGCGTGTTCACCGGTACCAGCACCGCGCCGATGCGGGCGATCGCGAACAGCAGATAGATCCATTCGGGCTGGTTCATCAGCCAAAGCGCGACCTTGTCGCCCGGCCCGACACCGAGCCCGATCAGCCCCTTGGCGACCCGATCCACCGCTTGCTCGAGCTCTTCGAAGCTGATCCGCTGTTCGCCGAAGACCAGTGCCTCGCGTTCGGGAAAGCGCGTCGCCATCCGGGCTGGCAGCGATCCGAAGGTCTTCTTGGCGTACCACTCGACCATCCGCAGCCTCCTGCCCCTCGATTCCGGAGATGGCGATGGTCATACAGAATTCGTCGTCCCGCAACTCAGCTCGAAGCGGCCGGCTCGGCGGCGGGCTGCTTCGGCCGGCCGAGGTTGCGCGTCACCCCCATCAACAACGCCGTCACCAGTACCAGCAGGCCGGTGCCGGCCAAGAGCGCGAAATCCTCCATCCGTAGAATCGTATAGAGCACCGCATAGAGGGCCGAAAGCGCGACGGCGACGATCCCGGCTTGTGCCCGGCTGCGAAGCGCCGCCCAGGCATAGCCCGCGATCATCGCGACGATCACCGCCGCCGCCACCAGATAGGCGGGGCCGAAGGCGACATGCTCGGCCAGCGACAGCAAGGTCAGATAGAAGAGCGAAAGGGCGAGGCCGACCAAGCCGTACTGCACCAGATGCAGGCGCGCGCCCAGCACTAGCTCGAAAACGAGGAAGGTCAGGAAGGTCAGGGCGACGTAGAGCACCGCGTATTTCACCGCCCGCTCGACCTTGGCATAGAGATGCACTGGCTCGGCGATGGCGACGCCGGCGGCGAGCCCGTCCAGGCGATGCTGTTCCGCTTCGAGGTCCCAAAGTCGCGGCAGACCGCGAGCCAAGGCCGGAACCCGCCAGGTTGCCTCGAAGCCCTCGTCGCTTATTTCGTGTTCGGCCGGCAGCGTCGCTCCCTGAAAACTGGGGTGCGGCCAGTTCGAGGCGATTCGGGCCTCGGTCCGCTCGGCCACCGGCGCGAAACGGAGACCGCCGCTGCCGTCGAGCTTCAGCCTGAGGTCGAAGCGAAAACTCTCTCCCTCGCCGGTCCAGGCCCCGAGGGGGATGTGAAACCCGGTCCCGAGCAGGCGGGAGAGCCGGGTACCCGGGGCGACCCGGACCGCCTCGCCGGCCCAGGTCGGTGCCCGGACCTCCTTGATCGCATGCATGTCGGAGAGGCCGATGGCGAGATACGCTTTCGCTCAATCGATCTCGATCTCGGTCTTCTCGTCGACCAGCTTGGCGATTTCCGGCTTGGCGAAGACGGCGGCCACGGCGACGTCGGCAGTGTAGACCAAGGCCTCGTAGATGCCGCGATTGCGCCTGCTGGTCTGGAGGTCGATGTCGAGGTCGAGGTCTTGGGGCAGGGCGATCGCCGTGTGCTCCAGCCAGGCGATGTCGTCCGTCGTCTTCCAGCGGCCGAGCTTGTCGAGCGCTTGGCGCTCCGCCACTACTTTTTCCCGATACGGCAAGACCAAAACCGGGCCGATCAGGGTTTGCGCGCCGCCCCAAAGGCCGGCGATCTCGGCCAGCACCGCCTTGTGGCGGGCAGCCCGCTCGAAGACCACGTCCTCGACCATCGACAACGGCACCAACATGGCCAGCACGATGGCGCCGATCATGGCGAAGCGGCAGAGCACCGAGCTGCGAATTCGCTCGACGCCGCTTTTCAGTGCGGCGGCGCTTCGGGCGATCAGGCCCGAGATGATGTTGGTATCGTCCGTCATGGCTCTGCCCCTATAGTCGTGGCGATGATCGCGCGGGTTTGGCCATCGTTGCCTCGGACAATGACGGTTTCGGGGCGCCGGTGTGTCGAAACGGTGTGAAATCGTGGTGGAATCGTGGTCGCGCCTGGGAGGAGTGGAGACGATGCAGAAGAGCTTCGAGAACCGGATCGCGGTGGTCACCGGCGGTGCCAGCGGCATCGGTGAGGCGACGGCGCGTCTTTTCGCCGCTCGCGGCGCCCGGGTCGTCGTCGCCGATTTGAACGAGGGTGGTGCGAACGAAGTCGCGGGCGAGATCGGCGGCGTTGCGATGGCGGTCGACGTCACCGACGAGGCCGCCGTCGAGGCCATGGCCGCCCGCGTCGAGGCCGAGCTCGGGCCGGCCGACGTCGTCGTCACCTCGGCCGGCATCACCCAGCGTCCCTTGCCGCCGGAGGAGTTGCGGCAAGAGATCTGGGATAAGGTCCTCGACGTCGACCTGAAGGGGACCTATCTCACCTGCCTCGCCTTCGGGCGGCGGATGGCGGTGCGCGGTAGTGGCGCCATCATCACCATCGCCTCGATCACGGGGATGCGGGCGACGCCGTTGCATTCCTACGCGCCCGCCAAGGCGGCGGTGATCAATCTGACGGCGGGGCTGGCGGCGGAATGGGGTCGCTCCGGCGTCCGGGTCAACACGATCTCGCCGGGCTATACGCTGACGCCCTTGTTACAGACCGCGATCCAGCGCGGCCAGCGCGATCCGGCGCTGCTGAACGAAAACTCGGCGCTGGGCCGGATGGTGCGACCGGAGGAGATCGCCCAAGCGGCCGCCTTCCTCGCCTCCGAGGAAGCCAGCGCGATCACCGGCATCAACCTCCCCGTCGACGCCGGCTGGCTCACCGCCGGCCCCTGGCACACCTACGGCGGCGTCCGGGCCGAACGGGACACGGCTGACCGGGCCTAGTCGAGCACCGCCGGCAGCGCCACTAGGCTGCCCATGGTGGCGAAATCGGGGGCGCCCATGGCTTCGACAGCGGCCTCCAGTCGGCCGTCGAGGCCGAGCGCCTGGTCGGCGAAGCCGGTCATGCGGCGGTTCGGCTTGGCATGCGGCGCGCGCTGGCGCAACAGGCGGGCCGCGTCCGCTTCCCGGCCGGGGCTGCGGATCGCCGCGAGCGTCAGTGCCGCCGCGGTCGAGCGGCTGACGCCCGCGAAACAGTGGACGATGGCGCTGGCCTCGTCCCGCCAGGCCCGGCCGAATTCGATCAAACGCTCGACGTGGTGCAATTCGGGTGGGTTGTAGCCGTCCATCGGCAGGTCGATGTCGTGGAAGCGAAGCTGCAGGTGGCGTTCCGAGGGAATCGCGGCGGGCGTCGCCGGAAAGGCATCGTCGCCCAGCAGCGAGACCATGTGGCCGGGATCGAGCTCGGCCGCGTGCCGGCCGACGTCGGCGAGGCCACAGATGTAGATCGTGCTCATGCCGTCGGGCTTCCTTTCGTTCAGTCGGTTTCCATCGGCAAGGCATCATCCCGCACCCATTCCGACAGCGAGCCGTCGTAGAGCGAGACGCCCTCGTGACCGAACAGGGTCAAAATGAAGGAATCGCTGGAGGCGGCGATGCCGCCGCCGCAATAGGTGACGACGCGGGGGGCATCGAAGGCACCCACGGCCTCGAACTGGGCGCGAAGCTCGTCGACCGGCAGATAGGCGCCGTTCGGGCCGTCCAGGAGTGCGGCCGCCGGCACGCAGGCCGAACCGGCGATCCGCCCCGGGCGGCCATAGTTGCGCCCGCCGCCGGCATGTTGTTCCGTCGAGAGGCTGTTCAGGACCAGGCAATCGGGGTCGTCCAATGCCGCCAGGACGGCCGCCTTGTCGGCGATCAACTCGGGCCGGGGCCGGGCGGTGAAACGGGCCGGCGGATAGGCGGCCGGCTCGGTCGACAAGGGCCGGTCCTCCTGGCGCCACTTCGCCAAGCCGCCGTTCAGCACCATGGCGTCGTCGAAACCGAAGGCGCGCAGCATCCACCAAACCCGGGTCGCCCATTGCACCGTGGTCTGGCTGTAAAGGACGGCTCGGGTGCCCTCGCCGATGCCGTGCTTCGACATCGCCGCTTCGAACTGCGCCGCCGGCGGCAGGGTGAAGCGAAGATCGCTGGCGTCGTCGGAGAGTTCCGCCTGCAGGTCCAGAAAGCCGGCGCCGGGGATATGTCCCTCGTCATAGCCGGCCTGGCCGCTCTCGACCTCGTAGACGGCTGTCGGGCTGGGGAGCAGGTGGGTGGTGCAGTCGAAGATCCTGAGATCGGGATCGCCCAGGTGGGCAGCCAGCCAGTCGGTGTCGACCAGCGGCTCCGGCCGTTCGAATCCCTGCGTTTCGGTACTCATCCGGAAGTCCCTTCATCGGTATCGGCGAGGGCAGTCTAGTCGGACTTGGCCGACCGCGAAAGCGAGCCGTCCTCGGTTCGGTCGCCGGCCAGGCCGCTCGGCTTGAGCACCAGCATGGCGATCGGGCCGACGGCAGTGATCAGGGCCAGATGCGCGAACGCCAGGCCCCAGCCGAGAACGCTTTCGCCGCCCGCCGCGTCGAGGATGAAGCCGACCGCGAGCGGACCCATGAAGCCGCCGGCATAGCCCAGGGTGGAATGCACCGCCATGGTGGCGCCCCGCTCGCCGGGCCGGGCGGTGCCGACGGCGCCGGCGGTCAGCGAGGAAGAATCGGCCCAGATCAGCATCGCATAGAGGCAGACCATCGCGGCCGCGACCCAGTAGGCGAGGCCGGCGGTGAAACCGATCACCAGCGCCACCGCCAAGCCGGCGAACATTATCGCCACGATGAAGCGCCTACGGCCGAAGCGGATCGCGGTCTCGTTGCCGGCGACGCTGGTGACGACGCCGATCAGGCCCATCGCCGCCGCGATCGCCGCCGGCGCGAAAATACCCGAGACGCCGCCTTCCTTGACGGCGGTGAAGGTGAGGAAGGTCACCGCCCATTGCCGCAGCACCGACATCTCCCAGGTGTGGACGCAGTAGCTCAAGGCGTAGGCCATCGCCGAGCGATTGCGGAACACCGGGCGGAAATCAAGCAGCGCGCCCCGGGTCCGCGTCGCCGGGGCGCGGCGGGCCGGCAGGGCAACGGCCATCAGCACGAAGGCGACCATCGCCGTAAGGCCAGCCCCGCCCAAGGCCCAGCGCCAGTCGAGCCAGGCCGCGATGGCCGCGGTCATGGCGAAGGAAAGACCGCCCGAAACCCCGACGCTGGCCGCGTGTGCCGCCACCGCGCGGGACTGGCCCGGGCCCTCGACGATATCGCTCAACGCCTTCAGGCCCGGCATGTAGGTCCCGGCCCAGCCGATTCCCGCCAGCGCCCGGAAGCCGAGCGCCGACCAGAAGCCATCGGCGTAGAAGGCGTAGCCGAAATGAGCGAGAGCTGTCAGCGCCACCGAGAAGAGATAGATCCACTTCGCCGGCAGCCGGTCGGTCAGTGCCACCAGCACCGGCACGGTCAGCGTGTAGCCGCCGTAGAATATGCCGGTGATCCAGCCGGCTTTGCTGTTGGAGAGGTGCCAAGTCTCGATGAAGGTCGGCAGCAGTGCCGGCACCGCGAAGGCGCCGAGCTGGGCCAAGAACTGCGAAGCGCAGACGACCCAGACGATCCGCCCCGTCGTCACCCCTGCCCCTCCCGACCGCGGGGCTCAGCAGCCGAGCTGATGGGCCAGGTCGAGGAAGTCGACGGCGACGATGTCGAAGTCGTGCTCGGGCGCCCGGTCCTTGGTTTGCTCGGGGCCATATTCATCCGGCCGGGCTACGAAAGCGGTCCGGAAGCCGCATTTCGCCGCCGCGACCAGGTCGTCGTTGTGCGCCGCCACCATCATGCACTGTCCGGGCTCGAGGCTGAGATAGTCGGCGGCGTTGAGATAGGCCTCCGGCTGGGGCTTGTAGTGCCGCGTCACCTCGGCCCCCAGGATCGCGTCCCAGGGCAGGCCGGCGCGTTTCGCCATCTCGACCATCAGCCGAACGTTGCCGTTCGAAAGCGTCGCCAGGATGTAGCCCCGCTTCAAGCGGTCGAGGCCGTCGACCACGTCCGGCCAGGGGTCGAGGCGGTGCCAGGCACGGTTCAACTCGTCGATCTCGGCCTCCGCCAGGCCGGTTATCTCGTGACGCGCCAACAACTGGTCCAGGTTCATCCGGTGCAGCAGGTCCAGCTTGACGAAACCCATGGCGCCGCTTCTGACCTTCTCCATCGCCGGCTGGTAGAGGGCGCGCCAGTCGAGGGCGAAGCGCTGCCAGTCGAGCGCCAGGCCATGGCGTTCGCCGACGGCCCGGACCTCCCGGGCGATCGAATTGCGCCAGTCGACCACGGTGCCGAAGACGTCGAAGCCGAGGGCTCGGATGTCGGCGTGCTTCATCGGGGCGTCGCTCTCAACCTTCGGGCTGGGTCTCGCGCATCGAGGCGCGGCCCGCGAAGCCCTCCAGCCAAGCGGCGAGCTTCGGGCGGCCCCGACGCCAGTCGTCCTCGGCAAAGCGGAAGTCCATATATTCGAGGGCACAGCCGATGGCGATGGTGGCCATATCGGCCGCGTCGCCCAAATCGCCCGCCTCGCCTTCCAGCGCGTCCAGGCCGCGCGACATCTTGCCCTTCTGGCCGGCGATCCATTCCTCCCAGCGCAGAGCCTCGGGACGAAGGAAGGTCTCGTAGCGGGAGGTCACGCCCGCATCCAGGATGCCGTCGGCCAAGGCCTGCCGGCGGAGCACGGTCCAACGGGCCGGCCCCGCCTCGGGGAACAGCTTGCGACCGTCGTGCAGGCTGTCGAGATATTCCGTGATGACCCGGGAATCATAGAGGGCGACGCCGTCGTCCGTCACCAGCGTCGGCACCTTGGCGACCGGGTTGTCGGCGGCCAGGGTTTTGTTCAGGGCGATCGGTGTCACGGCGCCTTCGATTCTCTCGATGCGGTCTTCCAAGCCCAATTCGTGGATGACCACGCGAACCTTGCGGACATAGGGGGAGGCGGCGGAGTAATGCAGCTTCATGGGATTTATCTCCTCGATTTAGCCGACAGTCTAGCGCTACCTTGGAAGCTAGAAAAGCCGTGCCAGGCCCCGGCCCATCAGGGCGATCGCCGCCACCAACAGCAGCACCTGGAGGGCCCGGTAGAAGCCCTCGGACGAGCTGCTGTGAAAGGCGCGGGTGCCGGACCAGGTGCCGAGAAAGATCACCGGGATCAGCAACGCCGCCTCGACCAGGACACTGGGCGTGATCAGCCCAGCGAGCGCGATGCCGGCGACCCGTAGCAGGATGAAGACGCCCGAGACCGCGATCGAGGTGCCGCGCAACGCCAGCGGCGTGGCGCAGACCAGGCGGAAGTAGACGACCAGGAAATAGACCGTGCCGCCGCCGCTGATGGTGCCCGCCGTGGCCCCGGTGGCGGCCAGGCTGGCGACCACCGCCGGCGAGCGCAGCGGCAGCACCGCCGAGATCCGCTCGATCAGATGCAGGCGGTCGAGGGCGACGATGGCGACGATCAGCACCGCCATCACCACGATCAGCCAATCCGCCTCCAGCTCGGCGAAGACCCAGGTGCCGAGCCCGATGCCAACCAAAAGCCCCGGCATCACCGAGCCGGTGACCCGCCAGTCGGCGGTCTTGAGGCCCTGCGGCAGCAGGTGGGCTTGCGCCACGGTGGCGGTCAGCATCACCAGGATGATCGAATGATGCGGCTCCAGCAGCCAGGTCGCCAACAGCACGATCGGCATGTTGGAGCCGAAGCCGAAGGCGCCGCGGATAAAGAAGCCGAGGAAATGCGCCGCCGCCACCGCCGCCACGACCCAGAGCGGCAGGCCGGGGAAGGGGACGAGGTCAGGCGGCAGGAACTCTTGAAACATCGGCACTGTTCGAAATTAGAGGGCGCCCGAGTATAGCAACGAAGCCTCGCGGCGCACCCGGTGGCGCGACCGGCCTACTTCCGCGCGGCCAGGGAATCGGCGACGAGGCAGAGGATCTCGAACATCATGGTGGCGCCGACCAGTGCCGTGATGCCGGAGGGGTCGAAGGGTGGCGCCACCTCGACGACGTCGCCGCCGATCAAGTTCAGCCCCCTTAAGCCGCGCAGCATCAACTGTGCCTCCAACGTGGTGAAACCTCCGATCTCCGGCGTGCCGGTGCCGGGCGCGTAGACCGGATCGAGGCCGTCGACATCGAAGGAGATGTATGTCGGGCCGTCGCCCACGACCCGGCGCGCCTCCTCGATCACGGCCTCGACGCCGAGCCTATAAAGCTCTTCGATATAGACGACGCGCATACCGCTGTCGTGGCTAAACTTCCAGACGTCGAGGTCGGCGACGGCGCCACGGATGCCGATCTGGATGGTCCGATTCGGGTCCAGCAGGCCTTCCTCGACGGCGCGGCGAAAGGGCGCGCCGTGATGGAACTTGGAGCCGAGATAATCGTCGCCGGTATCGCAATGGGCATCGAAGTGAATCATGCCGACGGGCCGCTCGCTGGCGATGGCGCGAAACACCGGCAGCGTTACCGAATGGTCGCCGCCGGCCGAGATCGGCACCACGCCGGCGCCGTGCAGCTTGGCGAAGAAGGCCTCGATCCCGGCCAGGCCGGTCTCCAGGTGGAAGGGTTTCTGCACCCAGGCGTCGCCCAAATCGGCGACCCGGCAGAGCTCGTAGGGCTTGATCCCGGTGGTCTGCTGCATCGGCCGCATCAGGCTCGACTGGTTGCGGATCTCGCGCGGGCCGTGGCGGGCGCCGGTGCGGTTGGTGACGCCGCCATCGAAAGGAATGCCCACGAGGCCGATCTCGACTTCGCCGTAATCCTCGGTGAAGGGCGCCCGCATGAAGGTGGGAATGCCCGTTTAGCGGGGCCGTTGCATCGGGTCGGCATATTCGGGGTGGTCGTTCATGGCCGTTCCTCCTGGCCGCTCGTCTCTATTCGACCGGATCGTCGAGGAAATGGCGGCCTTCGCGATCCTCGATTTCCAAGACCCAGAGATCGGGATCGACATTCACCTGGCGGTCGATATAGGCATCGGCATCGGCTTCGGCGACCAGCTCGGACCCGGTGGCGCGCAGCCAGGTGCGGCTGCCATCGAGGCTCGGCGCCAGTTGCAGGACGCTACAGCCCGCCGTCAGCGTGTTCAGCTTGATCAGTACCGTGCCAGCCATCTCGTCGCCCCGGCGGGCCACGACGGCGATGACTTCCTTGGTCCAGCAGAGCCGGATATGCGCCTTGACCCAGATCTCGGCCTTCAGTCTGGGTTGCACGGACCGCCCCCTCAGACTTTGCGGTGGCGAAAGCAGTCGACCAGGTG
>PVBE010728358.1_pt1 | contig 18645 bp, 17 predicted proteins | sample 1631181 | NCBI WGS metagenome assembly PVBE01 (sample SAMN08397723, study PRJNA350692) | Marine metagenome, whole genome shotgun sequencing project. | isolation source: water | place: Pacific Ocean | collected 2012-04
ACTCCTGCTGCCCCCCTGGTCATCCCGAAGGGGGTGCGTTCCAGGAACGGACGGCGGCGGCGGCGAACCAGATCGTGAGGTCGCCGCGACGGCGGAGCGACTCCTCGTACGCCGCCCAGTTCCGCACCCGGTACTTCGTCTTGTACTTCGGCGTCACCTTGCTCTTCGTACGCGCGGCCATCTTGTCGTCTCCGGAGGCTGATCCTCGAGGAGCACCGTGGGCCGAGCAGGCCCATCAGGTCAAGACGCCGAGCCATGCACCAACGCCGCGCATCGCGCTCAACTGTAGCGGTAGTGGATCCCCGAGCCCCGGGCCGCGGCGAGCTCGTACCGGGCGGTCAGCGCCTCGAAGTCCGATTCCAGCCAGGTCGCGGTCTCCTCGGCATCGGGACCGTCGCCGACCACCGCGTCGATGGCGGCGTCCAGGGACGGCCGGTCGACGAAGCTGAGCTTCATGTACGCGGCGATGACGTCCTCGGGGGGCCGGTAGACGTGCGCCACGCCGCTGGGATCCTCGGGGAACGCGAGCTTGCCGGTGGCATCCGACGGGGCCTCGGTCCCCTCGACGAACGCGGGGTAGCCCTCATCGGTCGAGTCGTCCGGGTACAGCCGCTCCAGCAGCCCCATCAACTCGGGGGAGACCCGGATGGTGGGACCTCGCTTGGAGACCACCGTCCAGCGAACAGCGTGGTCCCGAAGCTCGTCCAGGGACATGCGCGCGAGGTCGAAGGCGGTGCGCGCCTTGCCGTACTCGTGATCCACCATCGCCTCGAGTTCGGCGACCACGTCGTCGCCCCGACCGAGCTCGCGGCACTTGCGCTGCAGCTGGCGGAGGCGGTTCACCTCGTCGGGATCGGCGCGGTAATCCAGCGACAGCACGGCCCGGTGGAGGATCGACCGGTCGGCCCCCTTGCTGACCCGCTCGTAGGCGTACAGAACCACGGCGAACAGGCATTCGTGGTCCACGGCGACGAGCTGAGCGTGGAGGTTCTCGAGGGTGGGTCGCGTCACGGCGCGACGATGCTAACCCAGGGCTTCGAAGGCCGCGTCCTGGAGGCGCACCAAGGCGGGGCCGAGGTCGCGAAGAAGCGCCGTGGGGCGGCCGTGGTCGGCTGCCCAGGGGTCGCCCAGGGACAGCTTCGCCGCCGCCGCGCCGATGCGCGCGAGGGCGGGATCGGCGCTGGTCACGAGCACCTCGTGGGCTGCCGACAGCGGGTCGGTGGGCTCGCCCCCGCGGAGCAGGTGGAGCACCGCCGGCCAGGCTCCGAACATCGTCTCCGTGGTGCGCAGCCCGGTTCCGGATCGACTCCACGCCGACGCGGTCGCGACGATGAGGGAAGCGAGCTCGGAGCGGAGGTCGTCGCGCACGTGGTCGGGCCCCTCGAACGCGGCGTGGAGCGCGTCCTCGCCGACCAGCGGATCGCGGTGGAGCCGCCACCCGAGGCGGTCCAGGGGGCGGGCCGAGAGCCGACGGCGGAGCACCCCCGCCATCGCCGACTCGGTCACCACGGCGGGCGCCGCGAGTCCCCCGCACGCGCCTCGGATCGCGTCCCCGTCCAGCATCGCGAGGTGCTGATGGAGCCGTCGGGGGAGGCCCGCGGCGACGTGGAGGGGAGCGTCGTCGGGGACCACCGCGAGCAGCTGCCAGCTTCGACGGGTGCCCCACGGGCCAGGGGCCAGGTACAGCCCCGAGACGACGGTCGCGAAGTGGCGGGGGAGGTCCGCCAGCAGCGGCTCGAAGAGGCCGTGGATGCGGTCGAGGCCGCGCGGCGCAGGGGCGGACGCCGAGCGGGGAAGGGCGGCCTCGGGATCGACAGCGGCCTCACCCCCGAAGACGGCTCCGAAGGCGCCGAGGGTGGAGGTCAGCAGCTCCGGCGCGCGAGCGGCCGGCCCGGGCACGGGAGGGAAGTGGATCGGCGTGCCCAGCTGCTCCAGCTCGTCGCGGAGGGCGGTGGCGACGGCGCGGGCCCCGGGGAGGTCGGCGGCGGCGAGGCGCGCGGGCAGCTGGCGGAGGAAGCGATCGGCGCACGCGCGCAGCCGTTCGCGGGGTTCCAGGTCCGCCCCTTCGAATCCGATGCCGGCGGCCGAGCGCTGCACGATCGCCCACTCCCGGGGGGTCACCACGAGCACCGGCCGTTCGCCGACCTGCACCGCGGCGAGGGCGGCGGCCCGCACTTCGGGGGGGCACGGATCGATCAGCACCGCGGCCAGCGGCTCGGCCCGGCCAGCGGGGTGTGCGAGCACGACGTCCTTCACCGCGACGCCCGCTTCCGCGGCCCGACGGCGCAGCGACGAGGCCAGACCGGGGAGCACGAAGCGGGCCCGGATCGCCTTGCGCACGACGGCAGGGAGCGCGGCGGGCACGACCCGAACGGGGAGGGATCTCACGCGGGCGTCAGCCTTCGTAGCCGGGGGTGAGGATGTTCACGGAGCCGAGGATGCCGGGCATGTCGGGGCCGAAGAGCTCGATGGAAACCCCGGGCTCCTGCTCGTAGTCGATGTCCCGCGCGAGCACGGTGAAGAAGGAGCCGTCGCCGGTGGGGTCGACGCCCTCCAGATCGGGCTCCAGCGTGACCCAGGTGCGCGAGCCGCCATCGGCCAGGTTCACCGAATCCAGCGTCGTCGGCAGGTCGAACAGGAAGTCCTCGCCAGGGACCATCGGCGGGTCTTCCACGCTGTCGCAGTAGAGGCAGACGTCGTCGCGGCCGTCGGGGCGGGCGAACCGGCCCATCGACAGGACCGTGTCGTCGGTCTCGACCCAGCTCTCCCAGCGGAACCCCTCGGTCAGCACCGGGACGAGCAGGCTCGGCAGCAACTCGCCCTCGTCGTCGGCCCCGAACCACATGCCGGAGGTGGCGTCGTCCGGGGAGCCGTCCGTGGGGGTCCACATGGTTCCGCTGCCCGAGACCGACTGGACGGGGATCTCGTTCTGCAGGCTGCCGCCCCACTCCTCGAGGGGCGCGCGGAAGAAGACGGCGGCGCTGGGCTCGGTGAGCTGACCGTCGCTGGGGTGGATGCTGACGATGATCTCGTCGAAGTCGGCGGGGTCGACCGAGACCTCGGCGGAGTCGCCCGCCCCCGTCGTGTACTCCATGACGAGCACGGCATCGCCGGCGTCGTTGACGGCCCAGGCGGCGTACCGCCCCTCTTCGAGGTCGGGCATCCAGGTCAGGTTGATTTCGTAGATCCAGCTGTCGACGCCGACCCCGGGGGTGCAGGCGGACAGCGCCAGGATGGCGACGATGAGGAGTGAGAATCTCATGGGGCGGACTCCAGACTAGCGCGGCGAGGGGACCGGGGTTCCCAAGCGGGTTCGGCGATCGCGTGCCTCCTCCAGGGCGGTGGCGAGCCTTCCGGGCTCGCACGGGGCCGAATCTTCTCGGCACCACGACCAGTCGGGATCCGATATGAGCGTGTGGACCCGTTCGGATCGACGGCCCTCCGGACACTGCCAGCCACAGGGGGTGCTGCTGACGAGGAGGTCACGGGAGCGGGGAGGAGGGGCGGCCTCGTCCAGCAGGATCCCGCTCCAGTCGCGGCCGTCGGCGTCCGGCGGCGCTTCCACGTCGAGCAGCGGGAGAAGGGTCGCGAGCAGATCGACTTGTTCGAACCGCCCCTGGATTCGACGGCCCGCGCCGCGCCCGTCGGGGAGCCGCACGAGCATCGGAATGCGGACGAGTTCGGGGTGCGGAACGCTGTCCAGGGTCGTGGAGGCGTGCCCGATGCCGTCCCGCTCGAGGAGCTCTTCGCCGTGGTCGGCGGAGACCACGAGGATCGTGCGCTCGGGGAGGGCGTCCAGGAGGCGTCCGAGCACGGCGTCGGCATCCGCCACCTCGGCGTCGTAGAGCGCGGCGATGGGTTCTCGGAGCCAGCCGTGGCGACCGGGGAAGTCGGCGCGCGGCACGGTGAGCTGGGTGCGGGCGCGGTCGAGGAGGGGCGAGTCGGGGAGGCGGTCGGGGAGGCCGAGGGCGGCGAGCCGCTCGGGGGACGCCTCGTAGGGGGCGTGGATGTCGCGGAGGTGGAGCCACAGGAAGGTGGGGCCGGCCCGGGCGAGGTGGCGGACCAGCTCGTCGACGGGGTCGGCGTCGCGGTCGAGCTCCTCGGCGAACCCGAGGTTCCGGTAGGTCTCGGTGGCGTCGCCGGCGTATCCGACGGTGTGCCAACCGGCTTCTGCGAGGGCCTCGACGGGGGTGCGGATGCCCGGGGCCAGCTCCTGGCCGCGCTCCTGCACACCGTGGACCGCGGGCCAGAGGCCGCTGAAGAACGACACCATCGACGGGGTCGTCCAGATGGAGTTGGCGGTGGCGCCATCGAAGCTGATCGCCTCGGCGGCGAGCCGGTCGAAGGACGGGAGCGGAACCCCCGCCCGCCCGCCGGGAGGCACGCGGTCGGCACGGAGCGCATCGATGGTGACCAGCAGCAGATGATGCCCCCCGTACCCCCCCGCGCCCGAGCCGGGGTCGCCCGAGCCGGGGTCAGACCCTGCATAATGCACGGCCGCTTCGGGAAAAACGGTGGACGCAGTCCCCACAGCCACGGGGTCAGACCCTGCATACTGCACAAGATCGGCAGTCGCCCCAGGGTGGCCCACGTGCAAAACCGGGAGGATGAGTCGGGCCGCGACAAGCAGTGCGACGGCGGCCCAGGACGTGCTTCCTCCGCAGGCCAGCAGCACCCCCGCACCCCCGGCGATGGCGTTGGCGACGACGTCCCACGGGTCGAAGGTGCGGTCGGGGACCGTGCCCTGGAGGAGTTCGTCCCCCGCCCCGACCACGGCGACGAGCCCGAACGCCAGGGCGGCCTTTCCGCCCAGCGCCCGCCACGCGAGCACGCCCAGCGGCAGGTACTGCACGACGTGCACGCGCTCCTCGGGGAGGTTCCAATACGTCGTCAGCCAGCCCGCGGCGACGAACGTCAACCCCATCGGGATCCAGGGGACGACGGGGTGGCGGTCGTCGTCGCGCCGAAGGAAGCGCGCGCACAGCACCGCCCCGAGCAGCCCGCCCACAGCGACGGCGCGAGCCAACATCCCCTGGGCGCGCAGGTCCTCGGCGACCGGGCGAGCCCCGAAGGCCATCGCCCCCAGCAACACGATCCAGAGCAGCAGCAGCCCCGTGGCGGCGCGTTGGCTCATGCGGTCCAGACCTCCACCAACGCGGGGCCGGCCGCGTTCCACGTGAATCGATCGCGCACCCTGGAGACGAGCTCGGAGTCGGGGACACGCCCGCGATCCCAGGCGGCCCGCATCGCTGCACGCAGGGCATCACCGTCCCCGGGGGGCACGACGAAGACGCCGTCTGTGTCACGTCCGAGCATGGCCGGAGCATGCCCGACGTCGGTCATCACCACCGCCGCCCCGCCGAGGGCCGCCTCGAGCGTGGCGCGGCCGACCACCTCGGTCCAGGAGGCGAGCACGTGCACGCGGGCCCGGTTGAGCCAGGCGCGGAGGGTCGGGTAGTCCAGCTCGATCGCGTCCAGGCCCCGACCGTAGCGCGCGTGCCGAAGGCCCGTCGCCGAGCCGAGAAAGCGCACGGGGAGCCGCAGGTCGAGCGCGGCCAGAGCCACCGCCTCGGGGTTCTTGAGCGGCTCGATACGCCCGACACAGGCGATGAAGTCGCCCGGAGGCGGTGGGAATGGGCATTGGGCAGGGTCTGACCCCAGGTCGGCGATGGCGACGGGGATGGTGATCTCGGGGCCGGGGACGCCGGGGAGGAGGGCCGATTCGGCGGGGTCGGCGAGGAGGGTGAGATCGGCGAGGGCGCGCACTTCGGCGGCCCGCTCGGCGATGCCGGCGCGTCCCCAGCGGAGGCCCGCCATCGTGTCCGCGTCCCGCACGACGCGCGCGGCGAGGGCATCGACGCCTCGCCGACCGGCCCGGTGGTAGAGCTCCAACGGGTGCCACAGCGGCGTCAGCAGCAGCCGCGCACCGGCCGCCCGGGCTCGCTCGGGGAGGTCTCCCCAGTCGTGCACCCGCTGCAGGCAGAAGAGGTGGACCACGTCGCCCGCCGCCGGGGTCACCGCGGCCGCGTCGTGCTCGATCCGGACGTCGATGCCGGCGGCCCGGGCTGCCTCGGCGGACTCCGCCACCTGCATCGCGTCGCCCCCGCGACGCTCGCCCGCGGTCCTGCGCCCGGTGAGCCAGAGGGTCACGAGCGCAACGCCTCGACCAGCTTCGCGGCCGCGCCGACCACCTCGGCGGACACCGCCCCGTGGTCCCGCCGCAGCCACTGCACCAGCGCTTCGTGCGCCTTGCCGCGCCGCTCCGCGTCCCAGCCCTGGTGGCCGACGTGGACCATGCTCACGTCCTCGACCCGCCCCACGGATTGAGGCGTGCGCTCGAACCGCGCGCACAACTCCAGGTCTGTGCCGTGGAACCAGAACCGCTCATCGAAGCCGCCGACCGCCTGGATCGACGCCCGCTTCCCCAGCAGGAAGCAGCCCATCAACCAGCCGACCTCGGTCACGCCGGCGTCCTGCAGCGGCACCGCCCGCGCCGACCTCCCCAGGTGCTCCCGCGCCAACTGGGTCGGCGTCGGCAGGTACCACCCGGTGGGCTGGTGGCTGCCGTCCGCCCACGTCAGGCGGGGCGAGACCAGCCCCCACCGACCGTCCTGAACGACCTCCAGGCAGCGATCCAGGACCGCGCCCGTGGGCAGCGTGTCGGGGTTCAGGAACAGCACGAACTGCCCCCCGGCTTCGTCCAGCCCGAGGTTGTTCCCGTGCGAAAAGGACGTCTCCTCCGGGATCGCCAGGTGCCGGATTTGCAGCGGCGCGACGCGGCAGACCTCGGCCGTGTCGTCCTCGGAGGCGTTGTCGACCACGAGGGTCTCGAAGCTGCACCCCGGAGGGTTCGCGGCGAGGCTCGCCAGGCAACGCCGCAGGTGGTCGGCGTCGTTCCTCGTGAAGATGACGATGGAGAGGTCGATGCTCATCGAGGCCGCGGCTTCGCCCACCCGACGACGTACCCCGCGAGGCCCGCACCGCACGCCGCCACCCCCAGCGCCGCCTCCTTCGGATCCTTCCGCTTCACCAACGCCGCCGCCGGCGCCCGCACCGCTTTGCGGGCCATCCCCAAGACCAGAGACCGGGGCCCCGCACCGCCCCCACCCGGGGTCGCGACCGTCGCCCGCATGCCGTCGCGGCAGTGCCGGTAGCACATGGCCACCAGCTCCTCGGGGCGGTCGCGTCGCTCGTGGAAGACCACCACGTCGGGGTCGTACACCAGCCGCAGGCCGTGCTGGCTGAACCGACGCCCCACGTCCACGTCCTCGCCGTTGGTGCGAAACAGCGGGTTGAAGCCGCCCACATGCTTCAGCGCCGCGACGCGGTACGTCGCGCATGCACCCACGAGCCAGGGGGCGTTCATGCGGGGCGCAGGCCCCAGATCCTGCGGCCAGAACCGCCCCCGCCACTCGTCGATCCAGTTCCCCTCGGAGCGCTCTTCGTTGCGCCCGCCGACCCCGGCGACACCTTCGCCCGCGAGCAGCTCCGACACCTTCCTCAGGTAGTCGATGGGCACGATGCAGTCGGCGTCGATGAACGCGACGGCCTGGAAGCCGAGCTCCTCGGCGCGCCGCCAGAGCGTGTTGCGGGCGGCCCCCAGCCCCTGGTTGTCGTCGTGCACCACGACGTCGACGTCCGCCTCCCGGAGCGCCTCGGCGGTGCCGTCGTTCGAGCCGTCGTCGACCGCCAGGAGCGCGCCCGGAGCGGGATCCAGACCCCGCAGCGCCGCCACGAGGTCCGGCACCCGCGCGGCCTCTCGGTAGCAGGGCACGCCGATCGCGATCGAGCTGGGGTCGACCCGCCTCACGCGGCGGCTCCGTACAGCGCCAGCAGCCCCTCGACGTGGCGCTCCAGATCGGGCGTCAGGGGCCACGCCGCGCGGCGGTCCACCAGGTCCCGACGCTGCTCCAGCAGCCGCTCGATCGCGTGCTGAAGCCCCTCGGCATCGCCGGGCGGGAACAGCGTTCCGTTGACCCCCTCGATGACCTGCTCGGCGAGGCCGCCATGGTCCGCCACCACCACCGGGACGCCCGACAGGAGCGCCGCGTTGACGGTTCGTCCGAAGCTCTCCCGCACCCGGCTGGGAGCGATCAACGCGGTCGCACCGTCGAGCAGCCCCGACAGCATCGGCGGCTCGTACCGACCGTGGAACCGAATCGGCGAAGCGCCGGCGCGGGACATCAGCCGCGCCTCGTAGGGACGATCGGGAGACGCCGGCGCCGCCGGACTGCCCCCGTGCACATCCAATTCGACCCGGGTCTCCAGCTCCGCCGCCGCCGCCACCGCGAGGTCGGCGCCTTTCTCCTGACGCAGGTCGCCGGCGAAGACGAGGCGCGCGCGCCCCACCCGGGGCTCCACCGCGTCCCGCATCGGCCGGGCCACCGCGGGGGGCAGGACGTGCACGGAGTCCTGGTCGATGCCGTGCTCCATCAGCTCCTGCGCCACCCACGCCGACGGGGCGATGTTGGCGTCGCAGTCGTCCGCGGCGCGACGCAGGGCGGTGGTCCGGAGCGGGAACATCAAGCCGCCGAGCAGCCGCGCCAGCCCGCCGTGGCAGGGGCCGCAGGCGACGCCCCGCCGGGGGCCATCGCAGTCGCTGCCGAGGCCGGTGCGGAGGTGCACGCGCTGGCAGAGCACCCACAGATCGTGGTGGGTCCAGACGGTGCGAGCCCCGGCGAGGCGGGCGATCCCGGGCATCGCGTAGTGCAGCCCTCGGAGGCTGTGGAAATGCACGACGTCCGGGGTGTTCTCGACCATCAGGGCGGCGAATCGAGCGCACAGATCCGCGTTCGCGAACGACCGTCGGAACCGGCTCCCGGGGGCCCCCTCGGTGCCGATCGCATCGGGCCCGGCGCCGCCGAGGGCGACGAGGCGGACGTCGTGCCCCCGCCGCTGCAGCGCCGCGTCCAGCTCGCGCACGTGCAGGTCCGCGCCACCGCGCGCCAAGGGGGGAAGAGCATCGGTCACCAACATCACCCGCACACCGTGCAGCTTGCCACCTCGCAGACCCCCGGGAACAATGACGCTGCCCCCTTCCCCATGACTTCACCTCCCGATCTGACTGCCATCGTCGTCGCCTTCGACAGTGGGGCGGAGCTCGCTGCGTCGATCGAGTCGATCCGCCGGGAGGCCGCGCGCGAGGGACTGGCCGCCCAGATCCTGGTCGTCGACAACGCCTCGAAGGACGGCGCCGCCGCCTCCCTGCCCTCGTCGGACGACACCACGGTGCTGACCAACCGCCGCAACGTCGGCTTCGGGGCCGCCGTGAACCGGGGCTTCCGCGCCGCCGAGGGGCGCAGGGTCCTGCTCCTGAACCCGGACGCGCGCCTGAGCCCGGGCGCCCTCCGGCCCCTGCTCGACGCCCTCGAGGACGACCCCACGGTCGCGCTCGCAGCTCCCTCGCTGCGCCTCGGCGACGGCTCCGCCCAGGAGAGCCCGCGGCGCTTCTACGACCTCGGCGCAGTGCTCGGACGGCGCACGCCCCTGCGGCACCTCGCGGGACCCCGCCGCGCCGCCGAGCAGCACCTCATCGACAGCGCCGCCCTCCCCGGCCCCACCGACGTCGACTGGGTCACCGGCGCGGCCATGCTCCTGGACCGCGACGCCATGCCCGGCGACGGCCCCTTCGACGAGCGCTTCTTCCTCTACTTCGAGGACGTCGACCTGTGCCGACGCCTCCACGCCACCGGCCGCACCGTCCGCTTCGTGCCCGACGCCGTCGTCGATCACCGGTTCGGCGGGGCGAGCCGACGCCAGGTGCCGTGGAACCCGCTGCTGTGGAGCCACATCCGGTCCGGCGTCCTCTACTCCTTCCGCTGGTCCGAGGGATGGTGGAGCAGCCGGTGGTGGCGCACCGCAGCGTCCGGGGCCGCCGCGTTCGGCTTGCGGCTCGCGCTCTTCGCGTCGCTGCTGACGGTCCTCCTTCCGACCGGGCCCGCCCTCGCCGCCGGCGCCGTCGGTTCCGCCGTGGTCGAGCGGCCGCGCCGACGTCGCCTCGGCCGCACAGCCCTCCCCACCGGCCTGGGCACGTTCGGGCGGCTGGCGATCGTGGCCGTCGCCGCGCACACCGCCACCACCGGCAGCGTCTCCACCGACGCCGTCGCCCCCCTGCTGTGGTGGGCCGTCGCCGCCGCCGCCTCGCTGGACCTGCTCCGGCGCCTCCGCCGCGCCTCCGGTGGGGCCCTCCGCCGCCGCGGCTTCGGCCACACCACCTGCTTGCTCGCGGGCGACCCCACCGCTGCCGCGGCCATCGCTCAGAGCCTCGCCGAATCGCCCCAGGAGGGGCTGGAGATCGCGGGCTTCGTCCCCCTGGATCCGTTCGCCGAGGGCGGCCCCACTCCCCGCCTCCGGTCCTGGGAGCACGTCGCCGACGTAGCCCGAGACCTGCGCGCCGAGGCGGTGCTCATCGCCGGGACTGCCGACGACCTCGCCCGCACCGCCGACGGGGTCGATGCCCTGCGCCGCGCAGGCGTCGAAGCGTCCTTCGCCCTCACCGGCAGCACCGAGCTGCTGCAGCCCACCGACAGCGACCGCGTCGGCGCCTACCCGCTGCTCCCCCTCGGCATCGGTGCGGCCGCACGCATCAGCGATCGCCTCGCCGCCGGGGCCGGCCGATGCGCCGCCGCCCTCGGCCTTCTCCTCCTCCTCCCCGTCACCCCCCTGCTGCTGCTCGCCTCCGCCGTCGCCTCCCGTCGGGCCCCCGTTCACGGCGTCGGCCGGGTGGGCCGCGAGTTGCGGCCGTTCCGCATGCTCCGCCTCCGCACCGCCCCCGAAGGCGAAGACGGCGGCGGCCGCCTCGGAAGCCTCCTGCGCCGCACCCACATCGACGAGCTCCCCCAGCTCTGGAACGTCGTACGCGGCGAGATGGCGCTGGTCGGCCCCCGCCCGGTCGAGCCCGAGGTCGCCGAGCAGCTCGAGCCGTGGGAGCGGGCACGGTTCCGGGTGCGCCCCGGCATCACCGGCATGTGGCAGCTGGATCGCCTCCGCCGCTGGCGCCTGGAGCAGATGGTCGCCTCCGACCTGCTCTACCTGCTGCGCTGGTCCCCGAGCCTCGACCTGCGCATCCTCGGCGAGACCCTCCTGGGGCGGAGAACCCCCTGAAGCTCCCCTCCTCGGCCCTTCAGCTCGCCGGTTGGTACGACGGACGCCGCGCCTTTGTGGGCCCCACCACGGTGCAGGTCGACCTGACCGATGCGTGCAACCAGAGCTGCCACGTCTGCTGGCTCCACGCCCCCGATCTGAAGGCGAAGAACAAGGAGCGGCTGGGCAAGCTGGAGTCGCTGCCGATCGAGCGTGTGCTGGCCCTGTTCGACGAACTGAAGGCCATCGGCACCGAGGAGATCTACTTCGCCGGCGGCGGCGAGCCGTTCGCTCACCCCAAGGCCTGGGAGGCGATCGAAGGCGCGCTCCACCGCGGCCTGACCGCGTCGCTGCACACCAACTTCTCGCTCGTGGGCGACGTGCAGCGGCTCATCGATCTGGGGGTCCACCACGTCACCGTGAGCCTCTGGGCAGGCACCCGCGAGGCTTACGCGGCGACCCACCCGGGCACCGCCCCGGAGGTCTTCGATCAGGTGACGGAGGCCCTGGCGGAGCTCAACCGACGGAAGGTCGATCGGCCGGTCACGAAGCTCTATCACGTGCTCACGACCGCGAATGCGGGCGACGTCGCCGCCATGCTGGAGCTGGCCGAGCGGCTCGGCTGCGACGCGATGGAGTTGGCCGTCGCCGACACCGTGCCGGGCGCCACGGACCCCCTTGGACTCGCCCCCGCCCAGGCCGCCCAGCTGCTCCTGGACCTGCAGCCGTGGGAGGGCCGCGCGGCCTGGCGACGCCCCCGCCTGCTCGGTTTCGAAGCCCTTCGGACCCGCCTCCAGGCCGTCGCGACGGGCCGGCCCAGCGACGTCGACCTCGTCCACGAGATCCCCTGCTTCGCCGGCTGGACCTACGCCCGGGTCATGGCCGACGGCCGCGTCATTCCGTGCCTCAAGGCTCACCGCATCCCCTCGGGGAACATCCACGACGCCTCGTTTGCCGACATCTGGGACGGCACCCGCCAGGCGGCGTTTCGCGAAGCCGCCCGCTCGGCCCTCAAGGCGGGCCCCCTGTTCGCCTCGATCGGCAACGACGACGGCGCCGCGTGCGGCTGCGAGCGGGGCTGCGACAACCTCGAAGCGAACCGGCGCACCGCCGAGCGGCTCCGCTCCCTCACCAGCCTCGAGCGCGGCCTGCTGCGCACCGTCGGACGGTTCCAGCGATGACGTCGATGACGGTCGTGGTGCCGACCTGGGAAGGCTCGGCGGAGTGGCTGGGGGACTGCCTCGCGTCGCTCCGCGACCAGGTGACCGATGAGGCGTTCACGGTGCTCGTGGTCTTCGACGGCGACGTGCCCACGGTCCAGGAGATCGTCTACGACGTGCTCCCCTCGGCGAGGACGGTCCGCCAGCCCAAGCGCCGCGGGTTCGCCACCGCCGCCACCGCCGGCCTGCGCGCCGCCAAGGGGGACTTCATCGCGGTGGTGAACGACGACGTGGTCCTCGATCCGGGATGGGTCGCGGGCATGTTCGACGCCGCCGGACGCCACCCCGACGTCGGCTTCTTCGCCTCCCGCGTGGTCACCGCCGCCGACCCCCTGCGCATCGACAGCGCCGGCCACGGGCTCACCCGGTGGGGCGAAGCGTTCGAGGTCGGGGCGGGCTGCCTCGACGGCCCCGACTACGACACCGAGCGCGAGGTGTTCGGGGCCCCCGCCTCAGCCGCGGTCTACCGACGGGAGCTGATCGAGGACTGCAAGGGCTTCGACACCACCCTGGAGGCCTACCTCGAGGACGTCGAACTGAGCCTCCGCGCCCGCCTCCTGGGCTTCTCCTGCCTGTACGTGCCGACCGCCCGCGCCACTCACCGGGGCCGCGCCTCCTACGGCTCCGCCGCTGAGCGCCTGCTCGCCCGCAACCAGATCCGGATGCTCGCCCGCACCATGCCTCGCGCCGCCCTCCGCGCCGCCGCCCCCGCCGCCGTCGTGCACCTGTCGGTGGAGACCGCCTACGGACTGCTTCTGGGCCGGCCCGGAGCCGCCACGGGGCTGGTCGATGGGGTCACCCGCATCACCGCCGCGATCGGCGAACGGGGCGCCACCCTGGGCCGGCGCCGCACCTCGGACGAAGAGCTCCTGGGCGCCCTCCGCGCCAGCGAAGAGCGGCTTCGCGAGCTCGGGCGATCGCCTGCCAGCCTCCCCCGCAAGGCGCGCCTGAGCATCTCCGCGGGCCTCACCCGGTGGGTCGATCGCAGGCAAGACCGCCTCGATCGACCCCTCTGGTAGGGTCGCGCGCCATGGCTCGAATCCTCGTCACCGGCGCCGCCGGCTTCATCGGAAGCCACATCGCGGAGCAGCTCCTCGCCCGCGGCGACCAGGTGGTCGTCCTGGACGATCTCAGCAACGGCCGCCGCGAGCACGTACCCGCCGGCTCGGTGTTCGTCGAAGGCGACGTCCGCAGCGCCGCCGACATCGACCGGGCCTTCGGCGCACTAGGCGGCCCCATCGACGCCGTCTGCCACCTCGCCGGCCAGGCCTCCACCTTCCGCTCGTTCGACGAGCCGTCGTGGGACATGGAGGTCAACGGAGTCGGCACCGCGCGCATGCTCGAGGGGGCCCGCCGGAACGGCGTGGGCGTCTTCGTCTTCGCCTCGTCGATGACCGCCTACGGACCGCCCCCCGGTCTGCCCGTAACGGAGGACATGCGTTGCGGACCCATCTCGTTCTACGGCGTGACCAAGTGGGCGGCCGAGCAGGCCGTGGTGCTGTCAGCACGCCCCGAGTCGATGGGCCTGCGGGCGGTCGCGTTCCGCATGTTCAACGTCTACGGCGAGCGGCAGTCCCTCACGAACCCGTACCAGGGGGTGCTGGGCATCTTCCTGGGCAACGTGCTCCGCGACGAGCCGATCCGCATCTTCGGCGACGGCGAGCAGTCGCGCGATTTCGTCTACGCCGGGGACGTGGCCCGGGCCTGGATCCAGGCCATCGACGGCTCCCCCGAGGGCGCCACCGTGCTGAACCTCGGCACCGGCACCCGCACCTCGATCAACGAGCTGTGGCGGGCGTCCGTCGCCGCCTGCGGGCAAGACCCCGACGCCTGGCCCGTCTCCTACGAGGACGGCCGACCGGGCGACCAGCGGCACATGGTCGCGGACATCTCCCGCGCCTCCGACGTGCTCGGCTGGGCTCCGGAAGTGACCCTGGAAGACGGCATGGCCCGCACCGTCGCCTGGGCCCGCACCGACGAGGGCGCCACCCGCTGATGCCGTCGGCGGCGGTCGACGTCCTCGTCCCCACCCGGGGGCGCCCCGCGAGCCTCGAGCTCGCGCTGGCGAGCATCGACCGAACCGCCGCCGCCGAACCCGACCTCGACGTCCGCGTGCATGTGTTGGACGCCGCCCCCGAGGGCCTCGGTCCCGCCGCCGCCCGCAACGCCGCCGCGCGCCTGGGTGACGCCCCCTACCTGGCCCTGCTGGACGACGACGACGCCTGGGTCGCACCTCGGTTGGGGCCGGCGATCGAGCTCCTCGACACGCGTCCCGAGATCGCGTTGACCGCGGGCGACGCCGCGCTCTCCTCGGGAGGCCGGTTTCTTCCCCTGCCCCCGACCCCGGGGGAGTCCCGCGACCACGGCGCGCTCGCGCTGGACTGCTCGGTCTGCACGTCCACGGTCACCCTCCGGCGCACCGACTGGGAGGCTGCGGGGGGCATGGACGAGTCCCTGGACCGGGCCGAGGACTACGACCTGTGGCTTCGGCTCACCGCCGACGGCCGGCGCGTCGGCCTGCTCCCGGGAACCCTGGCCGAGTACGACGACTCCGGCGCCGGGCTCAGCGGCGATCCGGTGGCGATGGCGCGGGCAACGCTGGCCGCTCTGTCCCGATCGGCACGCATGCCCGAGCGCGATCCGGTTTGGCGGGATCGCCGGGGAAGGCTGCACGGAGTCGTCGCCCACGGGCTCGTCAAGGAGGGACGCTTCGACGAAGCACGGGCCGAAGCACGGCTCGCTTTGGAACTTGCGCCGACCGCCCGTGTCGCATGGACATCGATGACGCGGGCAGTCCTTCGGCTGCGGCGCTAGACTTGGATTCGAGGATGGGATTGAGAGCTTTCTTCCTGCTCGTCGCATTGGCCGTGGTGCTCCCGAGCACCGCGTTCGCCGTCGACGGCTTCCAGAACCTGAAGTTCGGCATGAGTCCGGAGGACGTACGCACGGCGTACCCCAACGACGTCGTGCACGACCCGGAGCCCAAGGGGGCGCCCGAGGGGAGCATCGGCGGCGCGCTGGTGTTCGACGGCAAGCTGTTCGACGCCAACGTCGAGGTCTCCTGCTTCTTCACCGCATCGGGCCTGTCGGTCATCCGCATGGTCTACGCGGGACCCAAGCAGGACCACGTCGACCAGCTCCTGGAGTTCTACAAGCCCTACTGGAACGAGCCGCTGCGCAGCATCGAGCGGGTGGGCTCGCGCAAGACGACGCTGTGGGCGTGGCCGTGGGAGGGCGTGCAGCTCCGCCAGGTCAGCGACGACGGCAAGGTGAAGTACCAACGGATCGACTTCTCGGAGGTGGTCCTGGGACGGTGGACGAAGACCGACGCGCTCGTCTGCAAGATCCTCCCGGGCACCTCGTCCTGCCCCTTCCCCGACGGCTTGTGCGCCCAGCAGGACAGCTCGATCGGCGACGACAACCGCACCCAGGTGATCGAGATCGCCGACCGCCCGGCGGAGATCGTCTGCGACTACCAGGACTACACCCTGCGGGACATCACGCTGACCTTGAAGGGTCCGGACGATCGCTCCACGGACTGGGTCCAGACCATCCTCCAGCGGCGGCTCGGAGCCGGCGTCGAGGAGCGCAAGGGGGACGCCAACAAGGCCGTCATCGACACGAGGTGGGCCGCTCAGGGGGTCGAGCTGCGGGTCGTTCGCAGGGCCACCGTCAAGACCGACAAGGGCTGGACCGGCCCCGTCGAGTTCGTCCGCATCAAGCGGGTTCCGAGGTAGGGAAGCCCTTCCCGGGGTTCAGGATCCCCAGGGGATCGAACGTCGCCTTGATCTGCCGCTGCAGCGCCACCTGCGGCGCCCCCAACTCCCGCTCGAGGTAGGGCCGCTTCACCAGACCGATGCCGTGCTCGCCGGTGACCGTGCCGCCGAGCTCCAGGGCGTGGACCATGATCTCGTCCGCCGCCTTGGCCGCTCGCGACGAGCCGCTCAGCTCCTCCCACAGCAGGTTGACGTGCAGGTTGCCGTCCCCGGCGTGGCCGTAGGCGAACGCGATCAGCTTGTGCTTGCGCCCGACCTGGGAGATGAGCTGCAGCATGCGCGGCATCGCCCCCAGCGGGACGGCCACGTCCTCCGTGATCCAGCCCAGCGCGCCCTCCTTGACGCTCCGGCTCGTCCGCCGCCGCATCGACCAGAGCGTCTTGCGCTGCGCCGGCGTCGAGCACAGCTGGAGGTGCTCGGGGGGGCGGGGCAGCTCTTCGGCGAACCGGCGCAAAAACGCCGCCGGCATGCCCGGCTCGCCGTCGAATTCCACCAACAGGAGCGCTCCCCAGGTGGGGTCGACACCGGACTGAACGTCGCGCCCCATGCGCTCCACCGTCGTCGAATCGAACAGCTCCAGCGCACGCGGCTGCAACCCGGAGGTCCGCGCCTGGATCACCGCCTCGGCGGCGTAGGAGGTGCGCTCGAACGCGATCATCGCGGAGACGACCTCGCGAGGTCGGGGACGCAGCGCGAGGCGGATGCCGGCGATGACGGCGAGGGTGCCCTCGGAGCCGACCAACAACGACGTCAGGTCGTAGCCCGCGACCCCCTTGGGTTGGCGGCGCCCCGTCTCGATGACCGTGCCGTCGGGCAGCACGGCGGTGACCCCGAGCACGTGATCGCCCGTGACCCCGTACTTCGTCGCCACGGGTCCGCCCGCGTTAGTGGCGACGTTCCCGCCGAGCGTGCACTCGTCCAGCGACGCCGGGTCGGGGGGATAGAAGAGGCCGTGGCCCTCGGCCATGAGCTCGCGGAAGGGGCCGGTGATGACGCCGGGCTCGACCTCGGCCCAGCCGTGCTCGGGGCGGACCGCCTTGACCCGCTGCATCGGCGCCAGCGACAGCACGATCCCGCCCTTGCAGGGGACGCACCCGCCAGCCTTGCCGGTGCCGGCGCCGCGGGGCGTGACGAGCACCCCGTGCTTCGTCGCCCATTCCATCGTCGCAGAGATGTCGGCCACGTTGGCGGCTTGCACTACGGCCTTGGGGACCACTTCGGCGGCGGTGGATTCGTCCCCGCCGTAGGCAGCCAACTCCTCGGGATCGTCGAGCAGTTCCGAGTCGGTCAGCGCCTTCCGGAGACCCGCGAGGGGGAGCTTCCTCACGCGTCCCTGCGGGCCCAGTCGTAGGGGTCGAGACCCTCAGCGGGGGCGGCGTGGGGAGGCGCGCGCTCTTCGTCGGGGGCGTCCTCGTTGTAGGTGGCGTCGGGCAGGTTCAGGACCATCGACTCAGTCCCGCCGATCGACTTGAGCCCGTGCCAGATGCCAGGCGGGATGAGCACGAGCACCGGGTGGCGGTCGCCGAGCACGAACTCGAGCGTCTGTCCGTGCGTCGAGGAGCCGCTGCGTCCGTCGATCAGGACCAGGAGGGTGCGCCCTGAAAGTCCGACCATGCGGTCGGTCTGGGCCGCGTGCCGGTGCCACGCCTTGACGACCCCGGGGAGCACCGTGGTCACGTAGGCCTGCCCGAAGCGGTCGCCGTGGAGGTGCTCCTGATCGCCGCGCAGCAACACCGACAGGCTGCCCCGCTGGTCCGTGTACCAGCCGAGGTCCTGCACGAGCACGCCATCGATCCGGGTGGTGCGGGGAGAGCGGTTGGGGTTGGGGTTGCCAAGCATCCGTCTCCATTCTGCCGGGACGATGCGGTGGTGCGCGCGGGGATCCTCCAACTCGCTGTCCTCCTGCTGGCGTTGACGCCCGCACTCGCGGACGCCCAGGAGGTCGATCCGGTCACCGGATACCCCGTCACCGAGGTCGTCCTCGTCGACATGCAGGTGATGCCGCAGGTGGCCGGCTACCTGCGAGGAATCCTGGGCGACTGCTTCGCTGCGACCACGGCGTTCCACCGCGAGTACATCCAGGTCTGGGCCCACTTCATGATCCAGGAGGCGGTCCGTCGGGACCCCAACGCGGTGATCGCCCTGCCCCAAGGCGATTCGCTCCCCGCCTCTGCCTTCGTCGAAATGGCGCCGGCGCTCTACCCGCCCCCCTCGGAGGTGATCGCGATGTGCAAGGCGACGGGCGACTGCCTGCTCGCGGAGCGGGTCATGACCCTCGGGTGCGCGGCCGACAGCAGCCTCGCGTGCATCTGGCTGGCGGGCCACTACCAGACCGCCGAGGCGCCTGAGGGCTACTGGACCTCGGCGTCGCTGCTGCTGTGGGCCTGCAAGGCGGGAGACGCCAAGGCCTGCTCGGTCTTCTCGGGCCACGTGAACCCGTCGATGTCGTGGAGCGAGGCGCTCGACGCGGTGGCTCAGGCGGGGCCTTTCGCCGAGACCGCCTGCACGACCGACAACGATCCCCTCGCCTGCGCGGCGCTCGGTGCCCAGGACCCGGAGCGGGCGAG